>QQTW01000743.1_pt1 | contig 21252 bp, 16 predicted proteins | sample 1904831 | NCBI WGS metagenome assembly QQTW01 (sample SAMN09435610, study PRJNA476489) | Subsurface metagenome, whole genome shotgun sequencing project. | reverse complement strand
AAACTCTCATAGGGGGAATGCGAACAGCGAAAGGAACTAATTGTAATTAATTTCTATTGCCTGTGTCCCTGGTGAGGTTTCAGGAATAGAGCTTAATGGAACAGCCAGGTAGTAAAAGAATATTTTTTTCCCTTTACCGGTAACGATTGATGGGGATGAGTATAGTAAGAGGGAAATACTAAGACACTGCCCGTTTGCGGCTTGACTTTGATATTTTGTCTGTCAAAAAACGTTTCTCCTCCTTCAAAATCCTCATTCAGGTAGCCAACAACACTGACATCTCGAGTCGGTACACCCTGAGCCGCTTCATGAAGGCGACTTGCCAGCAGCAAATTATCAATATGACGCTTGTAGTACTGCCCTGACTGGTATCGCAGAATAGAACAGGTTTCTGTTTGGGAAAAGTTCACGCCATAGTGTTGATAAAGTAGTTGTTGAATAATGGCAACGCGACCCAATAAAAGTTGATTAGTTGATTTTAGTAAAGCATTATCGTCACTTAGATATAGGAGTTCGTTACTACGGATTTGAGTTTTTACGGTTTCTAATTCAATTCCAGCTGGCTGAAACTGGCAACACTCAGCAATTTGGACAATATGAGTACACAGTGCTGAGTCAAGCAGTCGCTCGCATAATAAAATATCCGCACCCAGTTCAGTTATTGACTCCAATCAGGTTGACCCCCCTTAGCTTGATATTAAGCAAATCTCTTTTACTAGCCAAATCCATAGACTTATCCCAATAATAACCGAAGTTTCTAAACTGATCGTATGCTGAGATATTGCACCATTTGAGCTTCTCAGCCTCGCCCACCCGGAACTTAAGTTCCGGGCTCATAGCTTAAGTCCATTAAAATGGACTGAAATCCTGAGGAGGTAGCTATTTAGTCGTCTTGAGACGACTTTGGCTATAAGGAGCGCGAATAAATTCGCAGGCGGTTGTTGGGAATGGTGCAAGATCTGAGTATGGAAACTAGAATGATTTGTTACGGTGAACCCACTTCAAGTCGCTTTAGTAGCTGCTTACTTGTTTATGGCTCCCTTGTATTTTAATAGCTGGTTGAAATTGTTTCAAAAAGATACCAGCCACTCCTCAAGTGAGAGGCGTTTATCGCGGGTAATTTGGGTTATATCAACTACCTTATGGCCTTTAGTTGATCCTATCGCTTATCTATAGCTCCTACAACGACTAAAAGATGAGCTTGACCAAAGTATAGGTGCAAACTCAGAGATACATTTATAAAGCTAGTCCACATAAAGAAATTTAAAAATATATGTGAAGATTGTCTATAGCACGAATATTTCCCCAAAAAATCCTTGTGTGGCTATGTTTGTAAATACATATTTTATTCTTTTATACGTTAAATTACGGAGACAATTTCTATTAGTTAATTAAGTTAAAGTCGTATTTTCTCGGTGGTTTTTAGTGCTTTAAGTTGCTAAAACAGAATATAGCTGTCCTAACCAGTGTAATCGCGGTAAAAGTGTCCATACGCATTTGCGCACTTCATCCGCTTAGTGGTAGAGCGATCGCGTGTCTCACGCCCACCTCGAATCTTCATAGCACTCAAGAGCGCTGTTTGTCATCCTCAACGGCAAAACATCCCAGTTGAAATGCCGTGCAACCACAGAAATACTGGGTTTTACCCCAACTGATTCCCTAAAGCATCTATGTCCAAGCACAAATCCACTAAAGCATTTACCCGCCTTTTGAAGGAAGTCAAACTGCACAAAACCCTGACGAATCAAAACCTACAGTGGCTCTTGCGCAGTTTCCTTGTGGACTCCCGGCAGCAGCAAGGTGGATTCGTGTTACCAACCGTGGTCTTGCTTCTTTTGGTCGTAAGCTTGACGGTTGGAGCTTTACTAGTTCGCTCTTTCAGTCGAACTAATCAGGTGATTGGGGAACGTCAGCAGCAGCAGATATTCAATGCGGCGACACCGGCAATCGACCGGGCTAGAGCCAAGCTAGAGTACCTCTTTAACGATAAGGACTACCCCGGTGGGGTACCTTCAGAAGATTTCTTGGTCAAAATGATGGGCGATCCTGAGCCGTACACCTTGCCAGATGAAAGACCTGCAAAGGGTGGAAACCGTCTGGACTTAAACGGAGATGGCGCACTGGACAACGCTTGGACTTACAAAGACGAAGATGGTAACATCGTTGCCTACTCGATTCTAATGGATACCGAGGAGAAAGTAGGCACTGATACGGTCGGTTTCAAATCCCCCGTTGAAAAGAAAGCCGACGCAATGGTTGTCCGTGTTGGTCCGATTAATCCAGTACAGCCGAATTCAGACTGCCAACTTCAAGACTACGCAGGTAATTTTGCCTTAGAACAGGGTTGGGCTAGAGACAGTACCAATACCTCGATTTTGCGCAAGAATTTTCAGATCAATGCCGTTGTTCTTAACCCTAAAAGTAACGCGTCTAACAAAGTCGCTGCCACATTAGAGGTGCAACAGGATCGAAGGTTAGAACGAGGCAATAGATGGTCTGCCTATTTCCGCAACGACCTAGAAATTTTTCCAGGTCCTGCTTTCACCTTGAATGGGGCAATGTACACCGAGGGCAACCTATTTTTAGGTTCTACAGCGTTCACGTCCTATTTAATTAGTTCCCCGTCTTCTTGTTTATATGGCACAGATGGCTTAGATGCCTCTGAGATCAGCATTAACCAAACAGTTGATCCGGACACTGGCAACACTACCTTTCAAGGTCAAGTTGTCAGTGGCTCGATGAAAAACAATACCTTCGACACAGATTCATCAGGCATTCATCGGTCACCAAGCTCGTCTACTCAATTGAAAGCAGTTGAGGACTCAGTATTAAGTTCTGTGGCAAATCCGGCTCTTATTGCCCTTGACCCGCTATTGCTCTTTACGGCAAATGAGTCCCGCTCCCGAAATGTAAGCGACCCCACCAATACAACTATAAGAGATACAACAAATTGGGACACTAACAACCCCCTGGTTAAAGACGATACACGTAGGATTTTCAATCGACGGGTATCCACGCCTTACCTGGATGATACGTATCGGGCTGATAACCGGTATGGTCCAAAAATCCCCAAAAATGGACTCCCAACTGGGAAGAAAGCGGGAGCCCCTATTCAACCCGGTGACTTTACAATAGACCCTACCGAGTATAAAAAACTAGTTAGCAACACACCTATCGACGGTACTCCTGAATTAGTAGGACTGGACGGTTACTGGGAGCGGCGGGCTCTTAACGAGGGAATACGAGTGATTGTCGGGCAGCGTCTGGAGTTAGGTACTCCACTTCTTGTCCCTGCAACACCCGCAGTGAGACCTCATGAGAACTTGCAACGGCGAACGTTGAAAGACAATGTCGCGGCAGTGCAAGCTACAGCAATTTATCACTATCAGGAAAAAGAAGATATTACCGAGCCAAGTTCTCCCCCCCTTGATTTTCCCGTTGCTTGTCTGGCCACTACAGTGCATCCGGGAACAAATGAGACGCTAAGGCGGAGTGCCACGTTTGAAGAAATACCCTTTAAAAATTCAACTGGTACCGATGTCAAGCTGTTTAACGACTTCTTCACCGGCAGAGGGACAAATGGATGGGAGTATGAAGTCCCCGATCGTGCAACCTTTGGTACAACCTTAGATAATCCTAGCTCTGCTCTGCGAAAGGCTCTAAAGAACCTTGCAACTTTTGCAGGGGATCCTGATGGTGCATATCCTCCTAAGCAAGAAGCCTCAAGAGTTCATCCCTACCCAGAACTGACAAAGTGGGGAGACTACTCTAATCTGCGGCGGGCCGTCAACAACCTCTCCTCTGGCTACTCTAATCTCAGCATCGCGGATAAATCCTACTTGCAAACAGCTGCCTGCTCCTTGGGAATGTTGGCTCATAACATTAAGGCTCTTCAAGATTTCAATTACGTACAGAATGCTTCATTACTGTCACCTGTAAACACAGTGATTTCTGGTACTGCTACTACACCTGAGCAAGCAATTGCAAGTCTGGCAAATCCAGCGCAAGCTAATCTGGCTCGGCTAGTTTACTTAAAGGAGCAGGTAAGGCGGGATCGACTCAATGGGATAGGTTACGTTTGTGGTATTCCAACTTCATACGCGCAGCTAAGAGCTAAACTATGTGCCATTATCCCAAAGTATGAAGCTTTGTATTACATCTTCCCCATACTCCCTCATGCTGAAATTGGAACTCGAGCTTCCGACACTTATATTTCCGCGATTAATGTGGGCACAAATCTTTACCAAGCTATCAGTGATACTGATATAGACAGCATAAAGCTCAATCCAAAATCACAAACAACTATAGGCAGCTGGCAAACGAAACCTGTCAACGTTACTACCAATACAGATCCCATCAATGGTGGGACTTATGGTGCTAGTGCTGTTGTCCCCAATCATAAACAAAATGAGCTGATCAGGTATAGGGCGGGAACTACTGTAAATTCTGTCTACCGAGTCCCATTTAAGGACACGGCTCTATTCAATGGGCGGGAGATGATGAATGTCAGAGTCTTAAATATGGATCTAGACTTGTTGCGCAGATTCAAGCCTGACCCTAGCCCTCTTCCTACAGCACCTGAGCCCGTTGATACTTGGATACCTAAGAGCGGTATTATCTACGCTTTCCGTGAAGATGCGGTACGAGAGGATGCCATCGCCCGACCTGCGATCGGATTGTGGAGTAACTATAAGCTTCAATGGAACAATGCTCCATTCGGTCCTCCAGATGCTTGGCTCATGGACGCAAGGCCAAGTAGTCCCAAAGACCCGCCGCTGAACGCAGATACCGGCATCAGTCCCAAACCGATTGACTACTACCCAGATCCAGACAGACGTCCTTATGGTTTCCGCCTCAAGAATGGCTCAAATATAAAGCGAGAGCCAGCGAGTGGCGGCGCAGATAATACTAACGGCATTTCCTTTCTTTCCGATAACCCTGTCTATATTCAAGGAAACTTTAACTTACACCAAAAAGCAGGTGGCACTCTAATTGAGGAGTTTACACAGAAATTGCCAGCCACTTGGAATATGACAAACTTCTACGTGGATAGAAAGACTTTGGATCCAGATTTCGCTAAAAAAGATCAAGACTCTTGGCTTGCTACGGAGATTCTTGCTGACGCAGTCACAATCCTTTCAGATAATTTCTGTGACGGGAGTGTAGAAGATGGCATCCTTACGGCAGGAATCGATGCGCCTACAGTTGGTCGGGGTCGGTATGGTTGCGGTGACTTTAATGGCTTAACTTCTTATTTGAACCAAAACCGTCCTAATACTGCTGCCACTTGGCTACGAGAGAATCTATCTGACCCAGCATCTCCCATAGTAATCTCCCCAAGTGGTGCTCCTGTCCCTATTACCGGATCATATAACGCAGCCAACTTCTATCCTTTTACTCAGGAAAAACAGCGCATCAATGCCCAAGAAACCCGCGTTAATGCCATGATTATTAGTGGCATTGTACCTTCGCGGGCGCAACAGTCTTATGGGGGCTTGCATAACTTTCCTCGGTTTCTAGAAAACTGGGAGGACCCCGCAGTTAACCTCTATATTGCTGGGTCTTTTATACAGTTATACTTCAGCACTTCTGCCACCGGTCCTTTTGACCATGATGCTTGGGAACGCCCTAGCATGCCGACAGGGACCGAAACGATTAAATACTACAGACCCCCTGGGCGTCGCTGGGGTTACGATGTAGGGTTGCAATTTAAACCCGCAGGAGCAGTTTCAAAGCGTTTTACGGTTCCCACTAGCCCGCGTAGCGAGTTCTATAAGGAATTACCTGTAGACGACCCATATATTTTGAAGTTGCGCTGTGCCAAGGACGTTGATGGCAAGGTTGTTGACCTCAATGCTACCTGTCCTTGACCTAACTTAAGGAGGCAAAATGCCAATTAGATTCACTCAATTCCTACAGCAACCCAGCGCCAAGCTTAAACATCAGTCCGAGCAGGGATTTACTTTGGTGGAATCTTTGATGGGGATGGTAATAATTAGCATAGTTGTTGTTGCAATGACACCCCCAATTCTTCTGACAGTGGGTACCCGTGTGCAAAATCGCAGAGCAGAGCAGGCTATGCAGCTAGCTCAGGGAGAGATTGACCGCGTACGGGTTTTAGTAGAGCAGAGCAAATATAAAACAGATGATGTTCTACCTGCTGCTGTAGATAAGGATGTTCTTAAAATAGACAATCCTATTGAGAGCGTGGCTGCCCCTAAAACCCCGCCTGATGACATCATCAAATCTGAAAACAAAAGCTGTACTAATTTATACGCCGGAGCTCAAATTGCCGTAGCAAAAACTTTGCGGGTTGACATAGACAGGGACTGTAAAAAGGACTTTTTGGTGCAAACCTTCCGCGATAATGGGATTAAGGTTACTCTAGCGACGGGTGCCCTGGTTACAGTAGGCTTTCGCATGGGGGTTAGAGTATATGCTGCCGTGGCTGAGCCGAATGTGGCTAATCTAGAGACACAACCCGCCTCATTAAAAGTCACTACTGCTTTAGGCAGTCAGCGATCGCGCCCCTTAGCGGTTGCATATACCACAATAGTTCGGAGTGATTTAAGCAACTCTTTAAATAAATACAATGACCTTCTCCCCCCTTAACTTCATAATGGCGGCAAACAGTGATTTTTATTCTTTTCAGTACGATTACTTGAATTCGTTTTTAGAATAATGGCTGCACGACCGTTTCATTCTCTGCTGCACTGGTTGCGTTCTGCTTCTCGGCAGCGCAAGTCAGGTGGATTTACACTAACAGAACTTTTAATCGGCATGGTGATTGCTGGCTTTGTCACATCAGGGCTATTGTACATGGTCGTACAGTTGTTGGAGACAAACCAGAAAGAGTCTGCCCAAACGGAAACTCAAGCTGATATGCAAAGGGCTCTCAATTATATTGCCTCCGAGCTTCGAGAGGCTGTATACGTCTACAGTGGAGACTGTATTGAAGGCAAAGGAGCAGTAACAGACCCTAACTACTGTCCTGGAGTTGTTAATCATATTATCAACATTCCTGCTCAGACTGTGCCCATTTTGGCATTTTGGAAGTTAGATGATTTGCCTAAGCCCGTCTTGGACGACTGCAATAGTGCTACCCCCAAATTGGTGGGCGTTCCCTGCCGCGCTCGTAGAACCTACTCTTTAGTTGTTTACTCTCTCACAAAAAATCAGGCGAGCGATAGTCCCAAATGGTCGGGGAAAGCCCGCATAACTCGTTACGAGCTGAGTCAATACACAAGTGATGGCACGCTTACTACAAATTATGTCACACCCAATCGACCAGGTGTTACCTTTGTCAGTTGGCCCTATCAAAGGAGTAGCACGGGTCTAGAAAACTTGCAAACGGGTGGTAAACCTACTAGTGGTACTTTTACAGTATTAGTAGATTTTGTGGATGACACAACTGGGAAGGGCGGCGCTGACAGTAAAGTCACCAGTTGTCCTGTTGATTATGAGTTGACGCCAAAAAATCCAATCCCCGCTCCATTTACTGGTGTGAGAAGCTTCTATGCCTGTGTCAGGGCAGGAAATGCAGGAACTACTGGAACTAACCAAGATATCTTTGTTTTCCTGCGGGGAAACGCTTCGGGCAAAGCAGGGTTTAGCAAGGACAGTTTCCTTCCGAGTCTACAAACTCAAGTCCTCAGACGCGGAATTGTTAACAAGGAACCTGCACCACTATAGTAGCTGCCGGTTGAATTACTGAATGCATCAATCTAGAAAAATGAAAAACTATCCCCTGCCAAGGCAGTCAGTAGCTGGTTTCACCCTGCTCGAAATGCTGGTTGTGCTCATGATAGTGGGTATTCTATCAGCGATCGCGACTCCTAGGTGGATTACCTTTATCAATCAGCGACGCGTCAATGCTGCTAACGAAGCCGTCTTAATAGCGATACAGCAAGCCCAGCAAGAAGCAAAAAGGAGAAAAATTGACTACAGCGTCAGCTTTAAAACTGATGCAACAACCAAATTTCCACAGATTGCCTTTCATCTTGGTTCTGCTCCAGCTTCTTTACTCAGTACCGATAGCTGGAAGCCTTTGGGCGCGGGTTTAGAAATCAAACCGGGACAACTCTGGATGGGTACCAATCTTAAGGGTAAAAACACAAAATCAGCTGATTCTTCTGTATCAGTCCCTCCAAGTACGCCTTCAACTACAACGCCAACAATTACCTTTAATTACATGGGTACTCTGACACAGGGTGCCGCCACGGGTTTAAAAGTCGTGGTAGCTTTACCCCCATCGGGTAGCTCTACATCGCCCCCTAACTCAACGAAGCGATGCATCATTGTGCAAACCATTTTAGGTTCAATACAAACAGCCAGAGGAAATGATGCTCCTGGCACCGCTTGTAATTAATTAAGCAAAATAGCCTTTCTTTTCTACCCTTGTTAATAGTATCTTGTTCACGATTGTCTTATTCGCGCCCACTGACTAAGATGCCAAATCCAAATAAATAAAACTCCAGAAATCAAGGCACCTAGACTTGATTTCAAGGCATTTTTAATTAACACCTGGGTCTGATTTGACCGTACTCTATCAGATTGAAGAATTATACTCTGCTCAGCTTGAGAAACTCTCGCCAGGGATTGCTTTTTCACCGTCTGATGATTCTTGATTTGAAGTGAGCGACCTGGGGGAGTGACGGCGGCTACCAACTGCTTGAGCTGTTGATCGGTTTTTGCCTGATTTAGCTTGGCTTTTACCTGTTGCAACCGCTGACTCTGATCGGACACTTGGGTAGCAATTTGAGCGTTGTTGGCATGATAAATGCGCCCAGCGTTGACAATTCCTAAAGGAACCATCAACAGATATAGCACCCCTACCAAGAGGGAAACCCAGGATAACAACCCCAACAAATTCTTTTCCCGTTTTCTTATATAACCTTGAGGGCGGTAAAAGACAAGCATCAGCCCCAGCAAGGTTAACGTCACATGCTCTACTAATGTTTTAATCGTCTGCAATTCCCATGCAGGGTCAGTAAAGCGTGGGGGGATAAGAATGTAAATATAGTCGAGTAAGGCGGACACCAACAAACCGTAGCCGAGCAAGCGCACTAACAAATGTGTTTGCTGTTCAACAACCCTTGAGAGATATAACGAGCCCTTTAAGCCTTTCTCCTGGTGAATGTGCCTGCCTTCTGGCAAGGCTGACGACATTTTTTTGTCTTCAAAAGGGTTTACTGGGGTTCCAGATCGAGCTTGAGAGGAGTGCTTTCGGGCGTCGTCGAACTGATTGTGCTTGTTGCTCATTAGTTCATAGGGAAACTGCTTTTAAAGGATTTGCGTTTTTGCACAATGCTATTGAGCTTCCCTATGGCACCCCAACCCCCTAACATCAAAAGCCCCAGACTTGGAGAGAATTCAAAGGGAATTTCGGTGGGGGGGGACGGAGTAGTGACGATACCACCACCACTAATTGATGCATCTCTTATTCCAATAGAAATGACTCCGTCATCACGAGTCTCAAAAACTTGGAAATCAGGATCGTAGCTAGTGAAACGATTATGGGTTTGGTGACCATTGACCATTTCAGATGTAATGCCAATTCCTGTGCCTGCATCTGTGGGCGTGAAACCCGTACTACCGGATATGGGTGAACCACTGGCAATTGCCCCAGGAGGTAGGAAGTTATAATAGGTTGATAGTTCAGCTCCCGTTAAGCCCCAGATATCCATCCCGCTATTAAAGGCAGTAGCAATACTGGCTGCTTGAGAATTAATATAGTTTGAACCAGCAGTATTTAGATCGCACCCACCACAGCTTGCGTGTGACAGGACAACTAATAGATCTTTACTTAGTACATCAGAAAACGACTTTGTACCTGCGATTAGTTCGTCAGTATCAAAGAAAGTAGTACTCTCAAAACCAGGCTTCGCACCTTTATCATCAGAGTCGGGAACATCCGTCCAACCCCAAGAACCAACACCACTGCCAACTACCGCAATGGAATAATTACTGGCAGCAATTTCCGATGTAGTACCTGCCCCACGTAACCAGTCAACAATAATATTGTCATAGCCTTCTTGGCCATCATGTAAATCAACATCATGACCTGTTAGAAAAATACTACCTGCAAATGCAGATCCACTACCTAAACCCAAAAGGGTGACCATTGCGGCACCTAAACGAGTAATAATTTTGAATGTATTTAAAGTTTTGCTCATTAACCTGCCTCCGCTAATAATGCTAAATACATAGGAGCAAGACAATATTTTAAAGGTATTTATTTGTTCTAATCAACCGAATTTATACTGAAGAACTGCAAGAATAATTTATCGATAAATAATCTACTTAAGTACATTTTCTATAGGTACGTAAAATAACAGTCATACTCTAATAAGTATAAAAGTGTAGTCAATCCGTATGCGAAAAAATACTCAGCTAGCAGCGCCATCAATGGTGTTGAACCTCAGTTTACGTGAACAATCTACCTCAACCAATTACGTGCTCAGTAAACAAGGTGTACAAAATAGCTAAACAAAAGATTCTTGCAGACTTACACTGCCTTCGCATGATAGGTTTGACTATAGAGGTACATTATTACTTCATCAAACGAAACATTATTACGCATTGTTAAGCGAAAATGCATGACGGTATGACCTATAGCAAATGGAATTACAAGTAACTTTATATAAAACTATTTGCCTACACAGAATCATCAAAAAGCACAGAATTTTAACCCAAAATTATGAGTGAAACTTTACATAAAATTCGGTTAATACCCTGATTTAGCAGAATGCATTGCTAGGGCAAACTTGAGCCAATGAATTGCAGATTGTCTAACTTATGCAAAGCCAACTGAATAGTAAGCGCTCCAGTCGTGGGTTCACCCAGATAGAGATATTGGTCGTCGTTGTAGTAATTGGAATTTTAGCTGCGATCGCAATACCCACCTGGCAGACATTTATAGAAGCTCGCCGCCTCAACATCGCCCAAGACCAAGTTTATCGCGCTATGCGGGAAGCCCAAAGCAATGCAACGCATGCAAAATTGACCTGGCAAGTCAGCTTTCGAGAAGTAGATGAAGTCGTGCAATGGGCGGTTCATCCTGCTACTATCTCACCAGCAGGAGCGCACTGGAATAACCTCGACTCCCATGTTCGCCTCGATGTTGAGACAACTTTAGAGAGCTTAAGTGGGGTGCGGCAGATCCAATTTGACTACAGAGGTAATGTCAGGAAGCCGCCATTTGGAAGGATCACACTATCCAGTCAGTATGGCGGCAAACTCAAGCGGTGTGTGTATGTTTCTACGATTTTAGGGGCAATGCGAACTGCAAAAGAGAATTCAAAAGCAAAGTTGGGCAGTTATTGTTATTAACAAGGAGACAGGAGACAGCGAGACTGCGAGACAGGAGACAGCAATACAGGAGACAGGAGACAGAAGACAGAAGGGAACATAGCTGCAACTCGTTTTCTGAGCGGAGCCGGAGACGCTCCGCCTCCGGTCTTCTGGCGACCTCCCGCAAGGGATGGGAGACCCCACTCGTAATCTGCGATTCGAGTGCCTTGAATTAAGGGGGGTATGAATCCCCACTTATATTCCTTCCTGTCTCGTAGTCTCGCTCTCTCCTGTCTCCTCTGTTCAATGCCACTACCTCATTGCTGCTGGCGTCTTTTGCCGATTCAACTTCAAAATCAGCGTTCCCAGTGGAGGTAGACAAAGATCAATTGAGTAGGGACGATTTTGGTATGACCATTCATCTGTCCATTTGCCACCAAGATTTCCCATATTGCTACCGCCGTACTCACGCGCATCACTGTTAAACAATTCTGTATAAAATCCTGGCTCCGGTACGCCAATACGGTAGTGCGAATGCGGTTGAGGCGTAAAATTGCAAACCGTGATAACGAAATCGTCAGAATCCTGGGCTATGCGAATAAACGCAGCTACGCTGTGGCGGTTGTCGCTACAGTCAATCCACTCAAACCCGGCTTGCTGAAAATCCTGATCGTGCAAAGCTGGTTCGGAGCGGTAGATATGGTTTAGGTCTTGCACAAACAGTTTCAGTTGTTGATGTGGCGCGTGTTGCAACAGATGCCACTCCAAGTCTCCCCAGACATTCCACTCACTCCACTGCCCAATCTCCATCCCCATGAACAGAGTTTTCTTGCCTGGGTGGGTGAACATATAAGCGAACAAACAGCGCACGTTGGCAAACTTCTGCCAACTATCCCCCGGCATCTTGCCAATTATATTGCTCTTACCATGCACCACCTCATCGTGAGACAAAGCTAGCATGTAGTTCTCAGTATGGTGATACCACATACTAAACGTGATGTTGTTCTGGTGGAACTGGCGGAACCAGGGATCCATGCTGAAGTAATCCAGCATATCGTGCATCCAACCCATATTCCACTTCAAGTTAAAGCCCAATCCCCCCATGTAGGTAGGCGAAGACACCATTGGCCAATCTGTAGACTCTTCCGCTATCGAAAGAATACCGGGGAAGTAGCTGAAAATGACTTGATTTGCCTGACGCAGGAAATCAGCTGCCTCAAGGTTTTCTCTGCCTCCGTACTGATTGGGAAGCCATTCTCCTGGCTCACGACAATAATCCAGATAAAGCATGGAGGCGACAGCATCCACTCGTATCCCGTCAATGTGGTACTTGTCAAACCAAAACAGGGCATTCGACACCAAGAAATTCCTGACTTCGTGGCGGCTGTAGTTGAATACCAACGTACCCCACTCTTTGTGTTCGCCCATGCGGGGATCAGCGTGTTCGTAAAGATGGGAGCCATCGAAGTAGGCTAAGCCATGACCATCTTTAGGAAAGTGACCAGGAACCCAATCGACAATCACACCAATACCGTGCTGGTGGCATTGGTCAATGAAATACATCAAGTCTTGGGGACTACCATAGCGCGAGGTACTGGCATAGTAGCCAGTTACTTGATAACCCCAGGAGCCATCAAAGGGATGCTCTGCGATCGGCAGCACTTCAATATGAGTGTATCCCAGCTCTTTAACATAAGGGATAAGCCGCTCTGCCAATTCCCGATAGGTAAGGAAGCGTGCCCCCGGTTTGAGTTCTGAGACGAGGACAGGGGGCACGGTTTCACCATTAGGTAACTGGGCTGGTTCATCTGAGGAAGCGTGTAACCAGGAACCTAAATGTACTTCATATACTGAGATGGGTTGGTCCAGGGCGTTGGCGTGGCGGCGCTGCTCCATCCAGTCTCGATCGTTCCAGTTGTAATTATCTAGATTAGTAACTATAGAGGCGGTTTTGGGTCTGACTTCCTGGTAAAAACCGTAGGGGTCAGATTTTTCGTATATGTGACCGTCTTGGTTTTTGATTTCGTACTTGTAGCGATCGCCCTCTCCCAGTGCTGGAATAAACAATTCCCAAACTCCTGTGGGACCTTTCCGCATCTGGTTTTTACGCCCGTCCCAATAATTAAAATCGCCTACAATCGAAACATTACGGGCATTGGGTGCCCAAACGGCAAAATAAACGCCCAAAACGCCATTTAATTCTGTAAGGTGCGCCCCTAACTTCTCGTAAATCCGGTGATGATTTCCTTCCGCAAACAGATGCAGGTCAAATTCAGTTAGACGTGGAGAACGGAATGCGTAAGGATCGTAGGTGACGCGCTCGTGTTCCCCTTCTTGGATCCGTAACTGGTAGTTTGCCAGTTCTGGGATGTCAATCGTGCATTCAAAAAAGTGAGGATTATACAACGCTTGCATAGGGTATTCCATCCTTTCTTCAGGACAAACAACCCACGCCGCACTTGCATTTGGTAGGTAGGCTCGCACCACCCAGACGGTTTTGCCATCCTCGTCTATAGGATGGGAACCCAGCACTTCAAAGGGATCGTGATGCTGGTTCCAAACAATGCGATCAATCTGATCGGGGGCGATGGTCATAGACATTAAACTACCTAGTTGAAATAGATTTACTGAATTCTTTGGTCATATTTATATATTCTTTACATTAATTTGTATATCTAGCTGCTATGGTTATCGTACTACAGTTAAATCGGCAAAAACGGGAAAACGGTGCGAATCACCTTGCGCAGACGCAGCAGTGAAATGTTTTGCTTTAGTTTTGGATTTAGCGGGGGTGTCACTTTCCGATCTTGCAGTTGAGCTTGCAATTGTGCGTACTCGGCGGCAGTAAGCGGCTTGCCATCAATGGGCGATCGCGCTTCTGTAATAATCTCCGTACGCAACACTTCTTCCGGCGTCTCTCCTTCTGACGGTAATGCCAGCACCGGTAATCCAGATGTCAGCCCCACCAGTAGGGTAGGCACTGCCCACCTTAGTGACAATTGTTGGGCAGTGCCCACCCTACCCAAGCCAAGCTTGCGGATAATTTTCAATCAACATACACTCCTTGCTAATATCGCTCCTCTGCTTCCCCCACTCCTAAAGTCCCGGCGGCAGCGGTTCTCTACAAAGTTGATGGATTTGCTCAATGCGTTCAAATAACCAGGGATATTCCTGACGATACTGAGGAATCAAAGCCAGAGGACTAAGCAGGGCGGCAGCGGCAATATCCGCAACACTGATGCGATCGCCAACCAAATAAGGTCTCTTTTGCCAGCGGACTGATAATTCCTCCAAGGCAATAGCATGCTTTCATTTAACCAATCTTCGAGCATCCAGGCAGAAGGTTTGCAGCTCGTGGTTCAGCAAGATCAGCCTCGGTTCCGGACAATAGGTTTCCAAGTACTTTAAAATCCGCGTTGAGTCAGCGATCGCTGCTGGTTGTACCGACTCTTGGGGCAACAAGACTGGTACTGTTGTCAGACCAGTCAACGGTTTTAATTTAAGGATGTGCAAACCTGGGTTGAGATTTTCAACCTGATAATCCATTTGTTTTTAGCCCAGCGCTAACCGTGCTTTGCGACAATAGTGGGAGGTACTAAATTGTAGTAACATCATCACTTATACAATCGCCCCCCAGCGTCGCAAATCGGCAGTTAGCAATTTTTCCTTGATTGTGCTACGCCCAACTTCGCTACTCTCAAATCGTGTGATTGAGCCAGTGACTTTAGCAAAAACTCTCCTCCAAAGACGTGTTGACATTTTCCGCTGGCTAGTGAACTACTCGTCCACTGACGCCAGTACTCAAGACTCTCAGTCTTTGAAGGAGAGAACTGATGCAAACTGTAACGAGCTCGCTTTCCACCTACCTACTCGGCGTTTAGGGGGATGGGGATGGAGAGCCAGCGGGTGACTCCATAGCAGGTGACTCAGCAGGGGATGGGCTAGTCTCAGTACCAGTTCCCCCACCACCAGTTCCTGTGTCACACCCTCCTAAGAATGCAAACAAGCCAAGTACCATAGCCAAACTCACGACTTTCGTTTTCATAACTCCTCTTTCACCAATTGTGGCAATAATGTTGAGTTGCTCGTTGATTACAATATCGCATTTGTTGATTTTTCTAAAGGAGCAAGAGCACTCCGGTTGAATTTTGGGGGTTACCCACTACAGAAGTTTAGTTAAATTCGCTTGCAGCGATTAGCTTTACTATGCATCGTCCACCATACCATGTGGTATAGCCAACCTATTATATCACTGCTACCCTCCCAAATTTTCCTCCTGAAGGTGTACTTTTGACAGTTAATGATACGATGAGGCGATATGTAACGGTATAAGCTCACCCGGACAGGCAGGGTTCCTACCCAAAAGGATTTTTTATGACTCAGGGCTTGCCCAACCGTCCCAAACCCAACGCTCAAATCTCAGTTCTGCCCAGTTCACAGTCGGCACCGTTTTGGTTGCTACGCTTGTGCGCCTTGCAGCGCCGCTTTTGTGTTGTCACATTTCTGTTAGTAACAGGGATGATGACGGTTTACGGCTGGACGGTCTATTCGCAACATATGTGGAATCAAGCATACAGCAAGCTAGTAATCTTACAACGAAATGAGCGGCAACTGACGACTACCAACGAAGTGCTGAAAAACCAGATGGCGCTGCAAGCAGAACAATCGGCTACGGGGCTAGTGCCGCCAAATCCGGCTCAGGTGATTTTTCTAAAGCCAGAACCACAACGATTTAACCACCCTACTGATCTAGTACCACAGGCCACCAAGCCAGGTGCCCAAACCGAAAAACAAACGTCGATTCCACTGGGCTACTAAAGGAGCAGGTGAGCAGCAGGAAAATATGGGCAGAGAAGCAATTAAAGACCATAAGAAAACAGGGAAGCAACCACCGAACAGCCAACAAAACTCCGCACATTTGCCTCTGTTCCGGCTGCTGCTTGTTTGGGGTATATTGAGCGCTGCTAGTTTGGGACTGGCTGTGAACTTGTATCAGCTGCAAATTGTGCAATCGGCGGTGCTATTGAAGAAGGCGCGACAACAGCAGATGGTGCATTTGCGGCCTTTTACCCCCCGCCGCCCGGTAGTGGATCGCAATAATAATGTCTTAGCGATTGACCGACCCGTTTATACTCTGTACGCCCATCCAAAACTATTTAAAGCGTCCCAAAAAGAAGCGATCGCTGCCCAACTAGCTGCAATTCTTAATCGCCCGTCTGCAGAATTGGTAAAACAGTTCAACACCCGCAGCAGCGGCATTCGGATTGCCCCTGCCCTGACAGAAGACATTGCCGCTCAGATCAAAAAGCAAATCGCCAAACTACAGACCAATGGCTTAGAGCTGATTCAAGAGTCCTCACGCCTTTACCCCCAACAGGATTTAGTTGCAGACGTGGTAGGCTACGTTGATGCTGACCGTCACGGTCAAGCCGGTGTGGAGTACAGCCATAAGAAAATTCTAGAACGCTCTGCCCAAAAAGTACAGTTGAGCCAGACAGGAAACGGGGCATTGATAAGCGATTTCGTTCCAAAGGGATTTGTGCATGTTGATGACCTGCGGTTGCAACTAACGCTCGACCTGCGTCTACAGCGAGCCGCCCGCCACAGCCTCATCCAATATTTGAAAAAGTTCAACGCCAAGCGGGGAAGCGTTATCGTCATGGATGTCAAGGATGGTGCCATACTCACCATGGTTTCGCACCCTTCCTATGACCCGAATGAATACTATAAGTCCGATGTGAAAGCATTCAGAAATTGGGCGCTGGCGGATCTTTATGAACCAGGCTCGACATTCAAGCCTTTGAACGTAGCGATCGCGCTGGAAATGAGTGCGATCAATCCTAATAGCGTGTTTAACGACCCCGACGTGATTAAAGTAGGTGGCTGGTCAATCAGAAATGCTGAACCAGAAGACCACACTTTGCTCTCGGTGGCTGAAATTTTACAATATTCCAGCAACGTTGGCATGGTGCAAATGATGCAAAGAATCAAGCCAGCAGACTACTACGCCTGGCTGGAACGGCTGGGGCTAAAGAAAACCATCCGTATAGATCTACCTTCTGAAGTACCCGGTCAGCTGAAAAGTCAAAAGCAGTTTATCGCTTCCCCAATTGAAGTAGCGACCGCTTCCTTCGGTCAGGGATTTTCTCTGACGCCCATCAAGCTAGTGCAATTGCACGGCGCTTTAGCCAATGGAGGCAAATTGGTGACGCCGCACGTAGTGAGGGGGATGTTTGATAGTAAAGACCAGCCCTACTGGCAGCCCACACTTCCAGCGCCGCAACAAATCTTCTCACCGAAAACGGCACAGACCGTAGTAGAGATGATGGAAACCGTGGTTACTCAAGGATCGGGGAAGATGGCGCAAATTCCTGGCTATCGCATCGCTGGCAAAACCGGCACTGCCGAGAAAGCTAATCTTCATGGCGGCGGCTACTACACAGGTGCCAAAATCACCAGTTTTATTGGCATCGCGCCGGTAGAATCTCCCCGCTATGTGGTGTTGGCTGTGGTGGATGAGCCGAAAGGAAAAGGCGTTATCTTTGGCTCCACCGTCGCGGCACCGATTGTTAAGTCGGTCATGGAAGCGCTACTTACAATTGAGCGGATTCCCCCCAGTCAACCAATAGTTGAAAAAACTCCTACTCCTACTCCGCCATCAACTCCGTAAAGAACATATTGCTGACAACGCCCTAACAGGTATTTATACACAGACCTTGCTTCTACAGTATACATATTACCATATTCGCGCTCCTGGGGATGTAGAGAGCGCGAGTCATTTGAAAACCGCTGTAACCGAAGTGTGATTACCCAACACCGAACAGTTCAAATCGATAAAATTAAGGAAAATTACGAGAAGCAGGCTAAATGATTCCTATAGTCATTGAACAATCTGGTCGGGGCGAACGCGCCTTTGATATCTACTCCCGTCTGTTGCGGGAGCGCATCATCTTCTTAGGACAACAGGTTGATTCCAACTTAGCTAACTTGATTGTTGCCCAGTTGCTGTTTCTAGATGCCGAAGACGCGGAAAAAGACATTTACCTGTATATCAACTCGCCGGGTGGCTCTGTAACAGCTGGCATGGGGATTTTTGATACCATGAAGCACATCCGGCCGGATGTCTGCACCATTTGTACAGGGCTAGCAGCGAGTATGGGTGCTTTCCTACTGAGCGCTGGTACTAAGGGTAAGCGCATGAGTTTGCCTAATTCCCGGATTATGATTCACCAACCCCTCGGAGGAGCTCAGGGACAAGCAACGGATATTGAAATTCAGGCCAAGGAAATCCTTTACCACAAGCGGCGGTTGAACGAGCATCTAGCTGAACACACTGGTCAGCCCCTAGAGCGGATCGAGCTAGATACTGAGCGGGACTTCTTCATGTCGCCAGATGAATCAAAGGAATACGGCTTAATCGACCAGGTAATTGACCGTCACGCTGCTGGTAGCCGACCAATGGCAGCTGTTCGCTAAACCTTAGGCAAAAGGCTCAACGCTAGTAGGCTGGGATTCTAGATAATGGAGGAATTCCAGCATTTCCTCATCAGTCAGTTCTTGGCGCGATCGCTTGCCGTATTGCTTTTTCAAGTATTCGCGTCCTTGCTGATTACTCCAGTTCAGTCGCTTGAGTTCTATGCTGGTACGAGCGATCGCATCAGACAAATCCACCGGAACACTCTTCTTCATTTCTATTTCAGCATTTGTTTGAGCCAGCGAGTCAGCGCTTTCTTCAGGGGTAGAATCGAGCGGCAGATCGGGCGTCACATCGCCCAACGAATTTGCTGCTTCCTCCCTGCTGCCGTTCTGCGTGTCAACGGAGACAGGAGGGGACTCGTCGGAAGCCAGTCGGCGGAGCTCTCCTCCGTCCTCGGAACTAGCGTGGCTCTCTCTGGGTACAAGGGTCAAAAGGGGAAAATCGGGCTCCAGTCTGCGGAGTTCCCCTTTTGCGTCCTCCGAGGTGGCGTGGTCCCCTCTAGGGATAAGGGGCAAAAGGGGCGAAGGAGGAGCCTCGGGAGCTGAGACTTGCTGTGCGAGGGGAGGAACAGAGTAGATGGGCTCTTTCTTAGGCTCGGCGTAGGAGAGGGGGGCAAGGTTGGAAATATTGTCTGTATGTACCTCCGACGTTTCAACTGACTCAGCCCTTGTTTTGTCAATTTCTATAACTGCTAGTGCTCGAATTCGCGCTCGGTCTTCTGCAAGTTCTGGTGTTTCTGCCGCCGCCATGCCGGTAGCGCGGGTTACACCCTCAACTTGAACCGAAACCCGAACAACGAATTGGCCATGATAAATAGTTAGTAACTCAGAAATGAGACTACCCGTAGGATAGCGAGCTTGGAATTGAAGTAACATAAGACCCTAGATAGGTTGGTATCTTGACACACATATAAATTTAAAAAATAAACTGGATATTTATCAACCGTTTGAGATAAAATAAATTCATGCTTCAAAATATAACTGTATCTTGCAAGCTTCTGTAGCGTCTGAAAAGGAGCCCAGATTGGATGCAACTTTGCAGATGCTTGGCGATGCTTGTCAGTTTGTGAACCAACACAGCCCAGAAAAGTTGGCAAACAAGCTAGCAATACAGTTGTTGGTGTAATAGAAGCTACCGTCTAAATTGGGTTGGTCTGCCAACATTGCTATCCAAGCAATCAAAAGAGTGGCAGTTGTCGGAAAAGTAGCTAACCAGAAGAACAAACCTGTTAAGAAGTTTGCTCGGCTCACAGGCTACTGAAAAGCTAGTATAAATTTCCGATTCAGGTAAGATAGTCTAGCATGGACAATCAACTACCTGTAATCTTACGCTGCTCGCCCTGCTTGGTACCAATTTACAGGACACGCGTGGAAAAGGTGTAGGGTTTTTGGCGAAAAGCGGTCAGTGCCGCTACTTGTTCAAGGCTGTTATGCAGTGCCAAAGCCCAAGCCAACTACACAGGTGGTCGAGCTTAGAGTAAGGATAAACAGAAAAAATGGCATTAAGTAAGATTTTCTGACCGGAGGCCGGTTCGCTACATGGAATTTTCAATCGCTACACTGCTTGCCAATTTCAGTGATGACAAATTAGTCCCTGCCAAGGTACTGGAAAAAAAACTGGACTGCCAGGATGAGATAAGTCTAAAAAAACTACACATTGCTCTAGACCTGCTCGATAAAATTGGCATTTTGGTCAAAGAGCGCGGGAAGTATCGCAGGGTGCATGAAGACAACGTTATTGAAGCAAAACTCCGCTGCTCCAGTAAAGGCTTCTGCTTTGCGATTCAGGGGGTGGAGGAAGCAGAGGATATATACATCCGCGAAAGCAATCTCAATACCGCTTGGAACAGCGATCGCGTTTTAGTAAAACTCACTAAAGAAGGCAGCCGTCGCCGCAGCCCAGAAGGGGAAGTGGAGCTGATTTTGGAACGCTCCAATCAAAGCTTACTCGCCCGAGTTAAGCAGACCTCTGCGGGCTTCCGAGCTGTCCCTTTAGACGACCGACTACTGTTTGAAATTGACCTGCAGCCCAATGGAACCAACCTAGCGGAGGCGAACAATCACCTTGTCCATGTGGAAATTCTGCGCTACCCACTGGGACAATCTCCCCCGATTGGTCGGGTAGTGCAGATCCTCGGCAGCGATGCCGAAACAGCCTCTGATGTAGACCTTGTCTGTTGCAAGCACGACCTTTCCCGTACTTTCAGCACGAGTGTGCTAGAAGCAGCGGCAGGCTTGCCCGGTCAACTCAGCAAAACGGATCTGAAGCAGCGGCTAGATTTGCGCTCGCTGCTCACGCTGACGATAGAAGCTGAGGGACCAGATTCCTCACTCCTAGAAAATGCCTTTACGCTAGAAAAAACAAAAGCAGGACTTTGGCAGCTGGGTATTCACATTCCGGATGTAGCGCACTACGTGTTACCAGAGGAGCCACTCGACAAGGATTGCCTAAAGCGGGGTAGGAGCATTTACCTGGGAGAAACA
>QQTW01000742.1_pt1 | contig 21265 bp, 25 predicted proteins | sample 1904831 | NCBI WGS metagenome assembly QQTW01 (sample SAMN09435610, study PRJNA476489) | Subsurface metagenome, whole genome shotgun sequencing project. | reverse complement strand
GCTGAATCGGTTAGTCTTGAGTTTCTCATTCCTTGTTGATTGTCCTACTGCTTCTTCGATTCGAAGTTGTTGCTCGCCGTCTTTGAGTGGTATTGCTGGTGAATCAACAGCAACTGCTTTTATTCGTGCCCTTTCGTCTTTTTTCGTTGGTTCTGCCGGAGGAGCTCCTCATGAATGTGCCGTTTCGTTGCCATTTTGATGGTCTTGGTACTGAATTTGAGTGGGTTGTGGGATTGGACGCAACTGCTTGTCTTCCCATCTTTCGCCTGTTCCCGATTTTGCCAAACTGGGGTCTATGATTTGGCGTTTTGTTGCCTTTTCTATGGTTTCATTGCTAGATTCGAGCGGTTGCGGGATCGGACCCAACTGCTTGTCTTCGCGTCTTTCGTCTATTCCTGGTTCTGTCAAACTGCGCTCCAGACAGTTTGGCCTTTCATTCATGTCAATTTGAGTACTGCCGTCTCCTCCTGTTCCTCATTCAAGCAGTTGCGGGATTTCGATAGTTGCTGGATCTTAACCATTGTCGTCGAAACGGTTGCTGCTTGGAAAGATGGGCGACAACTGTTTGCTTTCGTTACTATTGTCTCCTTTGGGTGGTTTCAAGATGGGCCCATCCCGAGATGGCTTTCTCATTTCAGGTTGATTCTCCTACTGGTATCTCCTGGCTGTTGCTGTCTTCGAAGATGGGCGGCAACTGTTTACTTTCGTTACCTTTGTTTCTTTCTGGTTGTGTCACGAAGGGTCTATCTCGATCTGGCTGCTATACTACTTCAGACTTTGAGCAGAGTGATACTAATACGATAGGGATTGAAGCCGGTCAAACGCGTCGAGGATGAAGTGGCTAGTCTCGCAAAGACGATTGCAGACAACTACTTTGATGAGGAGCTGCAGAATGAGGTTTACGATCTACTCTTACAACTGTGAGCTGTCTTATTTTACAGCGACGATGTCGATGGAATGGTGGCTGACTCTAATCCAGCGTCCTGGAACAACCGTTCAAGATCCCCTTTGCGGCTGCTATTGTCTTGATCGCCAATACGCATCGAACCGAGGTCACGCAGGAGATCCTTACCCGTGCTGGTGTATCGGCGCAGAAACATCTCGATGCAGGGTCCTGGAGAGAGTTCAAACTGCTCCTCCGCTTCTTGGGTCTCCTTCAGGGCTTGTTCGAAGGCGAGGGCGTCTTTTCCGTCCTGGAAGACCTCTTCTCGAGAGCCGTCGACCTGCAGACAGCTTCTTCGGAAGATGTACGTATCAGGGATAGCTCCTGTTCAGTCTGTTGCTGACATTCTATTACAAGGCTCTTGGTCTCGAGCTTGTCAAGATCATCCTCCTGACCATCCCGTACGTCCTGTCATCGTCGACGACAGGCGCGGATGGATCTGCTCGGGCGCTGCTCGAGAAGACGGACATCATCGCGTCCACTCCCCATGCCCTTGAAGCTCTGGTCGATCCTTATCCTGGAGAGGGTGATGACAAGCCGCGCGAGTCGCCCAGTGTACGTGGTCCGAAGAATCGTAGGATTACTCCCAGCGCTGACAGGGACTTGCAGGTGATTGCTCTGTTGCAGAAGCAGCTGCAGGACGAATCGACACGCGAATGGCCCGTCGCATGCATTCCTCGTCCGTGGAAAATGCCCGCCAAGGAAGACGGCTCGGATCCGCTGGCGACTGCCACGAAGCACGCCTTTCCCAAGCTCGTCGTGCCGGATCCTGTCCCACAGCCTGCTCAACCCATGTTCCCGGAGTTGTACTTTTCCGTTTATGCCGATCAGGACATTGAGGTTGGTTATGATCTCTTTTCGCACAACTAAGTTACCTCTTACTCACGATATCTTTCTCAGACGGTTCCATCAACAAAGGATCTGGCGTCGTGCCTGCTACGAGATGCCATGGTCGACACAATCAATACCCTCGATTTCAATCGGCATGCAACGGCCAAGTTCTTGGCCGACGTCGACTGCTACTTTGCGCCCGGCACCTTTGTGAAGCGCGCGACCCCGTTTGACAAGCTCAAGGAGATGGCCGGTGATGGGTCGACCTGGAAGCCCGAAGACGTCGCCGTCGATGCCGTCTTCTCCCAGATGTTTCAACTGCCGACGCCCGCGCACAAGCTCGTCTATTATCACTCTGTTCTGACGGAGTCGTGCAAGATCGCTCCCGCCGCCGTCGCGCCGAGTCTCGGCCGAGCGATTCGATTCGCGTATCGTAACATCGAGTTTGTCGACTTGGAGCTGGCCGGTCGTTTCATGGATTGGTTCTCGCACCATCTCAGCAATTTCGGTTTTACATGGAAATGGACCGAATGGTGAGTTACCATTCGGTACATTCTATCCTTCCGGTGGATACTAATCACAGACCGATGTGTCAGGGTCGACGATGTGGCTCTGCCGGATCTGCATCCCAAGAAGGCGTTCATCATCGGTGCTCTCGACAAGGAGATTCGGTTGAGCTTCGCGCAGCGGATCAAGGGGACCTTGCCCGAGCCGTATCAGGCGCTCATCTCTGTCGACAAGGAGAAGGACACGCCGGACTTCAAGTATGATCAAGAAGGTGAGTCCATCTGATTTCCAGTGTTATCGCTTGACACATTCCTCGTGCTGAGACGATCCAGATGCGCCTTTCCGCGAGGAAGCCCAGGCGATCGTACAAGCGATCCGCAAACGGGAGCCGGAGGAAGCGATGCAAGCTCATCTGGACGCCATTCGCGAGCAGGCCGAGAAACAAGGTCTTGCCGAGCCCTTATTGACCGTCACCGACGTGTTCATGACGTGTATTTGCTCCGTCGGATCAAAATCACTCTCGCATATGCTCTCGTGCATCGAGCGATGCAAAGAGCGTCTCCTGGACTTCGGCCGCCAATCCGAGTTTGCGCGGAAGCAAATCATCACGTCCGTGCTTGCCTACTGGCGCGATCATCCCGGCGTGGGCGTCAACATCATCGACAAGCTCCTCAACTACTCTATCCTGACGCCGCTCTCGATCGTGGAATGGGTGCTTCTCGAGCACAACGATGGCGGAGCAGTGCTGGCACGTGCGTACATCTACGAGATGGTGAGCATGACCGTGACCAAAGTAGGTCATCGAGTCCGTCAGCTGGTCAATGCGCGTCGCCAGCCCGGTTTGCCCTCGGATCAGCGCTCGATGCTAGACGAGACCCTAAGTAAGGAACGAGCCGAGCAGAGCAAACTATTTGGTGTCATCGAGGATGCCCTGCTGGGTTTCGCGGCCGGACATAAAGACGAGATGATCGAGGCGGAGAATGACGACGGGGCGAGCCTCGAGGCGGGCTTGATTCGCGACTGGGGCGCGCGCTGGCTGCGTGTGTTTCGACGCAAGGCTGCTGTGGAAGAGGCTGTTGTAATGGCGGAGTTGGCTGTCGGGGTGGATAATCATAATGAAGGAGAGGGAGCGGTGCAGGAACAGGGTCAGGAAAAAAATGGCATGGAGGGAGTCGATGGTGATGGGATTGCAGCGAATGGCAGTACCAGCATAGAGCAGGCAGCTTCGGAGGCAGATGCAGAGATCTCGAACGCTGCAGTGGATGGAGGGGAGTAAAGTCCTTCCTTACTATTTCTTAGGCTTCACTTTAAGGCGGATCCTTTCCTTCTCAAGTTTCTCTTGCCTGTCTGTCTGCAGTCTTGATTTGCTGTATCTTCCAGCGTCGCTTCAATCCGCGACTGGTGGGCGACGGTCGTATCCCAGATTTGCCTGGCTATTCTAGCATCATCATCATATAACTCTCGGCGGCCATTTCAATTATTCCTACAGAGTACAGTCGACTCCCGCTATAAGCAATCTTGGTATAAGTTACCTACTTCGGTCCTAGTATCTGATTCTCCTTTATCGCGTCCAGCTCGATACATAAGCAATCCCGCAACATAAGCAACGAAATCATGTCTCTACCCCGTTGCTTATAGATGGAATCTACCTTGTAAAGAAACATCTCGATCACTTCCATCACGAGACGGACAACGTGACGACAGGGTCCTCGTTGATTTGATGAGCGCAGTTCAGGCTCATGACATTTGACATTCCCTGCACCCCCACACAGATCTACCCCGCCTTTTTGTGTCTACAACATAAAAAGTTATTCCATTCCAGCCCTACAGAAAGCACGTGGAGACGTCATTTGACATACCCAAACCCAGCCAGTCACGCCTAACTTAGCTAGCGATCCTTTGATGATTCCTAAGACCTACTGTATCTAGCACCATCAATTCTCTTCAGCTTTAAGCCATTATGGCTAGCCCTTCGATGACTTCAACCCAAGCTACGACGGCCTATATTCACTCTCGAACTTTGCCAGCTGTTAGCGATCCCTAGACTAGACTTTTCGACGTACTGCAACTTTTGGGTCCATTCTCTGGGTTGATCCTCTGGATTCGCATCGTTTACCGTGCTCAACCGGTCAACAAACAGCCTTCAGATAGACAGACACCATCCCAGACCTGAGCTGTCTGTTCTCGCAAAGTTGGTACGGTAACTATCCTTGGAGTTTGAGTAAGTCGATAGAATATCCCCAGGCTACTTCTTAGTTCATTCCATATCTGGACACCGTGGAGCACCGAACTGGCTCTCAGCGACCCGTTGGAGATATCATGTATATATATATATATCCCATCTCCTTGCTATAAGCTTCGTTTGGCTTATAGTTTGTTCTCATTCATTGGTTTCACATCCTAGGTTAGAGTTACTCCTATCTGGATGTTTTGGCTAGGGTGATCGTTGTAATATTTACACCTTCGTGTCGTGTCTTGCTCCGTCTAGATTTGGGATGTTCGCCGACTCGGCCTGATTTACACACCTTTCTATCTGTTCTCGTTCGGATTCTGAATCATTAGCTCGTTTCTGATCTATTGGCTGGACCATCTTTGATTATTCCTAAACATTTTGGCTAGGTGTTTTCTTTGCGTGCTTTGTATCCTCCGGCGCTACCTTTCTCCCTCTGGAGTTGAGACGCTTGGCGACTTTGCCGGTTTGCAGTCCTTTTCTGACCTCGTTCCGGTTTGGAGGGTTGTTAACTCGTCCTTGACTATTTGGCCATTTTTGTCCCTGTTCTGATTCCCTGGATTGGTAAACAGAACCAGTCCTCGACCTGTTGGCTGATTGAGTGCCAAGGAACTCAACTGCTCCTTGTGGCTCATCAGCCGGGTACTAGTCGCTCTACCAGCCAGGTATTCAAGGAACGGTCATCATGTTACCCTACATCAACAACGGTAAGCCAATACAACACAACGTGTTCCCGCAAAGTACAGTCGTGTCTGACTCACCTAACATTACACAGTTTTCGGGGCCCTAGCCAAACCCATCGGAGCATCCGAGGATGAACGTACGCTTTTGATATCCACCCCCCTTTCCCTCCTTTGTCTATATCCTTCTATCTGACACTTTCTATCCGTAGTCAAGCTCATCGCAACCTTCCTCCTCTCCTACCCGCTCGCCGGAGTGCTAAAAAGACTTCCGGATGCGAAACCGCAATACAAGAACCTCTTCATCATATCGTACGTGAAACCCCCCTCCCCAGAACCATATTCTCTCTATTTTCGACGCTCTGGGCAAGCTCCGTACTCACTTATCTTCCGCAACAGCGTCTCCCTGTTCTACTTAGTAGGCCTCTTCGATCTCTGGGGCGGCTTGAGAACATTACTCCTCAGCTCCGTCGGAGCGTATCTCATTGCGGCCAGAATCGATGGGCCGTATATGCCCTGGATTGGCTTTGTGTTTTTGATGGGTCATTTGTCGGTCAATCATATCTCGAGACAGAATCGGGGGGAGCCGGGTGTTGTGGATATTACTGGTGAGTAATCGTTATGTTTCTTTGGTGTTTTCTTGGGTTCGTTATCGATGGGGTGGTGTCTGTTAGTGCTTTCATTGCTTATATATGGTCCTTGTTCACTCTTGCTTTCTTTGCCTGTAGAAGATGGTTATTATCGCTTTCACTGCACATGTGATTTTTGGCTACTCCTTCTTTCATTGCCACGGTAACGATAGCAGGCGTCTGCCGCCTCCGAGGCTATGTTGTTTGAGATACCAAGCTAGACGGAGCTGACGATGATCTCTAGGTGCACAGATGGTCCTAGTGATGAAGGTACGATTAAAGCCAGCTTCTTTGCATGGGTAGGCAGATTACCTGATTCGGTTTCAATATCTAGCTCTCAGCCTTCTGTTGGAATGTGCATGACGGACGATTGCCACAAGAAGGTCTCTCCGAATTTCAGAAAGAGCGGGCCATTCGGCAGCTTCCTAGCCTTCTCGATTACGCAGGCTACGTGGTATGGTCCATTACAGCATGGAATTGATGATATTGTCGCTGAAATACCGCCAGTTCTTCTTTCCATCGCTCTTCGCAGGCCCATCATTCGACTATGTCGAGTATCGTCGATGGATTGAAACCACCATGTTCGAGGTTCCGGCCGGGACCGACCCATCGAAACATCCACCGACTCGCAAAAAGCGCCGCATTCCTCGCAGTGGCACCCCAGCGACTTTCAAAGCCATCGCTGGACTCCTCTGGATCGCTGCCTTCATCAAGCTGTCCGGGTGGTACACCACCGAGCTTCTCACCGGCGATCAATACCTCACATACAGCTTCCCCTATCGACTCTGGCTGCTACATATGTTCGGCGTCGCGACCCGTACGAAATACTACGGCGTCTGGGCCTTGACCGAAGGCGCCTGCATCCTTTCCGGATTGGGCTACAAGGGCATTGATCCGACGACAGGTCGAGTCCAATGGAATCGACTTCAAAATGTGAATCCCATTGGTGTCGAGACGGCGCAGAATACCCGAGCTTATCTGGAGAACTGGAACATCAACACAAACCACTGGCTTCGGAACTATGTGTACCTACGAGTAACTCCAAAGGGAAAGAAACCCGGTTTCCGCGCGAGCATGGCCACCTTCGTCACCAGTGCATTCTGGCATGGATTCTACCCGGGTTATTATCTCACTTTTGTCCTCGCCAGCTTCTTGCAGACCATTGCCAAAAGTATGTATCCCTTCACATCCACCTTTACTCGCATACTTTCGTGCGTCTTCTGAAGCGAATATGATCTACTGACATACATTCTTCTCGTCAGACTTCCGCCGACACGTCCGTCCCTTATTCTTGACTCCATCCGGGGCCCCCACCACCTACAAACGATTTTACGACATCCTCTCCTTCTTCTGCACTCAACTCGCTTTCTCATTTGCAGTAGCCCCCTTTATTCTACTCACCTTCTCGGCTTCATTCCGGGTATGGTCGCGGGTGTACTTCTACGCTCCGATCGGGGTCGTGTTGTCCATGGCCTTCTTTGCATCGCCAGCGAAACAGTATTTGATTCGATTGCAGGAAAGACGGACGGGTGTGACTAGGGCGGACCAGAAAGAAGCTCGCCCGGCGATGGTCAGGACAGGAAGTCATGAGGATTCGAGAGGGAGGACCGTCATGGGTGTTCCGAGTGACCCGGGTAGAGAATTGGATGAGATGATGGCGGAGGTGAAAGCGGAGGTGGCTGCGAGGAAGTGGACTGGTGGAGGGTCTGCTGCATCGGAGAATAAGGCTTCAGGATGAGGAGGTGGGATCAAGTATCCAGCTGCTGCTGAGTGAGTAACTCTGCCGGACCAGTCTTCACTGCATAGGAGGGTTCCTAGAAGAGCTATCTTGACTTAGGACCAAGCTATCAATCGTGCGTAGCGCTACATGGAGCTGGTACCTCGGCCTTGACTTAGCAGTGGCTGGCGTACTGGGTCCGTGTTTCCGCATTCAATCCCAGTGTTGGGGGGGCTAATGTTTCTCCCATATCCTGAGCTAGCCATAAGGACTAAAACTATAATAATCAGCAAGTTAACTCCAGACGAAGTTGATTGCGTAGTTCCGTTCTCCTTTCTTTCTAGCACTTTAATCTCGAGTACCAATTCCAGGTAATCGCGTTCAAAATAAAGTACGATAGTACGGTATCACCCAGGGGACGAAGATAAATGGAGTAGCCAACACAAACTGCCTCTGCTGAGCAGTAACCATCATCGTCCTCACGATGAAAATTACCTCAACCTTCGTCACAAAGGCGATGATGACTATGGGCTTAACTTCCGTTATCCTCGCAATAAAGAATGGCTAAAGCTCCATTGTAATGACAGAGATGATTCGAGATTAATGTTCCTGGACTGCTCCATATGTTTTGCTACCCTCGTGGACCCTTTCATCCCATTGCTACCGGTGCACTAGGTAGTCAGTCTAGTTTCACCGATAAAGCTTCAAACTCACGCTGTCTGATAGCTCTTTGTATTGAATCTATCAATCAGCAACGACTGGAGATAGAATATTTCTACCTTGCGAATATTACTTCCGATATGATCCAGATCTGACGAGTTTTCTTCGTTCGGTTCCATTTGGCGTTGAATGAGAAGTTGGGTGGCGGCAATCAGAGAACGATCCGGGGCACGTTGTCAATAAGCGCTCGCGGGAGATTAGCCGCGCGAAGCGCCACACCATTTATAGCTCGCGTCGCGTGTCAGTGATTTTCTCGTTCGTTCGAGCTTGATCGTCAGCATCAACTACCCCAGCTACGCCTATGATGGCAACCAGATCTGGTCTCCTCATCTGGGGCCATTGTCCTCGAGCTCGATCTATTGCACGTGTATCCTCGTCTGGAGTGAGAAGGTGTCAGGCTGCTTCTTCTCATCGCGGAGGGTCAGCTGTGCTGGGGCGACCTCCATTGTGCCGGCGAGGCTTCGCGACCGCTTCCAGCTCTACTCGAACGTCACCGACAATACGACATCGGGCACGCCAATGGGCATCATCTCGTCGACAAGGCTTCGCTACTGCTTCCAGCGACGTCAGGTGCGCCGCTTGCCACCATACGAAACCCTGGAAACATACATCGAAGCTAATTCTAATCATCACATAGACCCTATGATGTTGTCGTGATCGGAGGAGGTCACGCAGGCTCAGAAGCCTGCACGGCAGCTGCTCGATCCGGTGCCCGTACGGCGTTGGTGACGCCCAGTATCGACAACATTGGCGTCTGCTCCTGCAATCCCAGTTTCGGAGGTATCGGCAAGGGAACGATGTTGCGAGAGGTGGACGCCTTGGATGGAGTCTGCGGAAGGATCGTCGATAAGGCTGGTGTGCAGTTTCGTGTGTTGAATAAGAAGAAGGGTCCTGCTGTGTGGGTGAGCATTCGATCCTTAGCCGTCTATACGCATCCTATTTTATATCCGCTCTCTTGATCATAACTTGACCGTTTTGAATCTTTAATACGCACTTCAAGCTTAATCCGCTAGAAATACTATCAGATATCGTTGAATTCCCATGCTGAGTGATAGTAGGGACCCCGAGCACAGATCGACCGAAAGCTGTATAAGAAATACATGCAGCAGGAATTAATCTCGTATCCGAATCTTTCAGTACTGGAGGGGAAAGTAGCGGACGTGATCGTTCAAGACAATATACCAGATGGAGAGGGAGATGGGCACAAGGGCAGAATCACAGGTGTACGACTAGAGTCCGGAGAGATCATCCCTACCAACCATGTGGTCATCACGACGGGCACTTTTCTGGGTGGAGAAATTCACATCGGTTGGTCCATCTATACATTGCTCATCCATTCGTTTCCCACTGACCATCACAAGGCCTCGACGTGTTTCCATCTGGACGTATGGGAGAGGCGGCGACATTCGGCTTGAGCACTTCCCTGCGAAAAGCTGGCTTTCAGATGGGCAGACTCAAAACTGGAACTCCTCCACGTTTAGACCGTCGCACAATCCGCTTCAACCAACTTGATCCACAGCCTGGCGACGAGCCGTCTATGCCATTCAGCTACCTCAACGAATCTGTGACTGTCAAAGATCAATTACTCTGCTACAGCACCTACACGAACGAAGCATCGCATCAGATCATCCGAGACAACCTCGACAAGTCGGTGCATATTCGCGAGACGGTCAAAGGGCCACGATACTGTCCCTCGCTAGAATCGAAAGTGATTCGATTTACAACTAAAGACCGACATCAGATCTGGCTCGAGCCCGAGGGCTTCGATACCGACGTCATTTATCCCAACGGTATCTCGATGACTGTTCCAGCGGAGGCGCAAGAAGCGATGTTGAAGACTGTTCCCGGGCTGGAGGATGTCAAGATGTTGCAGCCAGGGTACGGGGTAGAGTATGATTATGTGGATCCACGAAGCCTGCGCGCGACTCTCGAAACCAAGCCGATCAAGGGCTTGTATCTTGCGGGGCAGATCAACGGCACGACGGGGTACGAAGAGGCGGCGGCGCAGGGGGTAGTGGCGGGGATCAATGCCGGTCTTTCGTCGCAATCTCGACCACCGTTTGTGTTGAGTCGAAGTGACGGCTACGTGGGGATTATGATTGACGACCTGACTACCAAGGGCGTGTCGGAGCCGTATCGCATGTTCACTTCTCGAAGCGAATACCGCATGAGCGCGAGAGCGGATAATGCGGATCTACGATTGACCGAGAAGGGACGCGTAGCAGGGGTGGTGGGGGATATGAGATGGTCACATTTCACGGACCAAGTGAGGCAGTTGGAGGAACTGACTGCTTATTTGAAGAGTTCCAGCTACACCGCGCCAGAACTGTGGACGAAGGGGTATAAAGTCAACCAGGACGCCGATCGGAGGACGCCCTACGATCTGTTGAGAGTGACGGGAGTCTCGATGGAGATGCTGGCCAAAGATTGTCCTAAAATATTGGACTATTCAACGACAATTCAATCACGGGTTGCCATCCATGGTAAGTCTCGCGAGATACCTGCTGTGGTTGGCATATCTAGGTCTTTAATATCTGCTGATACTGGGTTCAAGCTATCTACGCACCATACATTGCTCAGCAGGAAGCTAGCATTCGATCATTCCAGCGAGATGAGAATCTTCGTCTACCGACGGGTCTAGATTATAATAAAATCACCGGGTTGTCGACGGAGGAACGAACGGTGCTGGAAATCACGAGGCCGGAGTCAATTGGACAGGCCAGACGAGTTGAAGGGGTGAGCATTTACCTGTTATAGCCCTTCAGCATATACATATATATAGGGCAATCGCTGATGATGGTTGCGACAGGTTACCCCTTCTGGCGCGTTGCGTCTTTTGAGTTATGTTCGGATGGAACGGAGGTCAATGGGACATGGTGGAGGGTCTGTCTCTGCGCCACCTGTTGTTGACACCCCCTCGCCGTTTCTCGGGACTGTAGGAGCTTGAGTGGAGTATTTCTCCCCAGGTATTGATTACTGGCTCTACCTCGCCCTTTCTCGGGACTGTAGTTGCGTGAGTGGAATCTACTGGATTTGGCGTTCAGATACCCAACCTGGGCGGTTGATGCCTGCGTTCGAAATGGTCTGCCATTTATATAAGATCTCTACTCAATGCTGCAGCTCGTGGCGGATACTTAGAAATCTAAATGTCTGGATTGTCTGAGGCCATGTCTACACATTGTGCCCCTCCTACTGCACTGGAGTGAGCGTTCGTATAACCTGTGATCGCATTCCTCTCCCACCCGATCAGGCATTACCATCCTATGTCCATCCCGTACAGATATACTTCCAGCAACGTTCTCGACTTTGAAACAATCTAGCTTGTAGATCTCTGCTGTACGTGGAAAGCTTCCCAAATTTGAACTAGACTAAATTCCACCACTCAGCACCGGAAACATTTTGCGCAACACATCAGCCCCACCATGCGCGCGACGGTGAAGGACAGTACCGGCCGACGACATCCCGACTGAGCTCAACGCGACCTTTACAAACATCTCCCAACACATTTTCCCATGGTCAATCATCCGGCAAGATGGACGTCGTGGCAGCCGTGTCGGGCTACATCACCAAGATGGTGTCGTCCGGTGACAGTAGCGCCACGGGCAAGATGAAGATCTTATTACTCGACAGTGAAACAGTATGAATGAGTTCACTAGTTTTACCACTCCTTTGATCAATCCTTCCACTCCTACCATCACTTCCATTAACGACTTCCAGGTATCCATCGTCTCCACAGCCACTACTCAATCCGCCCTCCTCAACCACGAAGTCTTTCTCATCGAGTACGTCCTCCTCATCCACCTATCCACTTCCATTTCAGGAATGCACCTTTGACTGATATATCCAGCCAGCCGACTAGACAACGCCGGACGAGAACGAATGCGACATCTGCGGTGTTTATGCTTCGTCCGGCCTTCCCCAGAAAGTATTCAATACCTGATTGACGAGCTACGGGAGCCTAAATATGGGGAATACAGTTTATGTCTGTCCTACCCTTTCCATCCTACATCCTACACCATCTAACCCTCTACATTCTCCCCAGACTTCAGCAACATCGTCCGCAAATCCTCCTTGGAACGACTCGCCGAAGCGGACGATCACGAGGTGGTTCGGACCGTGCAGGAGTTATTCGCGGATTACATCGTCATCAACCCGGATTTGTTTTCGCTCGACATGAATTATCCTGTGACCAAAATCTGGAGAAGTTCGCCGGAGATCTGGGATGCGAATGCTCTGCAACGAGCAACAGAGGGGGTATTAGCTGTTCTGTTATCCCTCAAAAAGAAACCCGTGATTCGATATGAGAAAAATAGTTGGATGGCGAAAAAACTGGCAACGGAGGTTCGATACCAGATGAGTCAAGAGGAACATCAGCAGCTATTCGATTTCCGAAGAACGGATACTCCACCTGTGTTGTTGATCGTCGATCGTCGAGATGATCCCGTCACCCCGCTGTTGACTCAGTGGACGTATCAGGCTATGGTGCATGAGTTGCTGGGAATAAAAAATGGGAGGGTCGATTTGAGTGATGTTCCTGATGTTCGACCTGAACTTAAGGTATTCATTCCATCCATGACCATGTCACATATCTGACCCCCGTCGTGCATACTGACGAAATATATATAAAGGAAATCGTCCTCTCACAAGATCAAGACCCCTTCTTCAAAAAGAACATGTATCTCAACTTTGGCGACCTGGGGGGTACCATCAAAGACTACGTGGCGCAATATCAATCGAAGACGCAGAATCATACCCAGATCGAGTCGATTGCGGATATGAAGCGGTTTGTGGAGGAGTATCCGGAATTCAGGAAGTTATCGGGGAACGTGAGTAAACATGTGACGTTGGTTGGGGAACTCAGTCGACGGGTGACGGAGGATGGTCTACTCGAATCGAGCGAGTTGGAGCAGAGTCTGGCTTGCAATGAGAATCATTCGGGGGATTTAAAAGTATGTTATCGTCTATCCTCCACTCATCTGTCTTGAACACCGATTCTATCATCGTGGAATAGTTCATCAGCAACCACTAACTCATTAATGAAAATCAGAGTATTCAGAAACTGATTCAATCCCCTTCCATCCCACCGTCCAACAAACTCCGTCTCGTGGCTTTATATGCCATCCGGTACGAGAAACACCCCTCGAATGCGCTGCCCATCTTACTTGATCTTCTTTCCACCGTTGCCGAAATCCCATCTTCGCAAATCTCCATCATCCCCAAGATCCTTGCCTATCATCACTCCTTACAACCTCTACCCTCGACTACCTCTTCCGCCTCTGGCCCCGGCGGAGCGAGTACCAAGGATGCCCTCGGTGGTTTCTCGGATCTATTCGACTCAACATCTTTATTCTCAGGCGTTCTCACCGATCGCATCCGTTCGTTGAAATTAAAGGGAGTCGAGAATGTGTATACCCAGCATTCACCCCGTTTGGCACTCACCTTACAAAACCTGATAAGAGGGCGGTTGAAAGAACAACAATTTCCGTATCTAGAAAATATTACGAACGGCTCCACTACCACCAGTGGACCCACCGGAGGCGGCAGAGGGGTTGGTAGTAATATAGCAACAGGGAATGCGAATACGGTGGCGGGAGGAGGACAATACTCGAAAGAAAAACCACAGGATATTATAGTATTCATCGTGGGAGGAGTCACGTATGAAGAAGCGAGGATGGTAGCGCAGATTAATGCGTCCAGTGGTGGAGTTAGGGTTGTATTGGGTGGAACGGGGGTTTTGAATTCAGAGATGTTTGAGGAGGAAGTTCAGGGTGCGATAGAGGGGTGGCCGAGGGAGGTTAGTGCGAGGTTTTTGAACGTGAATGAGAGATTAAGAGGGAGTCTTGGTCGGTAGTGAGTTAGTTCAATCATCTTTGTCTGTTTTTCTATTATAGTCACCATCATCATCACCATCGTCACCACTGTAATGGCGATAGATAAAAAGGGAAGGTCAAAACGATCCCCACCACGACGACAATGGGATATATGAAGGTTCAAAGCGTTCCAACGCACTATGTGGTGCCATTCATTCCCAATCCCAATCCACCAACTGCTACTTCGTCGACCGGAGTATCTACATGCGTTCATTCGCTCACTCAGAATCGAAGTAAAAAGTTGATGCTGAGCCAAGGGAAGTCAGGCAAATAAGTTGAACCATTGGTACGAAAGTACAGTACATGAAGCGAATGATATAAGCAAGCTATCCATAGAATCGAGCCAATTAGAGTGAATGAAAGGTAGATACATGAAGCGAATACATCAAGCAGACTATTCATACCTACACGCAGCGAATCAAGCAATGATAGGTAGGTATCCACTCATTCACTCACTCACTCACTCACTCACTCAGAGCGAAGTAGAAGTAGAAACAGAGCTAGTCAGGTCAAGTAAAGTATATAGGTAGGTAGGTAGGCAGATACACGAAGCGAATTAATCAAGCGAAATTTCCACAGATGAAGCGAACAAGCAAATAGTTTCCACGGATGAAGCAAATCAAGCAAGGATAGGTACATATGCACACGAAGCAAAGAATCTGAGTAGGTCATTATCGTCCTCGTCGTGGAAGATGCGATGGAGAGAAAGTGGGGTATAGATATGGCAACAACATGAGATGAGTAAAAGTCATGACGGTCATACCGTACGTCGAAAAGCAATGCTGGCTCGATGAATGCAATGGAAGGAAGGAAAGAATACAGGAAGGATGGGGTGAAGATGGAGAGTTTAGGATTGTCGAGTAGCTACCACCACCAATGCAATCTATTTATTCATCACCATCATCAATTAGCAATGAACTTTGATTCCCGCAAACAACCACAGATCGAGTACTGGTGCATCGAATATCGAATATCGAACATCGAATAAGAAACCAAGAGGGAAGTATGGAAGGATATTACTCACAATAGCACTAATTACAAATAACCCCAACAACGACAATACTCGATTCAAATTCCGCCACCATCTCGCGGAATCGTATCTCTCTTGATCGATCGCGTGCAAATTCTTTTCTAACGCCGCGGCACTCGAAAGTCGTCCTGGCATTGCTGGTGCTGATGAGATTGTCATTCCTACCGAGGATTGACGACGATGGGTGGTAGAAGGAGGTTTGAATGGTAATGGAAGGAAGGCTGCTATCATCCATGCTGTTCATCATTTACGTAATCAGTACCAGCTCTCGGTGGAGGAAGTAGTAGAAGTGGATGGACAGAGTCAGAACAGAAAACGAAAGGTGGAAAAAATGCCAATACCCACCAAATGGAAATATGAATCCCAAACAAAACATCCATATCTGAATCCTTCGTCGACTGAATATCCCATCATCCTTACTTTCAATCACGCGCGGAGCTGTCCAGACGCTCAATCTCTGCGCTGTCCTATCCGGAGCAAGATGCGGAGACCATTCATCTGTCATGGGATGACGGAAAGTATGAGAGCGGTGGAGTTGTGGGTTATATCGTTGAGAGCCGTTATTTGGAATGCTCAAATCGTCGAGACGAGGAAGTCTTCGTTTTCCTTTTCGATCCTGCGTCTGCTGATTGCCGCCCTGCCTCGATGGAGGAGAGCCATTGCCGCCGCCGCCGCCGCCGGACTCGAGCGTGTCAAACACCGAGTCACGAGCGCCACGGGCGTAGTAAGTTCTGATGAATATCAGTATGCGATTTGCAGTATATATACGAGGAGGAAAGTAGTATATCCATACCTCGCCCAGTCGGGAAACACGCTGGATACCATACTCTCTCTCGTGGGAGGAGGCCGAGTGAATGCCGCCGCGGGCATCCTTAACGGTATCTCGGCCGACGGCGACGGCCTGACCTCCGCCGTGATGGGCCAGCTGGCTTCGTCTATCCCCAATGGTCCACTGACCACCCGAATCGTCGAGCCTCGTCGAGTATCCGCCAGACTGATCCTCGACACATCCGGGCTCGACGTCACGGCCAACCCAACACCGTCTGGAATCACCATACTCTCTCGTTGCACCATGCTGTCTCTCGACATGATACTTTCTCTTTGCATCGCACTGCCTCTCTGCATCCACCTCGAATCTCCTTCTACCGACTCATTCGTCCGCACTCCATCCGGTGCACCGCTCCACCGCGCCTGCGAGGTGACTGGAGCCTGAGCGATCTTGTCGTCATGGACCGTCGGGATGGTCCCTGACGATGCTGACTGTCGCCATTGTAACGGACGAGGTCCGCGTGGAGTGACTAGCGGTCGAACACCAACCCTACTACTTGGCCCCCCTGGTGCTGCTCCTCCTCCTCCTCCTCCTCCTCCTCCTTTATGATCCCCCCGTGGATAGGGCACCGGCGGCGGGAGATTGACCTGAATTGGGGGCGGACTGACGGGTGGGAAAGCCGAGTATGATGCCGTCGATCGTCGAGCGGGACGTGTCGACCGCATCTGGACCGACAATGGTTCTACCATGGATGTTCTCGGACTATCGGTCGAATAGATGGATGATCCTCGTTGGGAGAGTCTCGCCGATTGCGCATCATTATTAACACCCAGCAATTCCGATGACGGTCGAGTGATTGCTGTGTGTGGCAAAGCCACAGGCGAAACCACACGCAAAGATTGCCCAGTCGTATCCGGCTGATAAAGGCGTGCACCACCATTCCGTTCATCTTGGTGTCTATTCGCATTCACTTGCGAAAAGGCCTCCCTCGTCACCTTGTCGGAGCCTGGCACTGGTTCCCACCGATCGTGTGGACCTGGCGCATCATCCAGATGAACACCGCCCGGACGTCGTGGGGCCGAGCGCGGACGAGTCTTGCTGAGACTTCGATGTGACCGCGCGGACACACCATCTGAGACAATCCCCGCTTCATCCTCGATGGGGCCACTGCTCGACGTTGGTGGGCGCGAGTTTTTGCCTTCGGATGGAGTCAACAGTCGGATCGTCGAGGGAACCTGTTCATTGGTCTCGGAGGCGGATCGTTGATGTAATGGTCGTCGCCGCGAGGGCGGTCGTTGTGGGCGCATTTTTTTTTTCAGTCAAGATCTCTCGACATGTTCGTTTCAAACGGACATCTCAAGCATGTCTGTCTCGTCTCTTCTTTCAATCGTGAATTATAAGGAGTGACTGGAAGTCTTCTCAAGGAATGTGGTACCGGTGATCCAGTAGATATTAAAGCGTCATGAATCGTCAATCATCAGGACAGAATTAGACCTTCGTGATCGTCAACAGCCCCAACTCGAATGAAGGTCGTGAAAAGAGATGAACTCGTAAAGGACAGTAATGAAGGAGTGACTGGTTTAACAAAGAACCGCAAAAGATGGTGGTGGAGAAGATTGAACAGATCCGAGAAACAGAAGAAGAGGGTGTCCCCCGAATGAATGGATAGAAGAGAAGAAGGGCGACAACGCAGGGGAAGGGGTGGTTCGGTGCACCAACGGGGGGTGAAATGAAAGGTGATCCAGTGGGCGATCCAGGATCCTGGTGGGCCCGCCGCCGGGCGGGCTATCGATAAGCCAATCCGACGTCGACGGGCGGCTGGCGACGATGCGACACAAAGTCTGCAGAACAAAGTCTGCAGGGCGGCGCGGATGATGCGCCAGGACAAATGGGTTCCGGGCATAAAAATAAAAATGAAAAATCTCCTGTGATCCGTTAAGGACATGTGGAACTTTGGTACGAGATCCTGGTCTCGTAGCCAGCCGAACACGGACACGGACCAAGATGAGAGTGCCAGGACCAGCCTTGTCATCCGAGATGAGATGAGAAAATGGGATGAAATGAGGTGAGATGGAAGAGGAGGAATAAGAAATAATCATTGACAGGTCGTCAATGCGAGATTGAAAGCAACGTTTGTGGAAACGAGATGATCTCTGCGTACTTTATTATCCGACGGAAGTGTGTGCGACTCCACGAGTATGGATGACCATGGTGATGGGTTTTGGCGCATATAATGGAACTTTGAGAGCTGACGTGTTCATTGTTTCCAGTGTCCCGGAGAGAGGACAGGTATCGAGAAGCGTTAGTTGGTGGTACAGAGTAAAGAGAAGGCTGCAGCTGAAATTGCCCAAAATATAGCCACATCTAGAGTCATTTCTTAGAAATGGCTAACCTCGACGCGCCTAAACCGCCAACGGGGCCGGTCACCGGGGCGTTGTCTGAGGTCACGCTACCACTACACCAAAAGACACCGCGGCGTTGGAGTACGTGGTAGGTATCTCTTTATGCCCACAGTGCAGAGAACATTGGCCCTACCTTGTCTACCGGATCTGCTGTCAATACTCTCTGAATTGGACTTTGCTTGGCTTAAAACTTTGCATTTTCCAGGCTTCAAGGTTCGCTCTGGACTGAGGTCCGGAAAGGAAGACCGACTCAACTACGCTTCCCTCTACCTGCTGGACACATCAGTCGATTGCCTGATGCATATCAAGCTCACCCATTTCCACACATTCCTCATCAAGTCTTTTCCCTGTGGCTTCTTCAGACGAGTCGACATCGGTGTCGGCGTACTCCTCGCCTGCCCATGGACCACTTGATCGCCAGCGGCCGACAGGCCCAGATATACTCAAAGTATCTGTCCTTCAATTTCCGATTTTGATCCCTGAGGACTTGCTTCATCGTGCCTATGAAGAGTCTCCAATTCAAGAGGCTCTCCAAATCACCACTTTTGGGTCTTGGAATAGATCTAGCCTCACCATGTGCTTCTGAAAGGCAGTTTTAGACAGATATCAACCCAGCCTTAGATATGCATTTGACACTTGGAACGAAAGTTGACTGATGATGTTATCGTTGTTGGTGCATAATTAGGTTAAGCAGAAGGGCACTGGGCAAAGATTCCAAAGGCAGACTTCCAGTGAGACAGGCTCAAGCGTCCCAGGCCACCTGGCGCACGATGTAAACCGTCAACAGCAATATGAAAAGTCTAGCAGTATATAGGGTCTATAACACCAGTAGAACTGATCGCTACCGAGGCCTGACGGGCGTCTGGCCATCCTTATTCCATCGCATAGATTGCGGGAGTCCGGCCGTCAAACAATATTGGACATGGTCGAAAAAAGTGTAGTATCTAATTCACAAAGGTGAGCAAATACAACGAATGTAGTCCACATAACGAACACAGAAATCGAGAAGCCTAGGCTGGCGGTAAAGGGAACGATGCGGCTGAGAGGTTGCAGAAAATGCAACTAGATATTCTTGTCGGTGTGCGCGTTCCTGCATGGTCATGGCCCCTTGCATCTTCCGTGCCCCCGATTCGATATGAACGACTCTAAAGATGGCCCCTGACCTGCACTCCTGGTTTTCGAAACAACGTTTGGTCGTCTGCATGGCAACATCAGTCCGAGAAGATGAAAATTAACGATAGGAGGATATCTTCTTATTCTTGCTCCGAATCGAGACAATACCTTGACGTGGTGGATCTTGTGTGACAACTCGGAGACGTCAGGCTATCGAGTGCTTCCACTCCCAACCGGCTGATTAAGACATGGACGTCTCACACGAACTTCGACCGCGATCCAGTGGATCTGCCGCTACTCTCTCGGTAGGTCAAGAGCCTTGTCTCGGTGCTGCTTCTCAGTACATTTGTGGCGCTGGGAAAAGTGTTGAGATGATTAATTGCATACTACACTACAACACGTTAGATGGGCCACTACCATCTACTGAATTTCGTCATTTCTCAGAAAAACATCGTAGACGAGCATCCCTCATCTACTTGATCTCAAGTTTTGTGTCGACCTATCGTGGAAGGACTTGATAGTGTATGCCACAGCGCGTCCAACTTTCCCCCGCGGTTGCTAGTTGCGTGCATTGGGACTTCGGTTTTGCTGGCCAGACAATTATATCGGCCTGCCGTTGATTGCAATTGCCCTCTTATCAGGTTCTCTATACCATCATATACGTTCTCCCGTTTTATCTGTCGTCGACCACTCGTCCATCGCCCCGGCTGTCACGCGATGCACCATCGGTCATCCGAGCTCGCATCCGCGCCGTGACCCTGTCCTGCATCCTCAGCACCCTGTCGACGCTGCTCCTGCTCGTCTCACGTGATGGAGCGAGCATTCCGCAGGCATTCCAACTGCTTGGCTACTGGCCCGTGTCGCTCGTCGACATTAGTAGGTCGCTGCTGTTGACCGCTGTCCTCTTCGCTGGACCGCTCTTCGAAGCGGGCGTCGTCGAGGGTCGATGGAGAGATTGGATCCAGGGTCGAGGCGTGCTCGACGTATTAACTAGCTGGGCTGGCTGGCGCAACTATGTCGCTGTGCGTCTTGTCTCGGTCAAACAATCGCTGTTTGTTCTCGTCGAATATTGATGCACGGGCAGGGTCCCATCACCGAAGAGGTCGTCTTTCGGGCTGCGCTCGTCCCGCTGCACCTGCTGGTCCCTGGCATCACTCCTGGGCATATCGTCTTCCGGACTCCGCTGTACTTTGGCATCGCGCACGTGCATCACTTCTACGAGTTCACCCTCACGCATCCGCACCTATCCATCATTCCCGGCTTGATTCGCTCCCTGGTGCAGTTTGGATATACGTCCGTGTTTGGCTTCTTTGCCACCTTCATTTTCCTGCGCACCGGCTCTCTTCCGGCCGCCGTCTTGGTCCACAGCTTCTGCAACTGGTCCGGTCTGCCGCGATTCTGGGGACGTGTCGAGCCAGGAGAACCGCTCGGTCCACCAGCGACTACTTCTTCGACCGCTGGCCCCGATCGAGGAGACGAGAGTCGAGATGGGACGAACGGGATTCAGGTCGGCACGCATCATCATCACACCACGCTCTGGACCGTAGCCTACTATATCATCCTCGTGGCGGGCGCTCTTGGATTCTGGAAGCTGCTCTGGGTGCTGACCGAGTCGGACAACGCTCAGGCTCAATTCTGATGCGATATCGTCAAGAGACAAAGCGGTCAAGAGACGAAGCGTCAACAAAAGAATCAAGATTCAAATTTAGCTTCAGCTTTCTTCATGGTACAATTCGAAGATGAACTCGCAAACAGGAGCCAATGTTCTTCCTCTTTTTTTTCACCCGACCTTCATCAGCCTGGGCTTAGCCTGAGCCACATGCG
>QQTW01000741.1_pt1 | contig 21313 bp, 26 predicted proteins | sample 1904831 | NCBI WGS metagenome assembly QQTW01 (sample SAMN09435610, study PRJNA476489) | Subsurface metagenome, whole genome shotgun sequencing project. | reverse complement strand
TAGTCAAAAGATTCAACATCTCCCTCGCCAACTTAGGAGCCGAAGTCCGACTCGCCACCGCAACTTTTACGTTCTCCATTCCTACCCTCGCTTCCGCTTCCATTCCCACCTCCACCTTGGCCTCTATTCCCACTCTCACCCACCTCCACATCCCCTTCCACATCCACAAAACACCATCTCTCGGGCCCAATCTACATCCAGGATCGCGCTACCCATGCTAATCAATTCCCAACCGGATGGAATAAAAAAGGTAGTAAAAAACGCCATTTCACCCAGATCCACGCCCGTTCCCGAATCCCTTACAAAGAGATGTTATTCTTCGACGACGAGCCCCGTAACCGAGACGTGCAAGAGGCGTTTGGGGTATTGATGTATCTCGTTCGAGACGGCGTTTCGGCTCCGGAATTTGATCGGGCGGTGCAGGAGTGGCGACGGACTAGACGGGGAGTTGGAGATAAAGAGGGAGGGGAAGGAGGGGAGGGGAGGATTAAAGCGAAAGGAACGGGGTTGGAGAAGTGGTTGAGTAAGGACTGAGATAGATGATGAGATGGGATTTGGATTATGTAGCGTTATGGGCGTGATGAGGGAAGGGTAAGGTGGGCGGATGTCGTCGAGATGGTGATGAAGAATAGAATAGACAGGCGGGCATGAGTTCGATGATGCAAGGGGAATAGTTCATCGTCGTATGTGTGATGAGGGATAGAATAGAGACCGTCAAACAGATGACGGAGATCGTGGGGGAGTTCATCATCGAAGGTTTGACGGAAATTAGGGTAGATATCGTCGCCGAAGTGGTGATAAAGAATAGAATAGAAAGTCGTTATAAGTTCGATAGTGATGGTTGGATGTCATCGTCACACGCATGATGAAGAGCGGAAATGGAAACCCATCAAATAGATGACGATGGTCGAGGGAAGTTCACCTTTGGATGTTCGACGAGGAACTAGAATAGACGTCGTCGCGCTGGCGAAGAATAAGTAGGATAGAAATTATGGAATTGATGGCGAAGATAGAATAGACATCGTCAAGCTTGTGACGACGAAAAGAACAATGGTATCATCGCAAGGACGACGAAGACTGAGATGGAAGTTGTCAAACTGATGCCGATGATTGGGGATGTGGTATCACTAGGCCTTCGATGAAGACTGGGATAGAAATTGTCGAGCTGACGACGAAAGCCAAGGAGATATCATCGTCAGACATTTGATGACGGAAGAGCATTATAATGGAAAATCATCGCACTCATGACGAAACATATAGCAAGTAGAAAACCATCAACATACGACAAAAGCCCAAGATACCTTCGTCGAATGTTCGATGACGAAAGATATACATACCTCTTAACCCGGCAAGTCCAAATGCGGCAGCCCCGGTTTCGCCTGCTTTCTTTGTAGCTCTAAGAGCATCTCCACCTCTTGTCGGAACAGACGAGCGTTCCGACCCAATCCCCAGCGATGGATCGCGTTGATCCAGTCGCGGAATTCCAGGACGCCGGTGGCTTTATCTAATTTCCCGTCACCAATCGGCTCAATTTTATAGGTCGGACCGTCGACGCTGGCTCGGTAGATCGTGTAACTCGTTGAATTGATGATGATAGAATAGTGATGGATTTCGGCATCGAGGTCGCGACGACGACTGTCGCGGTCAGCGTCGAGAGCTTGACGAGATGTGTTGTTGTCGGCGTCGGAAGTGTGATGAAGATCACTGCTACCGGTGTTGGCATCGCGAAGGATGGTTCGGAGCGTTTGCCGCTGCAGCAGCCAGACGGCGGACGCCACTGCGATCTGGTTCCGTGCCTCGCTGTCGCGGCCGCTCTTCTCGGCGCACTTGTACTCGAAAGTGAGGTATGGACAGACCGAAGCAGAGTCGGCGAGCAACCAAATCATGTCCCTCCGTCCGCGAATAACGACTCGTACTTCAGGCTCGAATAACTTTATACTGACCGAGTAGGTTGTGTCCGGCTGAAGTACCCAATCATAGGTAAAGCCATACTCCACTGGGATCTCGGGCCCACTCTTCTTGAGATGCCAATTGTTACGTCGGAAGGATACCACTCTTTTAGGTCCCTGGGCAGAAACGAAATCATCTGCTAAAGCAAGAAAACGGTCCACCAGCCAACGAATATCTTGCGCGTTGTGGTCGCGTTTGAACAGTAGGTCGAATTGACTGGCGATTCGTTTCGCCGCGGCCTGATCAAGCTTCACGAAAGTTCCGCTCGTCGTCATAATATCGACGGTGGTTGGTGATACTTGCGTCGCCGTCATCGTGGTGGAAGTCTCCCGAGTCGTCGCCATCATTGTGACGGAACCCATCGGGGCTTGCTCCGTACGTTCGATGGTAACTCCCTCCGAACCTGACGCCGTACTCCGGATGGCGGTCGGTGCATCCTGCGTCGCGCTCGTGGTGGAAGTCTCTTGATGTTGCGTCGTTCTTGCGACGATTTCCGGCGTATCTTGAGGAATGACATCTGGTGCCAGATCTTGCGCTAATTCGCAAATAATAACGCCGGCTGGTTCGAGAATTTTCTCATTGAACCCTTGCTCTCGGGGTCCAAGAAACTGCAGCCCATCCGTTCGATTTCTCTTGGAAGACCTCTGCTGGGTCGAATTAGATTGTTGACTCGATCTCTGCGGAGTTTCGCTGGGCCTCGGTGGAGGATTCATATCGTCGAAGAAAAACCGTGAATCGACCGACGACGAAGAGGACGACGAGTTATTGTACGAATATTTTCGACGTCGAGGCTTGTGGGAAGACGGTTTCGTAGAATTATCGATTGACGGAAGATCCACGGCCACCGGTCTAACGTGGCTACACAAAAAACAATGGAATCCGCACCGACGACAATGGTACTCGGTACGTTGACCTGCCATATTATCGTCGTCAGCGTAATGAAGAGCAGACTGGGCCCGGCTTCCACTTACCTTGTTCGCCCCTCTTTACCGCAGCAAATTCAAATACCTTCGTACGGTCTTGTGGTTTCGAGTATACGTCCGGATTCTCGACGCAACACAACCAACAGAAGTGTTTACACTGGGGACAATAGAATCGATAGTTCTCCTCTGTCATGCCGTCGTCCTCAGCGTGTTGAAATGTAAATTGGGCCCGGCTTTAATATACCCTGTCTGCGGTCTTTCACAGCAGCATCCCAAGCTACCGTCGCCGTCGTGTCTTTTAGTTCCTCTTGACCCTCTTTAGAACCGGCCTCTCGATTCTGACCCGCTCCTTGCAAAGGCGATTCTTCGTCGTCCGCTCGACAGTGAACAGGCTTGCTGATGCCCAACGCTGAAGATGTGTCCTTTGGCCCGTCCTTTGGCACGTCTGGCTGGTCTTGACAGCGTTCCACTTCAGCAGACTTCCCGTTCGTGCCCACGTCTTGATGACCACCAGCTCCCCGTGAAGGAGATTCAGAGCTGGTTCTTCTTCGCTTTAATACCCCATCGACCGTAGCATCCAGCGAGCGTGACCTCTTTCTCGTCTTGGGAATTGTCTCCTCGACCCCGTTGGGAAAGGCTTCGTGTGAGGAAGGCTCGATATGAGATTCGTTCTGACCCAGTCCCATTAGCATGTATCTAGCACCCCGTAACGAAAGAAGTACTCACTACTCGCCCGTTCACCCCTTCCGAATCTGGCCCATGTATCCCATTCTTCAGCGTCGATTTCTGCCCTATTTGTACCTCCATCTTGTCGACCCCCTTCGCGACCGCACCAACCCCACCGGGTCCCTTCGATCGTGGCTGCCGCCCAGTGTGTTGGTTGAAGTGTGCGAATGACGCCTTGTAAGTCAGACTAGACCGACTCGCGCCTGCTGAGGGAGGTCTGGTGTTACGAACGGTCCAGGCAGAAGCTGCTTAATGCGTCGGTCGCGTTCAGTTGGTTAGTGGTGGTTGTTCGTGGGGGAAAGGGCGGCAGATCGGAGTTGAAAGGCGGCGTCGGGTATCGGAGGCTATTTGCGCGCCAACGCGTGGTCCAACCAACCAGATCAAACAGGCTTTGGTGTATAGGGCTGAGCGGCTGCTCCTGCTGCCTTGACGCGCGATTGATTCTAGCTAAGCTCTCTAAACGCCCGTGCGATTCAGCTGCCGCAGGATACATGAGTTGTTGGTAGGACAAAGTCTATTTCCGTGGTGGTAGCGTCGGTGATAAACATACTATAAGCTATGACCTACACAATTCAAGCCGAGAGATGTCACATCGCAAACCACTCTCGATCTTGAGCGACACGCAGGTGGCAAGATAAATGGGACAGCTCAGCAGTAGCCGCGACATACGTGTTAAGCGCCCTTCATCATCCTTACGGTGAAACGTAGCTTCATCACGTTTACGATAAAGGCATCTCCATCAGCAGCCTTGGGGCGAGGATGACCTAACCCTCATCGCCCTGATGATGGCGATAATACCTCACCTTCCTCCATTGGACTTACAATGAAGATTGCACTAACTTTGATCACAATTAACATGAGGATGATCTTGACTTCTGTGGCACTTACGATGAAGACTGGCTTAATTTTGGATGGTAATGGCGGTGGTTAATATCGGCGGTTACTACTGAGCTATCCCAATTATTTTGTCACCCTCGTAAGCGAATAGGTTCAGGCTACGGCGCGGGTGAAGGAAGAAACGGATGTGCTCAGCAGTAGATACCAATGCCGAGCCGTCATCATCATCCTCATTACCGCAAGATGCACCTCCGTCGCACTTACGATGAAGACTAGTCTAATCCCCATTGTAATAATGAGGATGACCATCGGTGGTTATTGCTAAGCAGGTCCATTCATCTTGTCACCCGCGTGGCTTCCAAGGCGAGCAGCTAACCATCCTCAACGGGAGCTTGAAACCCAAAGAGTCGCTGACTGCGCTCTGAGTAGCACAAGACGTAAACCTCAGATGAACAATTCACGGGTAGCATGAGTATGAGATCGACATTGGAACAAGTTCGATGACTGAATAACGCGTGCAATCTCACTAGCATACACGACAACGACTTTTACGAACCAGCTATCCCGTCTTATTCACAATAGAAATCGAGCGAAAGAGAAAACCCTTCTTAGAGTACTCTTGTAACGATCCACCATTCACGACCACACCATCATCCCTAACGCAACCCTCAAATCCTATTCATTCCATCCATTCTCATAGGTCCTTACCCAAAGGTACCCCTCGCATGACGGACTGATAAAACGTCACTGACAAATCAACCGTGTACTTCAACCGCGTCTCATCGGCCAGTGGCAATCTCACGACTTCGTTTCGTGCGATTTGCTAAACAAAACACATTCGAGTTAGCCATGTCGGTCAATGCACTGAATGATACCACGAAGAACAGATGTGTGATAATCAACACGAGGTGAACTTACCGCCTCATCGTTCCGGTGCAAGATCACCTGCGCCACTACCTCGCTCATCTCCTGTGCTGCAACACGCTGATGCAGATTCGGTCGACGCTCCAGCTTCATCAACGCCGGTAGATTCTTAGCTAGCCTCAGCACGATGGCCGTTGGACCATCTTCTCGTCGAGCATCCGATTGTTGCTGCTTCCCAGATTTGTTACGGATAGACTTGGACATGGACATTGGCGTGCTCAAGAAGTTGCGGCCCGTCCCTTCCGGCGACTCTTGCATGAGGTGAAGCATTCGCAGATAATCCTCGTACACCTGGCCGCCTAAATTCCATCCCTCGATTGAGTCCTTCTTTTGAAATCCCTTGAGCAGGTCATCCAAGACGGCAAGGTCGTCTTCGATGATCGCTTGGGGTGCAACTGTCTTCACCAGCGTCTCGTGCGCTTCGTTCCAGTTCTTGGCTTCCAGTAGGTATCGCACCTCGGTGACGTGATCTTGCGTGACGCTCCTCGCGTGCAACGCCTTGGCCTCCCAAACCCACTGCGACGGGATCGAAAAGTCCTGCACCAGCATCGAGAACACCTTGTCCCAGGGCTGGTCACCCACTTCTCCACCATGTCGGACGAGCAGGTCCCGCATCGCGCACACACGCCGGTCGACATCCTGCAGGTGGAGTAGGACCCACATCGCCCACAGCCACTCATCTGCCATTTCGAGCTGCCATGCGAAGTCCAAGGTGAGCTGGTCGGCTTTTTGTTCCGCCCAAACCATGGACCCCTGACCGAAGAATTGGCATCCGAAAGCCCCAATTTCCTTCTGCTGCAGTACCTGACACAGCTGCCATGCGAGGCGGAAGTCGACTGGAGACAGTTGATGGTTCTCTGGCGCGATGACCTCTTCGAGCGGATACGGTGCCTTCTCCATGTAGTTCCCATACACCTTCAATATCCCCCACAGCAGATCTTCGCGCTGGTCTGGAGCGGGGTCTTCCCATGCGGTAGACACGCCCTGCTTGGCGAGCCAAGGCACCGGTCGTGCACGATCTCCTGGTTGAGTGCTCAGATGATCCTCGAACTGGCGAATCGCAGTCTCGATAGGTTCATCTCGACGGATGCCGTACCAGAAGCATAATCCAAAGGCCTGCTTCCAATTCATGTTGAACCGCTCCGAGATCACAAAGGATTCGGCACGGTCCTCGGGCGGCCCTTGAAGGCCTTCGCAGACCTCGGCGTTCCCAGCAAGCAGCTCGTAGATCGCCCGGATCGGTTCTGAGAACTCGGATAGCATCTTCTGCTCACGCCAATGATCCAACTGAGCCCGCATCTCCTGCTGCATCGTGGCGTTCCCTTCGATCATCGAGACCAGCGTGGCCAATCGAAAGTTGCGACCGTGAAGCAGACACATGCAGGCGTCTTCAATTCGATTCGCCGAGAGATATGCAATGGCCTCTTCTTCTTTGGACTTGGCTTGTCGTACCTGATCGTTGGTCGAACTGCGGACCAGCTCCTTCCAGAATGCCGACAGTCGATCCTTGCGAACCAGGATGTCGACCGAAGCCTCCTCGTCCGGACTGACTCCTTTCGGCCACACACTGTCCAGGGGGTCGAAGAGACACGAGAGCAGCGACCAGACCAGATTCTCATAAAGGTCCTGCGGCTCCCCTCCATCGGATTGTGGGATGAAGTCGGCGAACTCAAAGTTGCCCCCCAGCTCAGCGTAGGGAACACCCTTATGACGGTGGATGGTGGTGTGATTTCGCTGAAGCTCGAGTGTTTTCGTCACAGGCTATAATTGTCAGCAATTGTATGACGTTCCACGCCGAAAGAAACCCACCTGGCCGAGATGGAGACGCGTGAAGCGCACGTCCTTTCCTTCAGATACGAGCACCGCCTTTTGTTCGACTACCGGCGCACGGGTGGCGGTCGAGCTGGTTCGACCACTCATGGCTGCGCCAGGCATAGCATAGATGAGAGTGCCATGAGGGCCCCAGACCGGTCTCATCAGCTGCTTTGATGCTTCACTTCCCGGAGCCACTGCAATGCTAAAGATGCCGGACATTCGGGATCTCTTGCGATGGGACTTCTAATATTCATGTCTCAGCATTCATTCAATTTGGTTACATACAGCAAGATATGTTCTAAGTCCAGCTCAAGCATAGAACGGTAAAAGAATAAGAAAAAAGAATTCATCACACCTCAATTTCCTGCTCACCGCCGTGATCCTTCCTGGCCATCTTGCTACCACCCGCCGGGTACGGTCCGAAGAGAGAGCGCATCAGATCGATGCTGGTGTTGAAGTCTCGACCACTAGATTTCCGTTTCGTGCTCGACGGCGGACTAGGTTCGTCATCGTTGATCAAGGCCAGCATCTGCACATCTCGCAACGCCGAGCGGTCCTGCTTGCGAGGGCTGAGAGTGCGTTGCAGGTGCTGGGTCCAGTCGCCGTCCAGGTGCAATGCCGATTGCGTCGGCATACCACCGTGTCTGACTAGCTCCATCCCGTTATGCTCCGAGGTACCGCTCTGCAGGGAGTCATTATGTCGCTCCATGGTTTGGCCGAGATCTGGATAAGAGCCTGCCATCTCCTGATCCTGCATCACGACCGATTCGTCAATGGGAGCAGCGTCATGATCCGACCAATTGGCCGATTCCTCAACACCACCCTCCGAGGCCGAACCCATGGAGCGATCACCAAAAAAAGACTCCTTGCCTGATTGGTGAACCATCTCGACTCGAGGTGTGCCGTTCATCTCTTCATCTTCATCATCGGGGTCTGCAAAGGCCCCTGGGAGCTGCTTGGAGGTGCGAAACTCAAAGGTGTCTTCGAGACCCGAGGGGGAACTCTGCTGCTCCGCATCCATCATTGACACGTCCCGAACATTCGCGCTGGAGTTTGAAGGCTGAGTCGCATGCGATTCGCTTTGGCCCTTGCTGGCCGAGATGGGCGTCTCCGGAGCGCCACTAGGAGTGCTTTCGTTCTGCGTTTCCTCATCGTCGCTATCGTAATCCATGGCGTAGGTGGTGAAGTGCTCGACAGTAAAGACCCAGACGCCAGTGGTGGGATTGTACGATTCGAAATGCGTGTCCTCGATGCGCTGCAGCCGATTGATGTGCCTCTCGACCCGTGGGCCGCTGGTGTCACGCACCGTACCACGACCGCCCTTTCCGCGAGGCCAGGAGTCCTCCAGCGTAATGCGGGCCCGCACATTGAGCCCTTTGCCCACCTCGGGGGTGTCATCCGGATAGACGGTCAGCGAGCGCGTCTGGATCTGCACGATGCGCCCGAAGATCTGATCAAGATCCACCGTCGTGAGATCGACCGGGGCCAGGAAGCGGACCGAGCCGCAGCCGGATCGACCAACCTCGAAGTTCGACACTCGCTTCAGCTGCTCCCGTGGCATCTTCTGAAGCTGTTCCTTCGACGGACGCATCCAGTATTCACCTACCACTGGGCCGTCGGTGCTGTTCTTATTTTTCACGCCATTGGACGAGGACTGCTCCGGCTGCGGGGGGGGGTTCCATCTTCGGGCACGACGGCCAACTCGTTGCCTCGCACCTGAGTCCCCTCTGACGTTCCATTGGCGGTCGGAGGCTCACGATTGCCATTGGTTGGTGTCGTGGACGATCGCAGGAATCCCTGCTGCTCGGCGCTCGGGGACGAGTCCTCATTCCGGGCCTGAGAGAAGACGTTGTTCGACGAGTCGTCCCGATCGTCCCCATTGACCACGCGAGTATCAAAGGTCACCTTCTTCTTGGGTGGGCCGGCCGGGGCGGCACAGGCCGAACCGTTAGGCGCCGGAAGAGCTCCCGCGCTGCCGGTGGGCGGGCTGAACAGATCTGGGCGCAGGCTGCGGTTGATGATCAGCCGCTTCAGATTCCCGCCTGCCTGACGGTTGCTGCTCGCCGAGAAGGCACCAGGGGAGAGCACGCTCTCGTCGTTGCTGTAGTTGCGATGCAGGTTGCTCATGGACAGACTCTTGCCCAGCGTGCGTCCGAAGCTCCCACCAAAGTAGGCGCTACCAGTGCCCGCGGGGGTGCTCGCTGCACTCGAGAAGCTGCCGGGCGTGCCGAAGGTGCTGTACGAAAATCCGTAACCCCGGCGCTGGGGCGTGGTGAGGCGCGTCGAGGCGGACGGATTCATCTTGTAGTGGGGCAGGATGGTGCTCTTCTTGAGTCTCTGCGAGCTGGACAGTGGCGTGGCGAGGGGCCCCGTCTGCGCCATGTTGGTCGGATTGAGGCCATTGAAAAGCTGGAAACTGCCAAACGGGTCGATGTCGTTGATGGACGTGGACAAGGCCGGCGGCTGCTGATTGTACGACTGGTTGTTCACGCTGTTGCCGAAGAGACTGGATCCAAGCCCGCCTGGCTGTTGTTGCTGTGGGTTCTGTAGGCTGGCCCCGAAGAGTCCCCCGGTGGCTTGCTGGTTGTTGGCGTTATTTCCCAGCGTGCTTCCACCAAACAGACTGGTCGTTCCCGTCTGATTCGAGGGGTTTTGGAGGGTAGGGGCGCCAAAGAGACCCCCGGGCTTGGGTTGATTGTTGAGACCTCCAAACAAGCCGCCACCTTGGTTTTGCTGATTCTGTGCGTTGTTGTTATCGTTACCACCCAGACTCGGGAACAGACCGCTGCCCCCGGTGTTGCCGCCTAGTCCGGTGTTGTTGTTATTACCCGTGTTGAGCGAGCCAAACAGACTCGAGCCCGCTGCCGGCGTTGGACCTGTCTGACCGAGCGGCTTGCTGCCGAACAGTCCACCGGCTTGGTTGTTAGTATTGGCACCAAACGCGTTCGTGGTCAGGCCGGTCTGATTGCCGGCGGACGAGAACAGGCTCGGACCAGTCGCACCCGTGTTGGCCGCGCCGAACAGACCTCCTGGCTTGTTTTGGCTCTGGCCGAAGAGCGAGGTGCCTTGCCCCTGCTGATTCGCGTTGGGATTAGCGCCGAGCTGCCCAAATCCACCCATGCCCCCTGGCTGCTGTTGTCCCAGACCACCAAAAGCGCCGGTGGTGCCTGTCGTCGGCGCACCGAAAGTCGAGCCGGCATTGGACGTCCCAAAGCCTGTGCCAAAGCCGCTGGGACCCGTCGTGCCAGTGCCGCCAAGGCCGAAACCGCCGGTCTGCTGATTGCTGGTGCCCGCCGCCTGTCCGAAGGGCGTACTGCCTGTGGTGCCGAAGCCGCCGGTAGTGGCACCGCTCGTTCCGAAGAGTCCGCCTGTCGGCTGAGCCGAGGTCGCCGCCCCACCGAATGGGTTGCTTCACGCCGGCTTGGCACCGAAAAGACCTCCCGTAGCACCTGCGGTTGAGCCAAACCCACCCGTCGTCCCTTGCGTCGTCCCAAAGGGAGTCGTGGTGCTAGTATTGTTCTGTCCGAAGAGTCCTGTACCCGGGCCGCTGCCTCCGAAGCCGCCGGTGGCGCCTGTATTACCGAATCCACCGAACGAATTTCCCGCCCCAAATCCGCCACCGGTCTGGTTGGTGTTGCCGAAGCGTCGTCCTTGCAGATAATCGGCCAGACGAAGTTCCTGCGCACAACCATGGTCAGTCCGCCACTTTGACCTCGTCGTGCCGGGAAATGTGGCTCACCTCGAACGAAAACTTCTGATACGGGGACTGGAAGGTGATGGCCTGAAAGTGATTCATCGTCGTGCTGCCCTGCTCCTTATCGGTGAAGGCTTGGAAGGGCGTGCCACCGGTACCCTCGGGCTGTGGAGTGGCGGTATTTAGAGCAGTACTGGCGGGTGCTCCGAACGCGCCCATGCCCGGGTTGGTATTGCTGCTACCAAACGTCCCGCCGCCACCGAAGAGACCTGAGCCAGTGCTGCCTGTGGCCCCGAAGGGCTTCGCGCCACCACCGAACGCATTGTTGCCGCCACCAAAGGGGGATGAAGTCGGCTGCTGTTGCTGCTGGTTGGCCGTGTTCCCGAATCCGCCAAAGGCACTACCGGTGCCGGCCGTTGCAGTCGACGTGCCTCCGAAGATGCCTCCACCACCCGTGGTCTGAGCGCCAAAGGGGCGAGGCTGCCCAAAGGGGGTGGTTGTATTTCCAGTCGCAGTCGTACCGAAACCTGGTGAGCGGGGAGAAGTCAGCCTTGATGTTCTTGAATGAGATTCGGCCCATGATTCAATAGGCATTTTTAGTTTCGAAGGAAGAAGTAGGTAAGCAAAAGATGAGGGAGCCAGAGAGCTGATATCAGAGAGTTCAGGGTGCATTTAACAGTGCGGGAAGAATCGTCGAAAGCGAGACGCGAGGGCTAGCAAGAAGATGACAGAAGGCAGGAGATGAATGTTGAGAGAGCCGGTAAAGGCCAGAGTGAGACCGTCATGAGTCTCAGCAGGTACACGTACCGCTTCCACCCCCGAAACTGGGGGCTGTGGTGCCAAATCCACTACCTGCTTGAGTATTTGTGGCACCAAACGGAGTGTTGGACGCACCAAAGGCTGCAGGAAAGACAAGATGCGGTCAGGACCATGGTGAAGTGCGTCGTGGAGATGAAGGAGATGGAACTTACCACTCAGACCCGTGCCGGGGTTGTTGTTGGCATTATTACCGCCAAAGCTGCCAAACGGCGAGCTCTGCTGTTGCGGCTGCTGTTGCTGATTGTTGTTCTGCTGCCCGAAGCTCGAGAAGAAGTTCGACATCTTGATGGCGCCAGGTTGGTGATGACCCTAGAGACGCGACGCGCTACGGGGGGACGCCTTGACAGGCGCAAGCGATGTCGAGCGCAAAACGCGCACCCACTATCCGTGTTGATGCAAAGTATGTCCGAAGTCGAGAACGATCGAGAAGTGATGTGGAGGTAGAAGAGTGATAGAAGCGCACGAAAGGGCCGATCAAAGGAGGCTGGGTGAACGTGTTGAGGCTCTGCAAGTATCAATCCGACCACGCGCGCGCCGAGAGATGAAGTTGAATTTAAGCCGGGCGCCGGCTGGGGGAGCGATGCTCCGCACTCCCTTCCGACGACGCAGCTCGATGCTCCTGGAATTTCTCCGCAGTGGACGTAAGAAGGCCTACTTGCGAGAATCGAGAAGACGAAGAGGTTTAAATAGAAGAAGGAGCAAGGAAGAAAGGAGCTTGTATGTGAGTGAAAGAGAGAGTGTGGTGAGAGGAGCGGGTGGGAGTTGGGTGAGAAGTGGATGTGGACGTGGGAGAAGGGGAAAGGGAACCGCCAAAATGACACGCCAAAACCTCCCCGGAGAGGAGTCGAGAAAACCCGTTGGCAAGCAGAGCCGCGTCCACGTGATATTGAATTATGTCATCCGATACACCGGTAACACTCCGCACCAATCACATCATCGTGAGCGGATCAAGCCATGTCGCAACGGAGCTGACCGAGTGGGAGCACCAGCAATCTCGACCGGTCCATCAGGCAGAGCTGCGACTGGAGTGACTCGCTAGAGCTGATGTGATGACGTGCGACAGAGCAGATGACTCGACTGCTGAGCAATCAAGCGCAATACGAGTATTGAGACTATTGACACTCACCGACCGCTGTGGCTGGTGAGCGGTTAGTGGTTGGTGCAGCTCACAGCGTGCACCGCCACTGTGTCACATCACGTGCAGTCGCGACCGCATCCCCACCACGACTTCACGCGACGGATCGTCAACACCATAGTATAGTAAGTCGCACCAAACGTCCAGCTGTAACCCAGGGAATCTAACACCCGTATGACCGCCAGAAATTCAGCTTGCATCGTCTTCACAAATACACCGTCTCAACGTCCCCCTCTTATCGACCAGCCCTACCGCCATCAACGTCAATGGCGGCCACCTCGACCGGCCATACCAAATTCGCTCCACGCACCTACACCTCTTCTCTCAGCAATGTGCCCGATCGCGCCGGCTTCGGTGGTTCATCCAATGGGCATCAGACGCGCGAAGCGCAACGACTCGAGCGCGAACGCGAACGCGCCGAACGCGACCGGCTCGAGCGAGAGGGACCGAACCAACTGGCCGAACTCTCCGAGGAGCAACGCGAGGAGATCAACGAGGCCGTCAGTTTCCCCATATATTCCTCTCTATCTTACATCCTCATTTTCTTGGGTTCTACTACCGTACACTAGAGCTGACATTCGGAGAATTCTCAGTTCGGTCTCTTCGACCTCGACAAAGATAAACGGATCGACTACCACGAGCTCAAAGTGGCCATGAAAGCGCTCGGTTTCGACCTTCCCAAATCCGAAATCGTCTCCATTCTCACGACGTACGGCGTCCCCGCTGCACAACGCGGTCAATCTGCACCTTCATCCTCAAATCCCCAACAACAGCCGCAACAACCGCCAGCATCTCAGCCTGCGTCACAATCCGCTGCACAGAATCTCCCTCCCACTCGATTACAAATCACCCTCGAGACATTCCAATCGCTCATGGCCGCTCGAATCCTCGCGCGAGATCCGCGCGAGGAGATTTTACGCGCCTTCTCCCTCTTCGATGAAGGTAATAAGGGAACCATCCGCTTAGACGATCTACGCAGGGTTGCGCGTGAATTGGGCGAGGGTCTCGAGGAGGATGAGTTAGTGGCGATGATCGAGGAATTTGACCTCGATGGTGATGGCGGGATCAATCGGGATGAATTTATCGCCATTTGTTTACAGTAGTCTCATTCATAGACTCCGCGCTTTATCATTGGGATGTTATGATCTTACGTATGAATGTCGCTTTTGAGATAAAAATGTATCTCAGACATTTATGTTTTAAGACGGCTCACGATCGAGGATTGTGGTTCATATCCTAGAGCATGATTATATGAATTGCTTCGGCGGGTTGTCGTCGGAATCGGCAGACAGCGGTAAAAGAGGAAGAGACATACAAGGAAATGTATCAATCTCTCAATTTTTTTGAATCTCTGTTCCGTCCCAGTGGGAAAGTATTCAGCTTCGTGAATGGGACAGCTACTTCACGAACCGCTCATCATATTTCGTGAAGTGAATGACTTTCCGAAATCACCGTTCCAGTAGCGAAGTAGTCTTGGGAAGGATTGGGTTTTTGTCGACAATTAACAACATCTCTACCAAGCGGACAAAAGTTAGCAGAGTGGATCGAACAGTTATTCAAACCCTGGTAGACGGACAAGCTCAAAGAATAGTCACCCAAGTTGAAGGACGTGAAAGGAAGAATGCTACTTTTCAACTGGAACGGTACTGTAGTTTCGGAAAGCCGCCCACTTGGCGAACAGAACAGGTAGTTCACGAAGCTGAGCACTTCGTGACTGGGACGGAACATCTCCACTACAAAACCGTCATCGCAAGTACGATGGAGAGTTGAACGATCGCGCTACACATTTGATGATGAATTGGAAAGTCTTCACTCACCATACGGTTGACGCTGAGCTGTCGATTGGAATTTTTAGATCATAACCAACGTCAAATGGTCGATTGTTGAATGTATCTTATAATGCCTTCCTTCTTACCATGTTCATTGATCCTTGTTAGTTGAGCCATGATGCTCAACAGGTCCATTGACAGGGTTGTTTGGAAGTATAACCCCGAATATCAAAAGCTCACCTGGGTGTATTAATCGTACTGGCGAGCCATGCTTGAGAACAGTTGCAAGAGATCCTTCTAACTACTATAAAGCAAAATGTTGTACCGGTATAGAGCCAAGGACTTTCCCATTTATACTGAAGCGTTGGACTTTTTTGGCTGATAAAATGAAGACGCCAATAAAATATTCAATAAGCTTTCAACAAACGGTCGTCTATCGTGAGGTGAGTTTAGTATCGCAACGTACAGTAAGCGGCCCTACTTCTGCTTGAACGGCAAGGAAGGTAGGATCGGTTACTGTACGTTGCGATACTAAATTCGTATAACTACAGTTTAGGAGTCTTATTCGATTAGTTATCGTCATATCGGCAACAGGATGATGGAGATTTTCTATTTCTCCATCAGATGTGTGACGATCGGTGTTCATCCCTTGATCGTACCCTCGTACTAGCCACGACAATTCAGTAGCTCTAATGGAGACGAGAACGGTTGGAGGGATTCAAGCTCTGATAGCTAGTTAAGTCATGATAATGAATAACCCGTAGGGGGAAACAATTGATAGAAACATGACGCAGCAAATGAAGTAAATGATAGTTGTTCATTCCAGTGTGTTGACAATGTACCATTCATCAGTCTTCCCAACGGTCCATGACACAAAAAACAACATAGAACGAATCAATAAGACATGTATTCATACCTCGCAAAGAAACAGAGACAAGTCTATATGCATACATGCAAAGAAAGAAAAAAACCAAGCACTCAGCAAACAAACAAACAATCAACGCCTTCCAAATGCAGGTCAGTCCACTCTCTCTATCAAGAGAAAGGAACAGACATGAGACATATAACGGATCGATCGATGTAGCGTAAACAGCCGACCAGCCAGTCCAGCTTTGGTCCAAGCCATAGCCTCACCCAATCTTCTTCTTCTTCCTCCCCTTCCCCTTCCTACCACCTCGGTCCAGCCAATAACGCCCTTGCAGCCAGTCTAAAGGGCCGGATGTGAGATCAACCAAGGAGATCGGATCGTGGTGTATAATCCACGGGGTAAGTTAGGAGATGGGATCCGAGCAAGGGGATCGACCCGGGTAAAGGAAAGTTGGGGGGTAAAAAGGCCTGCTCTTCCGTTCTTGTTCTTCTTCTTGAGACGCCGGAGAAATGAGAGAGAGAGAGAGAGAGAGAGAGAGAGAGAGAGAGAGAGAGAGAGATGGTACGAGAGTGAGAAGCAGCCCAGCCCAGTCCAGATGGTGATGCCAGTAAAACAATAAACTGAGAGAGGGAGCGTGTGTGTACGGGGAAAAAGATCAGTGGCGACGACAATCAATGACAGTCTGAACAGACCTCGCGTAAGCAGTCCAAGGAGTGTGAGGTGGCTGATTAGTCCGTCCAGTCTTGCGAATAGGTCCGGTTGCGGTCGAGCAAGCTCGTGCCGCCCACCTTCCTGGAAAGGCGCGGAGGTCATTCAATCGGATTAACGTTTGATCACGATACGGACGTCGTCCAGACGTCACCAGGTCCACGGGGCTTCATGTCGTATCCATCCATGTGCGCTTCGGCGCTCTGCGGCCGACGCATGTTGGAATTCGGATAGTAGAGTGGCGTGCTCACCAACGCGGCCGCGGCCGGGCCGTACTGATCCGCGTACCCGTATCCATCGGGCGCGGCTTGCGCGGGCGACATCATGCCGCCGACCATGTGCGTTGGCGACTGCCAGCCGACGGCGGCGCTCATGTGCGGGCTGCCGCTCGTGCTGCCCGACTGGGGTCGTTGCTCCAGATTCGCCGGCGGCTCGAGCACCGGCGGAGGACCATAGCTGGCCGGATGCGAGGTGTTGATCGTCGGTCGGCCGCCCATGGACATGAGATGATGATGCTGATGCGTCGGCGTCACGGCCGGCGAGGAACGCGGGCTCGGCGGTCGCATATCCGATCGAAGATGCGGCGGCAGCGAACCGGCGTTCATGTAGGCGAAGTCGCTGTGATGACGAGGCATGCTCGGGATCGCCGGGAGGGGCGCCGAGGGCGACAGCGACATCGTGCGCGGTCCCGGTGACGGAGTTGACAATGGCGAACCCGTGTGCGAGTATTCTCCTCCATCGGATCGCGTTGGACGCCCGGTACGTCCCAGAGGCGGACGTGACGCCAGCGCGGCGGCGGTCGCGGCCGCTGCTTCCTCCACCGTGCCCGTATGATGATTTTGATGCCGGGTGAGCGTCGTCCGGCGCGTAAAGGTCTTCTGGCAGTCGGCATATGGACATTTATAGGGACGTTTGCCCGAATGAATCCGGCGATGTCGAGCCAACGAGCTCGAATCGGAGAATGGCTGATCTCGATATGAGCGATGTTTCAAAGTAGTTTTCGTCCCTCGAGCAGACCAAAGACGTACCTTGCCGCAGCGTTCACACATGTGCGGTTTCTCGCCCGTATGGACACGTGCATGCACGGTCAACGCAGATCGCTGGATGAACTGCTTATTACAGCCTGGAAAGTCGCAGACATGAGGTCGCACTCCGGTATGAATGCGCTCTACATCATCGTCCCACCCTAATCAGCCAAATCTTCAAACAATTATCAGATATGTCCTCGTCTCACCATGACGAGCCAGGTCGCTCCGTCTCGCGAAGCCTTTGCCACATGAGCTACAGGGAAACGCCTTGGGCGTCGGAGAGGCCAAAGGAGGGGGGATCGACCCCGGATGATCGCTGGGTACGATGCCCTGCTCGTACGGTCCACTAGGGACCATGCCCGGCGGAAAGGCGGGCATCGGCGCCTGCATCGCCGTGGGTGATGCGTAACGAAGATCCGTCGGAAGGGTCGCCATGGCGTGCAAGGCGTGGGCCGTCCGGGCCGAATATCGTGACGTCTCGGACCCATACGACGACGGAGCGCGCTCCGAGCCACTCTCGGAGGGCGAGCGCGCGGCCACGTGGGCGAGTTGCTGTTGGAGGTGCTGATCATTATTGACCGCGGCTGCGGCAGCAGCGGCGGCCATGGCGGCAGCAGCAGCGGAGCCCTTGCGATTCAGGATGTTGGTGATGTCCATCGACGCCGACGGGCCCAACCACATGAGCGCGGGGGGTCGGCCGCCTTCGCCGGTCTTGGTCACCGTTGCCGTCGCCGTGGCGGTCGCCGTCCCGTCGAATGGCATATAAAGCCCGGTTGATGGGAGAGGGAGAGGAACCGAGAGAGAGAGAGAGAGAAAGAAAAATCCGAAAAGAGACTGAAAGATCCGAGGAAGAAGATGAAGAAGAAGTAGTAGAAGGATGATCTCAGGTCCCACGGGCGGTCGTGGGGCGCATAAGAGAGAGAGACCGCGAGACAACGAAAGAGGCCACCGAGAGAGGGAGGAGGAGGAGGAGGGATGGAGGGGTGGGTCCGGGCAGGATGATAACCCAGCGGTCCGTCCGGCCTGAATGTTCGTCTCGTAACCTAACCCGGCTGTCCCCGTTGCGGCATCGTATGAGATATGAGAATACTTTTCCGTTTCCTGGGACGACTGGATCCTGTCACGGCTGGCTGTCGACGCCTCTCAAGGGCCATGGCGCGGTCATCTTCATGCCATCCATTCCCATCATCATCATCCGCCTCTTTTTCGCTTGTCGTTCCCCCGGTTGCTTTTTGGTCCGTCGATTCCAGGTGAAAGTTTCAGGGCTGGATGGGCAGCGCAACTTCCCACCGATGATCCGTCCACCGCTTGCGTCGTTGGCGGACCAATCACTCTCTTTGGGACATCCGCCCCGGGTCGTGTTTCGGTGCACGATCGTCAATCCGTCGCTGCGGCAGGGCTGTCCGCTTGGCTTGGAGAGGGTGGGGCCGGCCTCGTACCGGGTCCAGCGCGTGTGTGTGTGAGTCCTTCCCACTTCGTAGAGACACTCTCGTCGAGGAACAGTGTCGTCGACTCGTCGAGTAGAGTACGGGAGGAGAGTCGAGTTCCTGCGGGAGGCAGGCAGGCGGGATGGCGCGAGAGGTGCTCCCCGTAACGTTGCGTGGAAGGGTACGAAGGGCCGCCGGGTCAGATGGTGGGGTGCAGTCCCCGGATGGGAGAAGACGTTGTGGTCGTTAAAATTTGAAGCGCGCCTTCGCGCCAACAAGATGCCTTTTCGGGATGCGTCGGCCCATTTCCCAACCCATGCGAACGAGCGGTTTGTTGACGATGTTGCTGGCTCGCTCCCCCCATACGAGCGTCCTCCTCGTATCTGGCAGAGATGACCACTCCTGCCACTGCTTCCTCCTTCAGCAGGTTGGAGCTGGAAGCTGTCGACCCTCGTACCGGCCGTCGAAGGTTTTGCCGTTATTCGGGTCCCTTGCGGCACGTTACCCGACCACGGGCAAAGCAGACAGCGGCCAAAATAGTGAGAGACAGACAGACAGACAGATAGACGAGGACACACAAGGACAGACACTGGGTGAAACCGGAATCCGCAGCGAAGAAGCAAAGACCATCAGCAGTCGGCGCCAAAGGAGCTTGAAGGCACGCTGAGAAGGCTAATTAAACCAGCATCAAGAACGGTCATGGGAGAGACATGGGCGGGAAAGCATCGATGGCATACATGGAATAACTTAGAGTAGATTAGGGAGATCGGTGCAGATCGCGCGCAGAATTCCAAACAAATGCAAAAATTGCTTTGCGATCCGCCCTTCGTACAGTATAATTGGCACTTCATTTCACCACCTCGATGCTTAACATAGAGCTCATTCGACGTGACGGCAAAAACACGAGTCCCAGTACGAGAGTCTCGTACTCGCGGGGTTTGTGCCCGTACCCTACAGTCGAGTATTCGTACACACACACCACTCCAGTAAAGAAGTTGTCGTAAACCGATATGACAGGACGAGAGTCCAGTGCAGCCAGTCGTACGGCTATCTGACGTGCGTTCGAGTCCACTCGGGTACAGTATATCCTTCTCGAGGAAGCCGATCGATGGAACGCAGGACATCACGAGCCCCTCCCAGAACTCGACCTGGTCGGATGATGACTCGTCCCGATGGGACTGGCGAGAGCATGGGTCGGGGGGAAGATGCTGGCTCGACGAGAAAACCCCCCCGGATCCAGGCGCCGATTTGACGTGTCATACCATCTCACGATTAACCTTGGAGCCACCCGAAGAACGCAGCAACCCGTTGCTGCCACTGCTTCCCCGCTTGAGTCGGCGTGGTCGTCGTCATCAATCACTAATGTCTGGTGAGTTTCGGATGATGGTTGATGGCCAGAGCGGCCGGGAGACCGTCCGCGAAGCCCAGGACCCAGGATGGGCACCCAACTGCAAGGTAGGAACCGGCAACCGGCCGCAGGCGCCTCCGAGACGCCCATCCTGGGTTGACGATGAGATGGCCCGCCCTCGCCCCGTTTCTGGAGGGATCCCTGGTCGAAGTCGGCGTTCGAAACGTGCCATGCGCCCCAGGCCGAGATGTTTAACCTCCAGAGGCGGGCATCCTGACTTGAAACGAGCGAAGGCTGAACGCTGCACCGGTGCCGCTTCTGCAACTCGCCAGAGGCAGACGTCCGGGAGGGGCGAGCGGGGGGGCTGGCTGTCGTCCGTCCCGACTTCGCCTTCACATCACACGTGGACTCAAGCAGCTCGTCGGGAGAGCATGAACCGTGGCCGTTGCCTGCATCCGTTGAAGAACGACAACCACTCGTGGTTCCCGTTGTCTCTCCCGTCCTCTCATTCTTCTCTTCCCACAGACCACCAGGAAAGCTGCCGGTGGCCAAGTGGAGCTTCGGACTTCCTGCCGGATGCTTGTTCTTCTTCCATCTCGTGTGTTCCTGCCACCAACTTAGGATCCCGTTCGATGCGTAGGCGCCGTGGCGAAGCCGATGCACGGACCAAGCCAGTCGATCGGCGCGGTGGAGGTGGGACTCAGCAGCGTCTGCCAAGAACGTATGACCAGGTCGAGCCTGTAAGACCTCCCAAGCCTGTAAAGCCTGTTTAGGGGCCACGTTGCCAGTCCGACGATCGCACAGGCACGCCCCCGACAAGTCGACCAGCCGAACAACAACGACGATGAGGTGCTCAAACAGACATATGTACTTACGTGTACGCACATACTTAGCCTCCAGGGGGGACCGGCATGTCATCGCCCGGCAAGCGGGTGCCCTGTACGACAGTGCCCTCTTGCGCCCCGCGCGGTGCGTTGGAGGTTGATGCCGTCGCGCTGCCGGTCGCTTGGATCGTTTCACGCTCTTTTCCACGATGCCAGACGATAGCGTCGATCGTGCGGTGGCCGTCGAGGATGCACGGTGAGGATCCCGCAACATGGACCCGCTCGCCGTTCAACATCCATGCAGACCGGCACGAAAGAAGTCAAGTTTGGCGACCGGATAGGCCCCTCATCCGGAGCTTGGGAAAACGGTCCTTGGTTATCGTCCAGTGGGCACGGGGGTGGGGAAAGTAGAGTAGGGTACGAAGTAGAGTATGTAGCTCGCTTCAGCGGCAGGCGGTCCGCAACCTCGATAAGAAAGAGCAAGCAAGAGGTGAGACGCTGGCCCCGGTCTCGCCATC
>QQTW01000740.1_pt1 | contig 21333 bp, 19 predicted proteins | sample 1904831 | NCBI WGS metagenome assembly QQTW01 (sample SAMN09435610, study PRJNA476489) | Subsurface metagenome, whole genome shotgun sequencing project. | reverse complement strand
CCCGCCGCTGAACCCGCGCCGCATACCTCCGCGAAGGGGCCACCCCGCCCCGTTTATTGTTAAGTTTTTTTAAGGAAAAAGTAAAAATTACGGAGAATGGTGTTGACATTAGGGTCTCCGGGTATGAAAATGCTCGGCGTAGGTAATTGTCGAGCAGGAGGTAATGAGTTGAGGAAAGTAATGTTGTTGGCGGCCATGTTGGCCATGGTTCTGGCGGCTGCCGCCCCGGCCTTCGCGCAGGCGACGGCGATCAACGAGGGCGACGACGTTCAGTACAACGCCGTTTGCCAGAACATCCTCGGATCGTTCGGTGACATCACGCAGAACCAGTCCGGCGACGCCGACGCGACGGCGACGGACGACTCCGCCGCTGCTGCCGAGGTTGCGCAGGAGCAGGGCGTCACGGTTGCCCAGGTGAACCAGTGCCTGAACGACTTCGACGAGGACGAGGACGGCTCCGTCGAGGTTGACGAAGAGGGCGTCGTTGTGGTGGCCGGTGAGGACGAGGGCAGCGCTTCCGCGTCTGCTTCCTCCTCCGCCTCCGCTTCCGCTTCCGCTTCCGCCGAGGCCGAGGTTCTCCCCGAGACGGGTGGCGCTTCGCTGCTCGCGCTTGGTGCCGGTGCCCTTCTGGTTGCCGGTGGCCTCGTGGCCCGCAGGATCGTTCGGTAACTAACTAACCGAACGAAGCTTCAAGAGGCGGGCCCCTTCGGGGGCCCGCTTTTTCGTGCCTGGCGCGCCTCGCTCGGCGTCCGTGGGGTGGCTTGTATTCGGGGGGTATAGTGGATATCCTCATGCGCGATACGGGCGAGATTCGGGGCGTATGGTTTTCAGGTTGTCTGCGGGGTTTCTGGTGGCTGTGCTGGCTCTGCTGGCGATGTCTTTGTACCTCTCCGAGTACTACCTCGGGGAGGAGCGACGTCTGATCGCCGCCGGGGACTTGCGGGGTGGCCTGGAGGCGGCGCAGAAGGCCGGACGCATGGACCCCTTCGACCCGGAGCCGCTGGAGGAGGTGTCCTACATCCGCCAGCAGCAAGGCCGGAACGAGGAGGCCGTCGGCGCCCTCAGGGAGGCCGTGGACCGGGACCCGAACAACTACATAATCTACCTGGAGCTGGCGTCTTTGCAGTCAGCGCTCGACGATCCCACGGCCGCCGCGGAGAACTATCGCAAGGTCCTGGAGCTCAACCCTCAGGCTTACGCGGCCCGGAGCGGGCTGGCGGAGTTGCTCTTGGAGAGGGGAGACCTGGAGGGGGCCAAGCGAGAGTACGAAAAGGTCGAGGAGGCAGGGGAGATCTCCTACATGGACCTCTACGATCTCGGAAGAATCTACGTGCGCACCGGTGAGCCGAAGGAGGGGTACAAGGCGATAAAGAGGGCCCGTCGACAGGCCTCCGAGGACGCCGAGACCCTGGAGGGGCCGTTGAAGGCCCAGCGCCAGAGGCTGGTGGAGTTCATGGACCTCGCCCTCGCCGATGCCCTGGTGGTCCAGGGCAGTTACCGCCGGGCCGCCAGGGTGATCTCGGAGAGCTCCTCCGAGCAGGCGCCGGGGCTGCTGCGGCTCCTGGAGACGGACCCCGAGTTCTACCGCGAGCAGGTGGTGAACAGTGACGTCCAGTAGCCGGCGCGGCTTGCGGGGGGGGCGTCGAGGCGACCCCTCGCTCCCGGAGATCCTGTACGTACTGTGGGAGCGGCGTTTGATGGTTACCGGTGTCGTGCTCGTCCTCGCGGGCGCGGCGTTACTTTTGGGGCTATTCCGGGAGCCGGTCTTCACCGCCGAGGCTGCCGTGGGCGTGACGCCCGAGGAAAAGTTGAGTGACGAAGAGGCGCGGGAGACCTTTATGCGGGAGGTGCAAGCCGCCGTCGCCATGCAGAAGGCGATGCCGGAGGTGGCGCGCCGGGCCGGCTGGGAGCGCGGTCCTGAGGCGTTCGCGGGGCGGCTCGACCCGCGGTTCGTGTCCCCGAACGGCGAGTCCGGGCTGCGGGTGCGGTTCTCCGGGCCCACGCCCGAGCAGGCGGCTCGCGGGGCGAACGCCTACGCCGAGGTGTTTGCGGAGAGGGCCGGTAAGCTCGGCGACGGACAACTCGCGGGCGGAACGCTGGTGGCGGACGCGACCGTGCAGGGGCGGGCCACCCCGACGGAGGGCTCAGGACCGCGGCCCGTGATCTACGCGGCCCTCGCCGCCGGGGCGGGGCTGCTGCTCGGGGGCGCCGCCGCGCTGCTGCTGGAGGGCCGGGCCAGCGGTTGGCGGGGCGTCCGCGACGCCGAACTGAACCTGCGGGCGCCCGTGCTTGGGACCATACCAGACTACTCCTCGCCAGAGGTCGAGGGCTGAGGTGAGCCTGGGCGCCCTGTCAGGTGCCGGCGTGCGGGAGCTGCTGGACGCCGCCTCCCCCGTGAGGCGGCACTACGAGGACTTGGCCAACAACCTGCTCTCGTTGGAAGGGGTCAGAAGCGTCGTCGTCACCAGCCCGGAGCCCGGCGCCGGATGCACGAGCGTCTGCGTGGGGCTCGGCGCCGCCCTCGCCGGCATGGGGAGGCGGGCCGCGCTCGTGGACTGCAACCTCGAGGACCCGCGCTTGCACCGGATGCTGGGGGAGCCCAACTTCACGGGCCTCACCAGCGGCCTGGACGGCGGCAAGGCCCTCGAACACTACGGCCACGAGGTCGTGCCCGGGCTGCTCGTGGTGCCGACGGGCCCCGTCTTGCCGGACCGGGCCGCCCGGATCCAGACCGAAAAATTCGTCGAAGCCGTGCGCGGCCTGGAGGAGGGTAGGGACCTGGTGATACTCGACGCGCCGGTGGCCGGGAGCCTGCTCGAGTCCCCGAACCTTTCGGATGGCTTCGACGGGGTCGTGCTCGTCGTGCACGCGTCCCGCACGCCCAAAAGCGTGGCCCGCCAGACCACCGACGACCTGCTCGACGCGGGGGTCAACCTGCTAGGGGTAGTGTTGAACGGATGCACGTAGTCCCCGTTCTCCGAGAGGTGGCGGCGTGAAGGGGAAGCTAGAGCCTTTCGGCAGCGCGGGGCGTCTCTCCGGGGCGGCGCGCGCGGGAGAAGGCGGGAAGGCGCGCCGTCCCGGGCGGGTGCTGGCGGCCTTCAAGGCGGTCGTGCTGCTGGCGCTCCTGGCCGTCACGGCCTACGGGACCATCGAGGGGGGACTCTACGACAGCGAGCTCTGGCTGCCGGTGGCCGCCGGTATCCTGGTAGTGCTGCTGGCGACGCTGTTCGTGCGCGGCTACTACGAGGACGTGCCGAGGGCCGGGTGGGCGATGGTCGGGCTCCTTGCGGCGCTCGTGTTGATCAAGGGCCTCTCCATGATCTGGACCGTGGGCGAGACGGAGACGGTGGAGGAGATCCTGCGCTCCTCCATGTACCTCGCGACCTTCGCCATCGCGCTCGCCGCCGCCTCCCCCTCGGGCAGGCAGGCCGGGGCCCTCACGGACATCGCCGTTCTGATCGTCGCGGCGGTCGCCGGGTACGGGTTGTTGCAGAAGATAAGCCCTATCGAGTACCCGGTTCTCTCTTTCGACGGTGTTAGGATCGACTCTACCCTGGGCTACCCCAACACCACGGCGGCCGTCCTCGGGATGGGCATCGTGCTCTCGCTCGGGAGGATGGCCGGGATGCGCAACGTGGTCTTCCGCGGGCTCTACGCCGCCCTCGTCCTCGCCTTTCTCGTGGTGCTCTACCTCACGATCTCCCGCGGCGGCCTCGCGGCGTTGGGGGTGGGTGGGCTCCTGCTACTCGTCCTGTCGAGGGAGCGGCTGCAGGTGGTCGCCAACCTGCTGCTGGTGGGTGCTCCGGGCACCTGGCTCTTGTGGCGGATGCAGGACCTCGAAGGGCTGCTGCTCGTAGAAGCCTCCGAAGCGCAGAAGGTCGCCGCCGGGGCCGCTTTTCGCAACGACCTGATCGTGGCGCTGGCGGTGGCCTTCGTCCTGCAGGCCGGGTACTCCCTGCTGCTCGCGCGCTACGAGATGACGGCCCAGGCTCGCCGGATCGCCTGGGCGCTGGTGCTCGGGGGGGCCGTGCTTGTCGTGGCCGCGGGCGCGTTCTTGGTCGTGGACCGGTACGGCGGGGTCGGACAGGCCTACGAGAGGCTCACGAGCAACCCGGACCAGACGGAGAACGCCGGCCGGAGGCTCGGCTCCCTGGACACGGGCTACAGGGCGGAGTACTGGAGGGTGGCCTGGGAGGATTGGAAGCAACATCCGTTGACGGGCACGGGCGCCGGGACCTTTCACTACACCTGGCTCCAAGAGCGATCGGACACCAACGACGTCAGGCAGGTACACAACCTGTACCTCGAGCAGCTGACCGAGATCGGGGTGTTCGGGTTCGCGGCCCTGCTGGGCTTCGCGGCGTTGCTGGTGGGCCACACCGCGCGGGCCGCCTGGCGGTCGTCGGAATCGGCGGGAGAGAACGGGCCGCTCCTGGCGGGCCTCGTGGCCGCCATGGTGGTCTACCTGGTCTCCTCGGTCCTCGAGTGGCACTGGTACATCCCGGCCGCGACGCTGTTCTTCTTCGTCCTCGCCGCCGTAGCCGCGAGGCTCGCCGCCGGAGAGGATTCCACCGCGGAGCCCGGCGCCCGGCCCGCCGCCGGAGAGACCCCGCGAGACTGACGGCCGCCCACGGGCCCGACCAGGACCGCGCGGGGGAATGAAGGCCCCCAGGGCCGACGGGGCCGGGTGGTGATCAGGGCGTTGCAGATCGTCCGCCCCCGCTTCGCCGCCCCTCACGTGTACCATTACGCGATGGCCATGCCCGGCAACATCTCCAGCCGCGAGGGGAAGAGGCGCGGCGAGAGCCACGGGGACCGCCGCCTGAACCTGGGCCGCAAGGAGGACGAGAAGGGCCGGCGCCCCGGGCGTTTGCTCGGCGTCTTCAAGGCCTTCGCCGCGCTCTCGCTCGTCGGCGCGACCGTGTTCGGGCTCATGGTCAGCGGCCTCTACGAAGACGCGCTGTGGCTTCCCATCGCCGCCGGCGTGCTGTGGCTGCTCTTGGCGACCGTGCTCGCGCGCGGCTTCTATGCTGAGGTGTCGCCGGCGGGGTGGGTGCTGATCTCGCTCCTCGCCCTCCTCGTTCTCGTGAAGGGGGCCTCCATGATCTGGACGATAAGCGAGGCGGAGACCATCAAGGAGACCCTCAGGGCCTCGATGTACCTGGCGGTCTTCGCGATCGCCCTGGCCGCAGACACCGCGGTCCCCCGTCTCGGATGGGCGCTGGTGGTCGCCCTCGCGGTGGCTCTGGGCCTGCTCTGGGAGACCCCCTACCGTTCTGCCCTGCTCCTGCTGCTCCTGGCGGCCGTCGTCGGCGCGAGCGCCTTCGCCCGGGACTCGCTGCCGGGCTACCGGCAGGTGGGACCACTGGTCGACGGCCTCGGCCTAGCGGTGGCCGCGGTGGCCGGGTACGGCCTCTTGCAGAAAACCTACCCGGGCGACTACGCCATAAACTCCATCGATGGCTACAGGGTGGATTCGACCATCGGGTACCCCAACACGACCGCGGTCCTGCTGGGCATGGGGGCCGTGCTAGCGCTCTCGCGGATGACCGCGCTGCGCAGCCCCCTCTTGCGCGGGCTCTACGCCGTGCTCCTGCTGGCCGCGCTCGTCACGCTGTACCTGACGCTCTCCCGGGGCGGCATCGGGTCGTTCGGGGTCGGGTTGGGGGTCCTCTTCGCGCTCGGCGCCAACCGGCTGCAGATGCTCGCCAACCTGCTGCTAGCCTCCCTCCCCACCGCCTGGGTCTTCTGGCGGATACAGGGTTCGGGCGCGCTGCTCGACCCCGGCGCCGCCCCGGGCCGGAGGGCCGCCGACGGGCTCGCGCTGCGCGACGACCTGATCCTGGCCATCATAGTCGCCTTCGTCCTGCAGGCCGCCTACGCGTACCTCGTCTCCCGCTACGAGATCACGGCCGTGGCCCGGCGCCTCCTCGTCGCGGCCGTGGGGGTGGGTGCTGCCCTGGCGGCCGCCGCCTGCCTGGTGGTCGCGGGGTCCGGCGGCATCGGCGCCGTCGCGCGCGGGATCTTCAGCAACCCGGACCAGCAGGGGAACGCGGCCCAGCGGCTCGCCTCCCTGGGGGTCGGCCTCAGGGCGGAGTACTGGAGGGCGGCCTGGGACGCCTGGCTCGAGAACCCCCTCACCGGGACCGGGGCCGGCACCTTCCAGTACACCTGGCTTCTGGAGCGGACCGGCGTGCAGGGCGTCAAGCAGGTCCACAACCTCTTCCTCGAACAGCTGACCGAGACGGGCATCTTCGCCTTCATGGCCCTCCTCGCCTTCGTGGCCGTCCTCCTGGCCCACACCGCGCGGGCCGCCTGGCGGTGTAGGCCGGCGGGGGAGGAGCGGCTCCTGCTCTCGGGCCTCGTGGCCGCCACGGTGGTGTACCTGGTCTCCTCCGTCGTCGAGTGGCACTGGTACCTCCCGGCCGCAACACTGTTCTTTTTCGTCCTCGCCGCCTCCTCGGTGCGGCTGGCCCGGGAGGCCGAAGGGCCCCCGAAGCCCGCCGCCGGGTCTGCGGACGAGACGACCCAGGGCTAGGCGGGTCCCGGTGCGGGGCCACGACGGTCTCTCAGCGGCCGGAGCCTCCCTGCGAAGGCTCCTCGGCGGCCCCGACCCCGCTGGGGGGGACCACACCGATACGGTCCTTCTCGCCGGCAGCGGGCGCAGCGGGACGACGTGGCTCTCGGATCTCATAAACCACGACTCGGGCTACCGCCGGATCTTCGAGCCGTTCCACCCGCGAAAGGTCGGCCACTTCCGCGCCTTCGGGAGCAAGCAGTACCTGAGGCCCGGGGACCGGCGCGAGGAGTTCCTCGTGCCCGCCCGGATGGCCCTGACCGGCGCCCTCCGCAGCGGCTGGACCGACCGGGGCGGCGCCGCCCCCGGGGCCCGGCGGCGCCTCGTCAAGGACATAAGGGCGAACCTGCTGCTCGGCTGGCTCGCGGAGAACTTCCCGGGCATGCCCATCGTGCTGCTGATGCGGCACCCTTGCGCCGTCGTCTCCTCCCGCCTCGCGCTCGGGTGGCGGGACAACCTCGACGAGACGATCTCGCAGAGAGAGCTCGTAGAGGACCACCTCCTGCCGGTCGAGAGGCATATCCGGTCTGCCCGCGACCCCTTCGAGCGGCACCTCTTCCTGTGGTGCATAGACAACCACGTTCCCCTCAGGCAGTTCTCTCCGGGCGGCATACACCTCTGCTTCTACGAGAACCTCCTACTCGACCCCGAACCGGAGCTGCGGCGCCTGTTCGCGTTCCTCGGGCGGGACTTCGACGACGGGGCGCTCGAAGGGCTAGAACGCCCCTCCTTCACCAGCCGTCCGGGAAGCCGGCCCTCCGCGGACGGCTGGCGGAGCCGGGTGGACGGGGAGCAGGTGGCGAAGACCGGGGAGATCCTGGGCCTCTTCGGGCTCGACCGGGTCTACGGCTCGGGAACCATGCCGGACCCCGCAGGAGCCCTCGCCCTGATGGGCGCGGGGGCCAGCGGGTAGCGGGGACCGTGGTGACCAGACCCCCCGTCGTCGTCCTCGCCGGCGTCCGGTGGGATTTCCTCTGGCAGCGCCACCAGGCGGTGGCGACGCACTTTGCCCGCGCCGGTTACCCGACGGCCTTCGTTGAGACCACGGGCCTCGCCAACCCCCGGCCGTCCGCGCTCGGGAAGGTCGGGGCGAGGGTCCGGCGGAGGGCCGGGAGGGCCGGGGGGGGTGGCGGGCCCGTCGTTTACCCCCCGCTCGCGTTGCCGCCGACCCTCGGGGTCTTCAGGGCGGCGAACCGCCGCTTCTTCGTCCCCCGGGTCGCGCGCGACCTAGGGAGGGCCGTGGGCGGCAGGCCCATCGTGGTCGCCTACCCGCCGACCCGCACGACGCTGGACTTGATCTCCGCCCTCGGGCCCCGCCTGGTCCTCTACGACCGCGCGGACGACTACGAGCAGTTCCCCCGCGTACCGAAGGACATAGCGGCCACCGAACGCGAGCTCCTCGCGCGTGCCGACCTCGTCTCCTGCACCTCTAGATCGCTCCTCGAACAGATCCGGCACCTCAGGCCGGACGCCTCGCTCAGCGGCCCGGCCGTAGACTACGAGCGGTTCGCCGCCCTGCGGGAGCCTCCCCCCGCGCTGCCGCCGCGAACCGTGTGCTTCTTCGGGGACGCAGGGCGCGGGCGGGTGGACTTCGGCATCTTGCGGGCCGTCGCGCGGGCCGGCTTCCGGTTGCGGCTGGTCGGGAGGCTCGACCCGGCGGAGAGACGATTCGCGAACGAACCGAACGTGGAGCATGGGGGGGAGGTGGACCACGAAAGTCTGCCCGAGGCGCTCGCCGGCGTCGACGCCTTCGTGCTGCCGTACAGGATCAACGGCCTGACGCGTGGGATCTCACCGGCCAAGACCTTCGAGTGCCTCGCCACGGGCCGCCCCGTCGTGGCCTCGCCGCTTCCGGCCCTGAGAGACCTCTCCGACCACGTCTACCTCGCCGAGGGCCCCGAGGGTTTTGTCGGGGCCTTGCAGGATCTCGCCGGGACGGAGACCGACGCGAGGGTAAGGGAGAGGGGAAGGCTGGCGCGGGAGAACTCGTGGCCCGTCCGGTTCCGGGAGATCGAGGCGTCCATCCTGGACGCCCTCGGGGGCCGGGCTTGAGCCGCGGGGGGCGGGTCGGGGTGCTCGGGGTCGGGGTGGACCGCATCACCGTGGAGGGGCTGCACGCGGAGCTGGACCGCCTCGTCGGGCGGCGGGGCGGGGTCGTGCTGAACGCTAACGCCCATTGCCTCAACCTCTGCCACGAGGACGAAGGGCTCCAAAGGTTCTTTGCCGCGGCCGACGTCGTCTTCTGCGACGGGGCGGGCGTGAGGCTCGCGGCGCGGGTGCTCGGCGACCAACTCCCCGAGAGGATCACCTACGCAGACTGGCTCCCGCGCCTCGCCGATCTCGCCGAGGAACGTGGCTTCTCCCTCTTTTTCCTGGGCGCCCGTCCCGGCGTGGCCGGGGAGGCCGCGCGCAGGCTCAGGGCGTCCCACCCCGACTTGAGGGTCGTAGGCGCGAGGCACGGCTACTTCGACCACCGGGCCGGAAGCCCCGAGAACGGGGCGGTGGTGGCGGAGATCAACGCCGCGCGGCCCGACGTCCTCCTCCTCGGCCTAGGCATGCCCCTGCAGGAGCGCTGGCTTATGGAGAACCACCGCGGGCTCGACGTCGGGGTCGCCCTGACCGGCGGGGCCGTCTTCGACTACGCTTCAGGAAGGCTCGGGCGCGGCCCGCGCCTCCTCACCGACAACGGCTTCGAGTGGCTCGCCCGCCTCATCGTCGAGCCCCGCCGGCTGTGGCGCCGCTACCTCATCGGCAACCCGTTGTTCCTGGCCCGGGTCATCCGGCAGCGCCTGCGGGAGGGCGCGGCACCCCGAGAAAGGTAAGAAATGTAACTTGTCTCCCTTAACATCTCGGGGCTTATGACCGATAATGGTTGGGCTTACAGCACATATTCCTTGGAGGGGGAGATGCGCAACAAGATATGGGGCTTCGCGGTCCTTGCGGTGGCTTCAGTCATGGCGGCTGCGGGCACCGGTGCCGAGGCCCAGGAGCCTACCGGCGCGACCCAGAGGACCGGGGAAGAGGCCGTGGGGGCCGAGATCGTCCATCCGGCGGCGTGGATCGTAGAGCGCGAGCCGTATACGTTGGAGAGAACCTACGGCTACACGCTTTGGCGTCCCGACACCGGCGAGGCGCACGACCACGGCGGAACGCCGGCATTGCGCGTCGCGTTGGCCTACGACCTCGACCCAGAAGACATAGACGCGAGGATCAGGGACATTATGGCCGAACTGTCCGACCTGCCCGTGAAACGTCAGACGGTAGACGTTGCCAGAGGCCACGAGGGCGTCGCGGTCGGAACCATCCCGGGCAGTTCTCCCTCCACAGAGGTGTACGTCCCCGTCAACGACCGGGTGTACCAGATCAACGTATACGCGGCGGAGCCGAACCAGGAGGGCCTGGGCGAGGCGGACAGGGAACTGTTGGAGGCCCTGCGCTTCGATGCCCCCACCCGGCCCGTCTCCTCGCTCGACGTTCCGGCGGCCAACGCTCCGGAGGAGCTCTACGCGGCGGGCGACCCCAAGCTCTTGCAGCGCGAAGAGTCGGCGCGGCAAGAGGCCCTGGCGGAACCTACCGCGGATCGGGCCGCCTCGGCGAAAGGCGGGGCGTACCCTGAGCAGCGAATTTACGAGGGGTGCTGGCTCGCCAACAGCGACTTCTTTTTCCAGACGCAGCACGGTATGTATGCCAACAGGGGACGCTACGGCAACAGGCGCCCGGGATGGACGCAGATAGGACGGCCCAACTTCTGGGGGCAGTACACCCACGGGGACCTGAACTACGGGCGCTGCAACGAGCCGGACTGGACCAACGACAAGTTTGCCATCGACTACCCCCTGCTGAGGAAGGACGTAGTGTTCTCGCCGTTCAAGCGCGGGACGGTGACGTTTGCCGGCAGGAACACCTCACACAAAAACTACGGCATCTTCGTCGTCATCAAGGCCAGCAACGGCAAGTACGTGAGCATGTCGGCGCACTTGAACGGCCTCGCCCGGGGGATCAAGCGCGGCGCCAGGGTCAACAACGGCACTGTCATCGGCTACGCCGGCGACTCGGGCGACCCGAGCATCCCCGTTGGTCCGGTCCATCTCCACCAGGCCTTTTACCGTTACCCGAAGTTCCTCAACGACGGTTCGCCCTACGGGGGAGCCGGTCTTCAGGCGCTTTTTCACCACTACCTGGGAACGGCGGCCCGTACCCGCCCGGGAATTTACAAGTTCGGCTGGTCGCACACCCAGTCGCAGCTCTCCAAGGGTGACTTTATTAGCAACTGATCCCGGGCTGGGGGGGTGGGATCGTCTAGCCGATCTCGCGGAGGCCGGGACCTTCGGTCCGCCAACAGAACGGTATACTCCGCCCCGGTAGGCGATCTTGCGGTTCGCGAAGGACATCTTGAAGAGACTCCTCGGGCTGAAGGTTTTGCGGCGCTCCCTGAGCGTGCTGGTGCTCGCCTCGCTGGACACCGCCGCCCTCCTGCTCGGCCTGCTCGGCGCGCTGCGCCTGCCGGGCGTCGCCGCCGACCGGGTGGTGGCGCTGGCGCCGCTGCTGGTCGGCGTGTGGGTGGTGATCTTCGCCGCCTTCAGGCTCTACGACAGGGCGCCGGTCCGCAGAAACCCCGGGGCCTTTATCGGGTCCTCCTTCTGCTGGGCCGGGCTCGCGCTCGCCGGGGCCGCGGTCTACCCGGAGAGCGGCCTCGGTCCGGCGGTCGTGCTCTTGGCTGCCGCGCTCGCGCTGCTCGCGACCTCCGCGCTGAGGCTGCTCTTCGAGCGTGGCGTGGCACGGGTCTACCGGCGCGGCCTCGGCCAGACGCCCGTGCTCGTGGCCGGAAGGGAGCCGGACAGGAGGCGGGTGCTGTGGGCGATGTCCCCCGGCGCCTACGTCCTGGCCGGCGAGGTGGATCTCGAAGGGAGTGCAGCGGACCTGGCGGCGCTCCGCTCCGCGCTGGACAGCACGGGGGCGCGGGTGGTGGTCCTCGCCGGGGCCGAGCGGCTGCCGGACGACGAGCTCCTCGGACTGCTCCACTCCGTGCGCCTGCGCGGGGTGCCCCTGCGGGTCGTGCCCGGCGCCCTCGCCCTGATGCGCGGCCGGACCATCCTCTCTGAGGGGATGGGCATGCCGCTCCTCGACGTCCGCTACCCCCAGCTGGACAACCACCAGCGCGCCCTCAAGCGCGCCCTCGACGTCGCCGTCTCGGCGGCGGGGCTCCTGCTGCTCGCGCCGCTCTTTCTTGTCGCCGCCCTCGCCGTCAGGCTCGACTCGCCGGGGCCCGTGCTCTTCCGGCAGAAGCGGGTGGGGGCCGACGAGAAGACCTTTATCTGCTTTATGTTCCGGTCGATGCGGGCCGACGCCGAGGTTCTGCAGGAGTCCCTGGAGCCCCTGAACGAGGCGCAGGGGGCCGTCTTCAAGATCCGGCGCGACCCCCGCGTTACCCGGGTGGGCGCTTTTCTGAGGCGCTGGAGCCTCGACGAGTTGCCGCAGTTGTTCAACGTGCTCAGGGGGGAGATGAGCCTCGTCGGGCCGAGGCCGCTGCCGGTGCGGGATTTTTTGAGGATGGAGGAGGAGGACAAGAGGCGCCTCGGCGCCGTTCCGGGGATGACCGGGTACTGGCAGATCAGCGGCCGCAGCAACCTCTCCTTCGAGGAGATGGTCCGCCTGGACCTCTACTACATGGAGAACTGGTCGCTCTCTTTCGACCTCAAGATCATCCTCAAGACTTTGGGCGCCGTCCTGCGCCGCGAGGGGGCCTATTAGCACGCCGCGCCCCTCGGGCTCCGCTTGTCAGCCCGGCGCTCGGCACCTCCCGGCACGCCTCCTTCTGGGGCTCTCCGCCTGGGGTCGGTAGGGGGACCCTGGCGGTCCTTCTCTCGTGTCGGGCGGGGGAAGCTATGAGGCCGCTGGCCGGGCGGCCCGTTTGCACTAGAATATGCCGCGGTGCCCGGGTCGCGAACCCGGGGCCCTGACACTTCTGTTCTGGAGGTAAGACCACATGAACGCAGTACTCGTGATCCTGGACAGCCTGCGCAAGGACCACATAGGGGCTTACGGCAGCGACCGCGTCCGGACGCCCAACCTGGACGCGTTCGCGGGCGAGAGCTTCCGCTTCACCCGGGCCTACCCGGAGTCCCTGCCCACCATCTGCGCCCGGCGGGCCATCCACACGGGGCTGAGGACCTTCCCCTTCAGGAACAGGGTGGAGCTGCCGGGGGAGACCTTCCAGCCGGCCGGCTGGCAGCCGATCCCCGAAGACCAGGTGACGCTCTCGGAGACGCTCGCCGCCGCCGGCTACAGCACGGTCCTCTACTCGGACACCCAGCCCATGTTCCACCCCTCCATGAACTTCCAGCGCGGCTTCCGGGTCTTTGACTGGATCCGGGGCCAGGAGCGCGACCGCTACCGCCCGAAGGCCATGGCCCCCAAGGACGTCGTCGAGGCGAACACCGTCCCCGGCAACGACGAGGCCATGGTCAGCAAGGTTCAGCAGTACGTCGCGAACACCCGCGACCGGCAGGGAGAGGAGGACTACTTCGCCCCGCGCGTCTTCGCGAAGGGGATGGAGTTTATGGAGCGCTCCGAGGAGGGGCAGCCGTTCTTGCTCGTGCTCGACTCCTTCGACCCGCACGAGCCCTGGGACCCGCCCGACGAGTACGCGGGCATGTACTCGAACGGCTACGACGGGCCCGACCCCATCGTCCCCAACTACGGCGGCTCGGAGTGGATAGAAGAGGCCGAGCTCGAGAGAATGCGCGCCCTCTACGCCGGCGAGGTGACGATGGTGGACCGCTGGTTCGGGCGATTCATGGACAGCATGGAGGCGGCGGGACGCCTCGACGACACGGCAGTCGTCGTCCTGGCCGACCACGGGGTTGCGCTCGGGGAGCACGGCTTTACCGGCAAACCCTTCAACGCGCTCTGGCCCGAGCTGACGGACATACCGTTCATGATCCGTCACCCCGAGGGCGTCGGCGCCGGGGGGACGAGCGACTATTTCGCCTCCACCCACGACGTCGCACCCACTATCCTCGGGCTGCTCGGCCAGCTCCCCCAGGAGCAGATGGACGGCCGGTACCTCTCCGTGCTGATGGACGGCGGCGAACTGCCGTCCAGGGACCACTTCACCCTTGGCTACGCCGACCACGTCTGGGCCCGCGACGACCGCTACCTCATGTTCAGCCGCCGCGACCGCTCCGAACCCCACCTCTACGACCTTGAGAACGATCCCGAGACGAAAAACGATCTGGCCGGGCAGGAGCCCGACCGCGTCCGGCGCATGTTCGACGACTACGTGCTCGTCGACGCCGGCGGTTCCCTGGATGGCTAGGGATCTACCACGCTGGCCTTCCCGTCGGGGCGAAAACCCCTATAATCTCCTGCCGTGAACACCGAAGAGAACCCCAAACGCGACGAGACCGCCGCTCCCGAGGAGCGGGCCGCTGATCCCGGAACCGCGACCAACGGGAAGCAAGACGTCCCGTCCGCAGCCGCCGGCGACGCGCCCTCCGGGGTGCCGGGCGTAGCCGAGACCGATTCGCTCGGCGAGGACAAGGACGACTCGTACGTCGCGCGCGTAGCGCGCGGGGCCGGCATCAGCACGGCGGGGCAGGGTATCGGGCGCGTGCTCGGCTATTTCTCTCTGCTCGCCCTTGCCCTCCTGTTCGGGCCCACGGCGCAGGGGTTCTTTCGGACGGGCGTCGCCATATTGAACGGCGCGCAGATCGTGTCCCGTTTTGGCATGGAGAACGGCGTGGTGCGCTACGTTGCCCATTACAGGGCCCAGGAGGACACCGCCAGGGTCAAGGGAACCATCATCCAATCCATCGCCATCACCTTCGTGTTGAGCATGGTCATCTCCCTGCTGATGTTTTTCGGTTCTGGACTCGAGATCGTGCAGGGGTGGGAGCGCAACGGTTTTTCGATGGCGCCGGTGCTCCGGGCGTTCGCGGTCGTGTTGCCGGTCTTCGTGTTCATGATGATGGTGCTCTGGGCGACGCAGGGCTTCCAGACCGTAACCTACGCGAGCTACGTGCAGCAGATAATCCGGCCCGCCCTCTTCCCGGTGTTCCTCTTCGTCTTCTACCTGCTCGGCGCGGAGACCGTTGGCATCGTGGCCGCCTACGGCATCTCCATGGCGCTCGGCTCCGTAGTCGCCGTCTACTACCTGTGGAAGCTGTTTCCGGAGATCTTTGACCGCAGCGTGCCGGCAAAATTCGAGACAAAGGCGCTGTTTAATGTCTCGGTGCCCATGAGCATAACCACCGGCGCCCAGTACCTCAACACCTGGTCGGCGGTTCTCGTGCTTGGGATCTTCGCGATCGGCGCCCCCGTGGCGATTTTCGATACCGCCGCCCGCACGGCGACCCTCTCGACGATCGTGCGCTTCGCGTTCTCCGGCATCTTCTCCCCGATGATCTCCAGCTTCTACTCGCGCGGGGAGATGGGCGAGCTCGACCGGCTCTACAAGGACATATCTCGCTGGATCTTCACCGGCGCGTTCGCCATATTCTTGCTGCTCGTGCTGCTCTCCTACGAGGTCCTGGCCGTGTTCGGCGAGAAGTACGTCGAGGGCATCGCGGCGCTTATCATCGTCGCCTTCGCGCAGCTCTGGAGCTCCTCGGTCGGCCCAACCCCCCGGATGCTCGCGATGACCGAGAACCAGAACGTCGTCATGGTCACCACGGCCGTCGCCGCGGTGATCGGGCTCTCCGTCAGCGCCGTTCTGATCGTGAGCGCCCCGACCCCCGAGGGCAAGATCCTCGGCGCCGCCATCGGGATGGCTTCCGGCATCGTCGTCGAGAACACGGCAACCCTGCTGGCCGTCCGGCGCCGCCTCGGCTTCTGGCCGTACAATCTCGCGTGGCTGAAGCCGCTGATCGCCGGCCTGGCGGCCGCCGCGCTGGCTTTGCTGGTGAACCTGCTCCTGCCCGTGCCCGTGCTCGTCACCATAGTGGTGGTCGGCGCCGTCTTTGGCATCGCGTACCTCGCCCTGCTCTTCCTCTTCGGCCTCTCCGACACCGACAAGGAGTTCCTCGGCGCGTTCTGGAACGTCGCCAAGCGCCGCCTCCCGGCGCGCTTCAGGAACAGGTTCGACCGTGGATAACGCCCCCGTGAAGGTCCTCTACGTCGCCGGCCTCGGTCGGAGCGGGAGCACGATCCTCGCCAACACCCTCGGGCAAGTCGAGGGCTTCTTCTCCGGCGGCGAGCTGAACTTTATCTGGAAGCACGCCCTTATAGAGAACCGGCTCTGCGGCTGCGGCAGGCCCGCCCGCGAGTGCCCGTTCTGGGGACCGGTCTTCGACGGCGAGTTCGGCGGCCGGAGCGAGGAGCTGGCCCGCGAGATGATGCGCCTGCAGTACGCCGGCGCCCGCACCCGCCACATCCCCCTGATGCTGACCGGAGGCGGCAGGGAGAAGATAAGGAACCGCCTCGGCCCGTTCCTGGAGAACACGGGCCGCCTCTACGGGGCCATCCGCTCCGTCTCCGGCAGCCGGGTCGTCGTCGACACCTCCAAGGAGCCGGCCTACGGCTACGCGCTCGGCATGGTCCCGGGCATCGACCTGCGCGTCCTGCACCTCGTCCGCGACCCCAGGGCCGCCGCCTACTCCTGGGCCAAAAAGAAGCCCCAGCCGGACAGCGCCGACCGCGAGTTCATGCACCGCAAGACCCCGACCCAGAGCGCCGTCCTCTGGGACGCCTGGAACGCCGCCATCGAGGCCCTCTGGCGCCCGACCCCCGAGAGGTACCTCCGCCTGCGCTACGAGGACTTTATCTCCGACCCGCGGGCGGGCTTCGGGGCCATGCTGAGGCTCGTCGGGGAGGAGGGCGCGCAGTTGCCGCTCGTCGGCGAGCGTGAGGTGAAGCTCGGCATCAGCCACACGGTCTCGGGGAACCCCAACCGCTTCGACACCGGCGCCGTCGAGCTCAAACAGGACCGGGCCTGGACGGAGAAGATGAGCGGGCGCGACCAGAAGCTCGTCACCGCCCTGACCGCGCCGCTCCTGGCGCGTTACCACTACCCGCTGGCGTAGCCCCGCCGGGGGCCCGCGACGCTCAGGTCGAAGACGTCCCGAACCCCGGCACGTGGAAGCGTAGGCCCCGTTCGAGGGGTTGCACCAGGGTGCCCACGGGCTTGCGCAAGACGAGCAGCGCGAACCAGAGATTCCCCACGTAGAACGGCAGGACGACGCCGAGGATCGGCGCCGCGGTCGGGAACCTGACGGTGTACGCCAGCAGCGCCGCGCTCGAGATCAGGACCGGCACGCCGTAGGAGACGACGAACTGCGCCTTCGTGAAGGCGTGATCCGGCGCCCCCCACCAGGCGAACAGCGGGCGGCTACCGCGTTCGATCCAGTTCACGCGCCGTGGTCGCGCCCCGAAGCGCCGCAGGAGCGCGTACTGGGCCAGGTCGGGCACCGCCAGCCCCGCCACCGCCGCGACCAGGAGCCAGATCCAGACGCTCGACCAGGCCCCCTCCTCCCACCGGGATCTGGACGCCACGTAGAAGCCCAGCAGCAACGCCGCCGCGAGCAAAACCGCAAAGACGGCGTAGAAACGTCGTCCCGGAACGTGATCCTGTGCCACGAACCCTTCGCCAACCACCGCGCTACGGCCCTCGCTTCGAGGCCCCGCCAACCCGTCTCACCCCCCTTCGCCGCCCTTGCGGGGAGACGCCCGCAATACCTGTCGTAGACCCTGACCCACTCTTCGGCAGTATCTCGGGCACGGTTTAGCGTGCATCCGGAGCCCGCCGCGTTCGTCGACGCGGCGGGTCCCTCGCGGGGGTTGCGGGCCGGGGACGTCGTTCACCGGCTGCGGAGTCGGGGCGCGGGCGGGTTTGAGGCCCGCCCCTACGGGCCGGGGTGGTGCGGGGTCGGTTCTATTTTTTGGGCTTGCGGCCGATGCTCACCATCTCCGGCTGGACGCCTTCGGCCGGGCCGTCGCCGAGGGCCTCGTCGCGGTACTGGTAGACGCCGCGGCAGGTGTGGCCGCCGGTGGTGCGCTTCTCGGTATAGGACAGTTTTACGTTCGGGTTTATGGCCTCGACCATGGCCTTCTCGTAGGTCGAGAAGGCGGCGCAGGGCTTCACGTCCCAGCCGGGGACGCCGTCGTGGCCCATGCCGCCGAACCAGGGGCAGCGGTCGGCGTTTATGACGTACTCGCCGTCCTTGGTCTCCGTCAGCGTGATCTCGATGTCGAAGAAGCGGTTGGCGAGCATGACGACGTCCACGGAGTCCTTCATCGTGGTCACGTTCAGCTGCTCGCGCAGGTCCGAACCCTGCTTCTGGCCGATGCGGCTCATCGCGAGCTTGCCGACCTTCTGGCCGTCGTAGCCGAGGTCGTCGGCGGCCCGGATCATCTCGTCCAGGATCACCCCGGTCCCCGCGCTCGCCGCCTTCCACTTGTACCACGTCGGGCCCGGCAGCCCGAGCTTCATCGCCCACCGCGCAAGGAACAGCGGCAGTCGGGGCAGACCGTACACCTGGAGCCACTTCATACTAACGAGTCCTCTCTCCGCTTCAGCCAGACCCCCATTATACCCGCCCCCGCGGGCGGCTCCCCTTTGCACTACCATTGGGCGGCCCGCCCCGACGAACGGAGAGACCGCGCGCATGCCCGTGCTCACCCCGGAGCACCTCAAGACCCTGGCCCTGCTCCTCGCCCTGCTCCCCGGCCGCCCCCGCGAGGTTCTGGACCGGACGACCGGCTTCGCCGACCTTGCCCTGGAGCGGCTCACGGGGGAGCCCCCGAACTACGAGACGGTGGGCTGGGAGGACGCCCTGCGGAGCCTGGAGGGCGGGCCGGGAAGGGCGGCGGAGATCCTGGCCGAACCTGCCTTGAGGGAGGTCGAGGAACGCACCCGCCGCCTGCTGGGCGAGATCCGGGCCACCGACGCCTTCAGCCAGCGCTGGGCCGCCGACTCCCTCTTCGCCCGCCTGTGCTACCTCGCCTGCCGCCTCGCCGCCCCCGACACGGTGGTCGAGACGGGGGTGGCCTACGGCGTCTCCTCGGCCTTCCTGTTGAAGGCCCTGGAGCAGAACGGCCGCGGCACGCTCCACAGCATAGACCTGCCGCCCCTGAGGAGGGAGTACGCCCGCTTCTGGGCCATAGCCGTGCCCGAAGACCTCAGGCGAAATTGGCGGCTCCACCGGGGCGCCAGCAGCCGCGTCCTGCCCGGGCTCCTCCGCGAGACGGGCCCCGTGGGCCTCTTCGTCCACGACAGCCTCCACACCCGCCGCAACATGCGCCGCGAGTTCGACGCCGTCTGGCCGAACCTCGTCCCCGGCGGCCTACTCCTCGCCGACGACGTGGAGCGCAACCGCGCCTTCGCCGACCTGCGCCGCAGAGACCCGTCCCTCTGGCGCGTGGTCCGGGACAGGGAGATGGAGCCCCTGCACGGCAAGGCCGCCCCCGTAGTCTTCGGGATAGCGGCGAAATAGCGTCTGGGCATCAGGCGTCAGGTAGTGGGCCGTGTCGGGGCTTACGGGCGAAGCCGTGGCGCACCAGCGAATCGCCTCCCCTAACCTCCGACGCGAATGGATCCGGGGGACGCCCAAGCGCCCCCCGCCCGGTAGACAAAGGATCTTCGACCGCCGCCGTTGGGCCAGGTCAAATCCCACCGCTTGGGTTCGTCGGGGACCGAGCCCTTACCCGAAGCCTGAAACCTGATGCCTAGTAACCCGGCCTCCCCATCCTCTTGTACGTGATCTCCTTCCCCGCCTCCACACCGGGCTGGTCGAAGGCGTTGACGCCGTAGAGGGTGCCTGAGATGGCGGTCTGCACCTCGAGGGCCTGCAGCAGGTAGCCGAGGTTCTCCTCGTTTACGGCGCCGAGCCTTATGGTCGAGTTGGGGCGGCCGGCCTCGGTCAGGGCCTCCCTGGTGGCGTCGCACTCGACGTTTAGGAGCTCGGCCATGGTGTGGCCGCCGAGGTAGCCGACGCCCTCGAGGTCCTCGTAGGCCTCGGGGATGGTCAGGTCGCGGGGGTGCTCCTCTACCTCGATGATCTCTATGACCTTGTCCTGCGGGCCCTCCATGTACAGCTGGACCTGGGAGTGCTGGTCGGTGGTGCCGACGGCGCCGTGGGGGGTGGAGCCCTTGCCGTCCTTGCCGAGCGACTCGGCCCACAGCTGGACGAACCAGGCCGCGAGGCGCTCCAAAGCGTCGGCGTAGGGCATCATGACCCGCACGTTGCGCCCGCGCGCCGTGTCCATCAGGTAGTGCATCGCCGCCCCGACGACCGCGGGGTGATCCGCGCCCTGCGCCTCCACCTCGTCGACGCACTGGGCGGCGCCGGCTACCAGGGCCTCCACGTCGAGCCCCGTTACCGCGGCCGGAAGGAGGCCCACGGGGGTGAGGACGGAGAAGCGGCCCCCGACGTCGGCGGGGATGGGCAGCACGCGGAGGTCCTCGCGCTCGCTTATCTCCTTCAGGAAGCCTTTCTCGGGGTCTGTCGTGACGATGGTCCGGCCCTGGTACCCGAAGGCGCCGAGGGCGTCAACCAGGTAGCCCCTGAGGACGAGGAAGTTCGCCATGGTCTCGGCCGTCGACCCTGACTTGGTGACGGCGTTGACCCAGGTGCCGTCCGGATCGGCGATGTCCAGTATGGCGGACAACGTCCCGGGGTCCGTGTTCTCGGCGAAGTGGAGCCGCGGCCCCCTGCGGCCCGAGAGGGCGTTGTAGTAGGGGTGGTTGAGCGCCCGGTGCAGCGCCATCGGGCCCAGGGCCGAACCGCCGATGCCGGCGTGCACGAAGTCCGTGGCCCCGGAGCCCCTTATCTCCTCCGCCACAGAGACCGAGGCCCGCGCGTGCTCCCGCGTCTTCGGCAGCCGCATGAAACCGGGCGGATCCCCGAGCAGTTGCCCCACCGCCTCCTCGAGGCGGGGCCTCGCCCCGTCGACGTCCCCGTCGGTGAGACCCCCCTGCACCTCGCGCAGGTTCGTGTAATCGAAGGCGACTCTGGCCATGTTCGGGTTCCCCTCTCTGCGAGACTTCTTCCTGCGATAGTGTAGTCCAGGGTATAATCCCCGGCCATCGTGGAAGGCAAAGCACCAGCCGAGGAGATCGTCGCGCGCCTGAAGTCGGAGTACCCCGATTCTACGACCGCGCTCGACTGGAAGAACCCCCTGGAGCTCCTGGTCGCCACGATCCTCTCCGCCCAGACGACCGACGTTCGGGTGAACGCCGTAACCCCCGCCCTCTTCGCCAGGTACCCCACCGCCGCCGACTACGCCGCGGCCGACCCCGCCGAGCTCGAAGAGGACATCCGCCCCACCGGCTTCTTCCGCAACAAGGCAAAGTCCCTGCGCGGCATGGCCCGCGCCCTCGTCGACGACCACGGCGGCGAGGTCCCGCGGACCATGGAAGACCTCGTGGCCCTGCCCGGCGTCGGGCGCAAGACGGCCAACGTGGTGCTCGGCAACGCCTTCGGGATAGACGAGGGCGTCGTGGTCGACACCCACGTCCGTCGCCTCTCGAACAGGCTCGGGTTCACCACCCAGAGCGACCCGGAGAAGATAGAGAGGGACCTCATGCAGACGGTGCCCAGGGGGGACTGGACGGTCTTCTCGCACCTCCTGATCCTGCACGGCCGCGCCATCTGCAAAGCCCGCAAGCCGGCCTGCGAAGCCTGCGTGGTGAACGACCTCTGCCCCTCGGCCTTCAGGGTCTAGCGTGGCCGAACCCCCTCCGAACCTCGACAGGCCAGACCCCCGCAGCCTAGAGCCGCCTTCGATTACACGAACCTGCGCGAGGTGCAGGGGGGTCT
>QQTW01000739.1_pt1 | contig 21333 bp, 27 predicted proteins | sample 1904831 | NCBI WGS metagenome assembly QQTW01 (sample SAMN09435610, study PRJNA476489) | Subsurface metagenome, whole genome shotgun sequencing project. | reverse complement strand
GAGGTTGATGGGCAGGAACACTGCCGTTACAGTGGACAGAAAAAGAGCACGGAACATGACTGGAAAGGGGAGATGATACCCGCTCCGATCGAATCAAAGAGCGGCCAGCAGGAAGACTGGATCACGAAGGTTGTGCACGTACTTGATATGGCAGTCATTATGTCCGGTGCTCCTGGACGGCAGGACGTGATTGAGGATATCATGAGCGCCCTCGAGAAACACCTTGACAAACCGGCATCTGCACTTGAAGAGCAGAACTCAGAACAAGAGGGACAAAGTCGAGCATCTAAGCGACAGAAACTGGAAAGCTCGCCAGCAAATGGTGCCCAAGATTTGGACAACCTCGTTCCGTCTCGATTTGCCATTCGCCCAATGACTCCACCTCCTTTACAATTTCCAATACCTAAATATTCATCTTTCTCCATGGCCGCCTTCGAGGACCATCTCTCCAAGTCACCCTCACCGACACCTCTGATCATTATAAAGGCACTGGAGCACTGGCCCGCGCTATCCGAGAGGCCATGGGATGATCCTCGATACCTCTTACGCAAAACGCTGGGCGGAAGGCGTCTTGTGCCGGTTGAAGTCGGCCGCAGCTACGTTGACGAAGGCTGGGGACAGCAAATCATTACATTCAGGGAGTTCTTACTGAAGTATCTACTTAATGCCCAGGGCAACCACAAAAGTCGTAGCAAAGACGACACAGCGGATAATCATTTTGCTGAAAATGCGGGACCCTCCGAGAAGAACACGAGCAATGAACACGGCCTACATGCGGACGACGCTACTAAAGTCCCAACTGGCTATCTCGCCCAACACGATCTGTTCGCACAGATTCCCTCCCTTCGTGCGGACATAAGCATTCCCGACTACTGCTATGTGGCTCCGCCACCGGCTCCTTCATCAAAGGAGGAAGGAACGTCTTCCTCACCCTCATCAATATCACCACCAGCCAGGCTCTCAGCACCGCTGCTTAATGCCTGGTTTGGGCCTGCAGGTACAATTTCACCGCTTCATACAGATCCATACCACAACGTGCTCTGCCAAGTTGTAGGCTACAAGTACGTGCGACTGTACTCGCCCACAGAGAGTGAGAAACTATACGCTCGCGGCAAGGGGGCAGATGGAATTGATATGGGCAATACGAGCGAAGTGGACGTTGGGGAGGGCATGATGTATGAGGTATCATCACCGAGTGCAACCGCGTCTCGACAGGAGAGGAATGGAGAGTACAATAAGAGTAAAAGCCAGCCTATTTCAGAAGCTGATGACGGCCGCAACAGTACCCAAGATGCAGATGCGTTCAGAGCCCGATTTCCGCTCTTCTCTACCGCATCGTACGTTGAAGGGTTACTTGGACCTGGCGAGTGCCTGTATATCCCAGTTGGTTGGTGGCATTACGTGCGGAGTCTGAGTACAAGCTTCAGCGTCAGCTTCTGGTGGAACTAAAAACATATAGTGGAGGCTCCACATCAACGACGCATGGTCTGCCAATGATTGAATGATGATCCGTTGCTCCCTTTCTGCTGAGCGAAGTCAATATGCCAGTGACGTTCTGGCTGCCGTGGTAGCGAAGCACATAATCTCGCGTCTCAGGCAATGAGAAAACTGTGCGTTATCTCAACGACACAGAGCTTGGCCGCTACTAGAAGTTTCATGTGATGCAGCGTGGAAAATTCGAGCCTCGACCCCACCGTTAAAATGCCGCAGAGCATCCCGCAGGCTATGCTGTAAAGAAAGTCTCGAGACCGTCGGAAAGAAGCCAGGAAAAGTCGTCCCACACACGTCACGGATTCGCCTCAATAGTGATCTAGCATTGCGGGCCTAAGCTTCCAAGCTTGCATCCACACACTTCCTCACTCTTCTCTTGAACCCTTTCTCATCGCTTCGCCACATTGCTGCAGCCTCGACATTGGCAGGCGACTCGTCGTTGGGGCTGGAGAGCATGCTGATAACGCTTAACAGAATTGTCTCGGGCGTCTGCACTGGAGACCATCGCTCCGCAGCCGACTCATATCCGTACTTGTCCTCTTCTGGGGGATGTAATATGCTGATGCAGACATCGCCGTTGGGATAAACTGTGGATGCATGGGTCAGACCGTTTGAACTAATCTCTTTTTGGATTGACAGGCAGCATACTGTTTGGATGGAAGATGGGTGTTTCGAACTTCATCTTCGGTGGCATTAAAGGATACTCCGGAGGGAATGTCAGTCGTGCCCGGAAATTTCCTCCTAGCGATAGAGCGGATTAGCAGGTCGATATGTACCACGGATTCTCCTCTTTCTGTCGCCCAGGTGATCCACACACGATGCCTTCTTCCAACACAACCTCACTCACCTCCGTAGAACTTGCACTCGTCGTTGATCATCAGCATGACTTCCCACTCGAACACGTTGTCCCCAACGAGCCCACAGCTGATCCCAGGGATCGCATCCTTGTCTGTCTGCATCTCTTTCAGTTGGCGGCCCAGCAAGCCCGCGGCCGCCGCGGCGTGTCTGCTCTGCATCCCGACTTCCCTCCTCTTCAACTCCTTGGTTGTGAGAGCGCTGGGCGATGTGGGTTGTGTGTCTTACGAGACCCTTTGGCCACAACCTAGTCGAATCTCGACATAAAGCGAAGGGTGGTGATGGTTCGTTGTATTTTGCAATGAGAGGTGGCGATGGGTGATACACAAGTGGGTGTATAGCTTCTAATCTGTTGCTTTCTGGTGATACTCGGTAATGATTTGGGTCAAGATGTTGATGGAGATGTGCGAGTTCCCGAGTGATCCTTCAAGGGTGGGGTATGTTTAAAGCTGGAGGGGTTAATGGCGGGGAAAGCGCGGCGGACAGCTTTATCAGCTTTGCCGCATCGCCGCTTTCGCCGCATTGGGCGCGTATTTGCATGAGCCATTGCCTATTTTGACCAAGTACCTGCTGCAGCTCTAATTCAGCATGAATGATCCTTCGTCTACCGACACTGCCCAGTTGCCTGACAAGCCCGGGGATCACAAACTTTCTCAAGGACTAACAACTTCCGTTCTGCGAATGCGCCATTTGCGGTAGCTATGAAGAAGCAAAGCAAGAATAGTACACGACGGAAACTTGAAAGCAACAGGGAGCAAATGTGATAGCTGATCGAAAAGGAGAACCTTCGAGCTGATTAGAGAGTGAAAGACCGAGTCACAGCCAAGGTATGGCGCCCCCTCCAGCGCCGCCTTTGCCCACAATAGCGATACTCCTCAAAGTGTCTGCGCCGACGCTGCGCTTGTTCCTGAGCGCCTGTTTTCGTATCTGCCGCAGCTGCTCGTCCGAGCTTTCCAGTCTGTGCAAGCTTTCCATTGAGTTGTGCTGCAGAGGGCGACTTGATCTGGAATCCTTCCGCATGACATGCCAGATCTTGCGGGCTTGATCGATAGACTCACTCGATGCCCTCGCCTTTTCCGAAGAGCGGTTGTATATCACTGTCGCCGGCGAGTCGGAAGCTGAGCGGAGAGCAAGCGGGCTCTCCTGCAGATTCAAGACCTCGGAAGGACGGTTTTCAAACGAGAAGCGTCCAAGATCTGGAGACCCGTCCTCCCCGTCGTCATCTTGGTGGCCCGCCCTTCTGCATAGGCCTTCTTGCACGCATATTTGGTATTCCACCTCCTTCATTATAAATTCAACAGATGATTGACGCTCGACCGGCCACTTCTCTGCGTTGAAGGTTTCTTTTAACATTTGAAGAGCAGGCTTTGGCTCACACTCGGTCGCTATGCAAAATGCCAGGCGTTGCTGCACCTGTTCGTGCAGCTGTGCAGCCATCCGTGGATCCTCAGTCACACTCCAGGCGGAGCTTTGGTTGGAACGTCGTATTCTGCAGATTTCTTCGACAACGATCTGACTATTCCTCGGCAGCCGTGGATGCTTATGCCGTGCTGTTACAGTCAGCGCCTCGGTGACAGTTTCACCAAGTGCTGTCTCCAGGTCTGCAAGTGCTTCTTCATACCGTAGCGAGAGACTGCTGCGTTTATTGCTTTCAAGTTTTGGTGTCTTGCGACGACGAATTGCTGGTATCTTGACTTTGACTAGTAAGGTCATGACCTGTTCCGGTCGCAGGAGAGATTGTCTGTTTTGACCAAGAACATTCATGACCGTGCATCCTGGTCCAGGTCTAAGTTCCAGTATCACGTCCTCAATCCTATCCGGTGACGTGCCAGCGAGGGTAACAATCTCCCGCAATTTTGCAGAGAAGGCGCTCATGCGGTCACCGGACGGCTCACTGCTGTGCGGCCAAACGTTCAGAACAGAAGTTATCTCCGAATTGTTGCACAAATCCCCAAGGTCTGACGGTGGGATTCCAGGACAGATGAGATGCACCTGGAGCGGAGCCACTCTCGTCCAACCTTTGATAAATCTACCAGGACTCGTAGATACGATAAAAACCTGCTTAGTCGCAGTTCTTTTCGACGATTTCGGATGTAGGTCTGAGTGTGTCAATACATTCATCACCAGTTGTACCATCTGCTGAGGACTGGCGCTCTGGGTCGAAGTTTCAATCCCTTCGAGCAATATCAACAGTTCCTTGGCAACTTTGTTCATGCGTACCGACTCGAACGGGTGCAATTGACACCCGCACAACTTTTCGTGGACATGCATCCGATTGTAGCATGTGGTGGCGACTATCATTGCCCGGTTGGTCTTCCCAGTGAAGAGCTTTGCCAATTCCAGGATTGAATCACGGGCCTGAATTGTGCACCATGCTGACCATGGCACGCTATGAAAAATGAGTGAGGAGTTTGCAATCGACTGCGGAATGCTCACGAGTTGTCAATCACGATAACAGCATCCACGTCGCCTTCTGTCAACTCGCCACTGGCTTGCTGGGGAAAATTGGCATGACCCGTAGCCTGTACTGCAACCCATATGCATGCTTCTTCACACATCTCGACCGTATTCTGCGCAGGAGTAATTGCTAAGTCCACGCTGACAAGTGGGAATGACCCCATCTTGACGGGCTCCTGCTTTACCTTGGGAGATGGTTGCGAAGGACGGAATCTTGACGACAGAGACGACGCATGGGACATCGAAAACGTTGGAGAGGTATTGTCGGTCTGACATGTGCTGTCTGCCAGACTTTGCGAAATAAACTGATTAGCTTCTTGCCGCCACTCTTCATGAAGTCAGGTGCTTATGGAGAGGAAAAAGGACTGGCAAGTACCTGATGCAACTTTCTTTGATATCAGAGAGAGTAGCATCAACAGACGACGTTGTTGGGACTATATCGAGGCTTTTTGACCGAAACCCCTTGGTGATGACGTTTCGTCCAGAAAGCTTTCGGATGAGGCTTCCTTCGGAATGGCCATTTCGCAAGGGTTGAGACGACTTTGATATACCTTGAAGGGTTCCCAACATTCTCGAGAATACCTTTCGTTTCCCCGCTTGCTGTTGTGGCTCCTGCGTCTGGTTTGGTTGGTATACCTCTCCGCTCTCGTCCCAGGTCGTTGCGTTGGGCGGACCCTTCCATGCAGAAGATATACCGGTCGCTTCAATCTCACTGTTGCTGGTAGATGGCCTTGCTTTCAGTTGAGGAGCCGTATTTGGTTGATCAAGCAAAGGGTGTTCGACTTCTTCGAGAGATTCCAACGGCAGATTTTCATTCACTGGCACTGTAACCGCTCTGTTCTCTTTGTCCAAAGTGGATTTCTTATAAAATTGCTTTTCCGTGGATCTCAATCGAGCCGTAGATGTAGTTGTTGGCTGTCCAGCGGTCCTGTTGCCTCTCGTTTTTGGTACCTTGAGAGGTGGTCCCATCACATTATGCGACGTCGGTTGGAGAGGCATCTTCTGTCTTGGTTGTAGCGGGCCGCATGGCGGGAGGGAGCTCCGACTACTTCGGCCCCCAGGGGAGAGCATTGTGGTGGTCGACGGAGACTTGACTTTGACATGGTTGCTGCGCTCGCTTGCAGGCCCATCTGCTGTACTCTTGATGTTGAGTGTCGGCGGACGCTTCTTCAAAGCTTTTGGGGTAATTGTCCGTGACGTCTTCGATTGCTGTGGCCGGACCGGCAAGCGTGCTTCTTGTTGGCTCGCAGGGGACTGAAGCATGATTACGGTACAATGCCTGGTCGAGATAGTTAGCGATGCCATTGAAGTACTGCTAAATATGTCAGAAACTTTGAGAAACGCATTCAGCAAAGGACCGATGGAAGAAAAGAGTCCCATTCGTCTCCCTGTGCAGTAATAGGAATGTAGGAGCTCGGGTGTCTGAGTAACGGGGACAATCCCCGAACGCCAGCCCGCTGCAGAGCACACCGATCGCCTTTGTAAAGCGGCTATACGAGCAAGCAGTAGTGGTCCACCGAAGGCAATGAGAGATTGCTAGTTTCTCACCTTCACTTTCTACAAACTTTGATGGGCATTGTGGATCAAGTCAAGGCCGACATATTAATGCAAGTCATTGTGAACAGTGAAATGACGGGAGTATATGTGTTACGGGATGAAGTGTCATATATCAGACGTGAGATGGAAAAGAGGGACGAGAATTTCCCCAGTGACGTCTACACCTGAGGAGGCAGACGAGTTGATAGTGGGGTTGCCATTTACAGAAGGCACAAGCTATCGACCACGCGAAGCGTTTGCTTCCACCACTTCTTGTCTTAACAATTCCTGCTTTATCTTGGTGCTCATATCTTCGTTCAAGTCAAGAAACCGTATCTGCTATTCATTAACCAGTTGTTAAACTAAAAGCAAGGGTATGGATTTTGCTGCCCTACCAGGTCTTCGGTCGAGTTCGCATTTCCAAAAAGAACAGATTCTGATATACTTGCTTGAGTCGCTTTCTTCACCCTCTCCTCCCAGACGCCTTCCCAGTTCCACTCTTCAGGCCGTTTCGTCCTCACCTGCAGCGGACTTACTGCTTGTCGCCCACTGGCAAGACGCATTGGACTGTCGCCTTTTCGAGCGTCGTCACCTATTGATGCCGCTGAAGGTGGAGCGCGCAGTATTGGCGGGCTCTTCTTTCTATGCGAGCGCCAGGCATGAAAAGCACCCAAGTTCGCGGCCGCTTCAACCGGGATGGCGTCCAACACATTCTCGTCTATGAACGCCTTCTTGATGTATCTCAGCACTTCGACAACCGAAGGAGGTTCGCCAGATACCGTGGTACTTGCTGCAGCTGATTGACTCAGAGCGTGTTCGTGCGAATCTTGGTGGGTGGGTGTGAACCCTCCAGTCTGCGATTGGGCAGACCCTTCAGCCTGCATCGTCCTCGCAGGTGAGTTGGGCATGCCTCTGCTGGCCTGCTTGAACCAATGTGGGAATCCATGGCGCAGGCTGAAGCTGCCTGGAGGCAACCTCTCCTCATCCGTGGCGCTGACCGTATCGGCCTTGGACGAACCTGTTGTGTACGTAAAAGTCGTGACCGGCGTCAACAAAGGATGGAAGATATCCGTTGTGAAGGTCACCAAAGGTGGGGTTTGAGGATAATTGTGCGGAAAGGAGATGATGAATCGGAGCACAGCAGGAGCGTAAGGGCCTTAACATGCAGGTATACCATTAGCTGACGAGGTTTATACACTGTTCAGACCAAGTTCTGCACCTGTTCGTACGAAGAAGACACCCTGCCATAGCGCCGGATCGCCTGGAGTTATAGTTACATAGACCCCTTCAGGGCAGCAAAACCTCAGGCCCGCGCTTCATCATTGGACCGCGTCAGACGTCGCAGTTTGCAGCATCAAGGACACATAGACACATACAATTCCACAAGTAAATTGTGCCGTCGAAACGATTGAAGCTTGGTTCTCGTTCCCAGCACCGTCTTGTGAGGGAGTAGGCGTGGATTGCGAGCTTCAAAAACAGGTTGGAATCGATCCATATGCAGCGATCTTGGGCGGATAAAGAGGGACAGCACACGACAGCGGCACAACAGCTCGAGATCGCGCTGCGGAGGTACCTCCGAACTGCCACAGCTATTGCACGCCTGTGTCCCGGGAGTTTGTTGCCTACGACACGCTGCTCAGGTGGTGATTGTCTGCCAAGATCTCGTCTCAAGAGGATGCGTTGTTGGCGCTAGCAAATTGATAACCTTGGAACTGGTTTCACGAACGAGACGGGGCCAAAGGATTGCTCGTATTTCGTATCGTCCAACACATCTTGGGAGCGCACAACCACCACATATGGAAAAAGAATCCTTCTTCGTGCAGCTTTATGGTCAACTGTGCCCGTATATTGGACCAAAGTCATACAGGCGCAAAGTGGCGGCAAGCCGGACGCCTCGGAGCTGCACAGTCGGACCTTTTTGGGATGGCCGCATGAAACCACCATGACAACTGACGCAACATATTAATGCTCTCGTAGAGGTTTCCGCGATCGTTGTCGAACACCGTTCCAAGACACTAGCTGAGCTCCCACGAGCTGCTGAAGGATGATCGTGCATATTCAAGATCCTGCAGGGAAAGAGAATGTCATCACATGATATCTTTCGAACGCATCGCCGGCGCCTTGGCAGCATTGTTACGCTCTCATCAACATCAAGCTGGCGCTGGGATGGTGTCGCGTGGCACGAAGGTCTGACGATAGTCGTCACTTCCGACGAGCCTTGAGAGGATCTTTAGGCATCATGAGCCCCAAGGATAAACATCTTCTTGCGAAGACCTCAAACTTCGGCACCACAGCAAAACCCCGAATCTTCATGGTATAGTATTAGGCCCACTCTCTTTGGTATTGAAGACCAAGACCAGAAGAATATCAATACTCGATCATGAGGCGAACTCCGTTGCAAGCCACTTTTTCTCGCCTTTTCTCATTCGTTCTCGTCAAAGTCAACGCATGGCGGACTTCTCAGACCGACGCTGTTGCTTCTTGCTTTATCAATGATATCGTAGCGGAACTCTCCAAGGTGTTGAATATCCGCCGGAGCAGACGTTGTCAACTTTGTAAGAATCGAAGCGATATCGTTTACAGACGCAGGTGATTTCGCTGATCCAGCCACTTGTCGTGTTGTGAAAGCAACCTCGTCAAGGGACTTATCGTTGTGGCCGTCAAGTCCAGCGATCAGATCAATCCAGCGGAGTAAAGGTCACCCTGGTCTCCTGCTGCTGAAATACTCTCCCTAGCTTCGTCCACGGTGATCATGTGTGCTGTTTGGTTGCGTGCAGATATCCACGAATTCTTATACGCAGGTTCAATCATGTTCAGCATGCGGTGGAGATTGCTTCTTCGAGACCTGGCAGGGACCGTCGAACCGTAGCGAACGTCAAAGCGAAGTTATTTCGATATCTCTCTTGCCTCGTGGATCTCAAAGAGGTCTCTTTTTTCATCTCCGTCGCTGGTGATACGGCCGTCTTCCTGATCGAAGTCTGGGAGATCGTCCCTTGTAAACGAGCGTAGCACAGCCATCAATGACTCCCTTTCTGCATACTCAATCCGTATAAACAGCGTTGACAATCTCGCCATTGAATATCCTATACTGAAATTGAAAGGCTCGATCAGCGTCCTGCCCTACCTGTTTGAGCCGCCTTTGTACGATGACGAACCGCTGCAATAGGTTCATCAAGTGTGAACGGCGACAGGGTAAGGAAGAGGAACGATCCCTACCGCAATCTTATCAGAATGCATTCCGAGTCGAGAAGGCTCGCAAGACCTTGCTCCAAACCCTCCAAATGGTTTAAAGAAACAGTGCCTGGTCAAATAATTTGTCGATAGACACATGGCATCCGTGGACACCTGGATACTTTGAACGGTCAAATTGGGATCAGAATGTTTTCCAGACTAAATGAATAGAGATAATGTTGAGATAGAATCTCGGAATCATCCGTAGGCTTACCATCCAGAGCGGTCTTTCTGATCTCGTTCAACATACTATGTTAACATATATCGTCATCTTTCTGGTCGGCAATGGTACTATTACTCATATACTACAGACTTGATGCAGTCCTAGCTGCAGAGGGACCGCTCGTTGGAGAAAGCTCCTTAACAATTTCTCAACCCGGGCCATTGACTTTGCCTCGCGGAGGGTCAGTCAAGCAGCTGGTGAGGATACGTCATATCACTTCCACCAGGCTGTGCGCCGGCACGCTTGACTCGTACAGCACATATCTGCACTGTGCACAAGCACGGCGATCCTATTGCTCCACCACGAAGTTTCCTCGTCCTGCAGGGCGTATGTACGTGTGCTGCTCGATAAGCCAATCTCGGACCAGGCTGTCGGTTCTTCGCTTGGTCACATGGCTTGAGGGAGGACGACATTGCCAATGAGAAAAGGGCACCTACTCACTTGTTTGACCGGCTGATATCTACACCGCTTCCTACAAATTGTGTATGAGATACATATCATCATCTGTCATTCATGATAACTCTACGGCACTATATTCAAGATGTGCAGGATGTGCAAGGTGCCTCGCGGCTCAACAGCAGATGCCGGCATCGTTCCAGAATCACAGTACCTACATAGTAGGTGACCATCCCGCGCAAACGGTTTGCCGTTGGCAATCAGGTAATTCCGGATTGGGTGAGGATTGTGTGGGCTGATCCGGTGTGAACATCTGAAGCCGAACGCCAGCTCTAGCCCGAAGAGTTCATATGTTGCTCTCCTAAGCTTCCAAGATCCATGGCTGAGTTCCGACAGACACGCCACAAGGAAAGAGAAACAAGCCAATCCGCTCCCGCTCACGCGCGTTGCGCTTCACCGCTAGATCCTATGGGGTCCTCATCCTGTCGCTGTCATAATTGTCACCACGGCCAGCCGGCCCGTTGTAACGTTCAGGAAAATGAAATATCGAAAGCCTCACAGTTTGCCTCGGCGCGGCAGCCCATTTGGAATATGCAGCCACTCCAAGGCAACAGAGCCATGCACGACAGAGAGGAGTACAGCGAGGCTTGAGGCATTCATTCCCTGCCTACTACGGAGTACTGTAGGTAGATACTCGACACCGGCGCTCCTTCTCGTCGATTGCGCTCTCGTGGGGGGATAGGAGCTGAGGGTCACACTGCAATCACTCGAATTGAGGTGATGAGCCCGCTGTGGTATGATCCTTCCCAAACCGGATCTTCCTGCATGCCTCCAGCCGGAGTTCCACGCGTCAGATACTACATTGTGCTGGAGCTGGAAGCGCCCTGCAGGGTTCCGCACGAGAGACTGCTCTTCAGGCTGACGGAATCGACGGAGAGCATGGAGCACATCATGATGGGTGTGCTCGGTCACCTCACCGCCAGAATGCTATCGACGTTGGTCTTGAGACTTGAAAAGGCCGAGAAAGGTCGGGCCTGACGGGCCCACGCATCGTTGAACATCCGTCGTATGCCATGCTGGCAAGTGATGGAAGCAACGGAAATGGACTCCCGTACCGTACGGAGTACTCTGCCGTCTGTTTCGCAACGACAGCTTTCAAACCAACGGCAAAGACCAGGTGATGTATGTAGTATCTTTGGAGGGAACGGGAGATGTTTCGACTACTGAAGGTAGGCTTTTGCGGGAACCAGGTACGGTTTGCTAGCACGACGCGGGGAACGTGGCTAACGACCCTATCGGCTCGGTAGGCGTTCCCTTCCTGCTGATAGGACCGCAGCCCGCTGATCCGATCGCACCAGTCGCCTTCCACGGCTCCAATTCTTGCGCTTGGCCACTTCGTATTCCCAGCCTGATTGAACTCCCGTCACGGAAAGGAGAACTCTGCGCAAGCGAACGATGATGACATGTCGGTCTCGGCTGCGAGGCTTTCGTGACTCAGTAGAATCCCACCGCGGGGACGGGTCGTGTAGCGACCGGACTCTCCTCATTGGCAAGCAAAGCACAATCGACAGACCGAGAATGGCACCCTGCATGTCGCGGCGAGGTGCATATGTGCGATCGAGAAGAGCGAAAAGTACCGGCGTGTTGGAGATGCGAGAAATTGCAGGGAGTACAAATGCGTTCGGTACGTACCGGCACGCGAAAAAGGGGGGGGGGAGCAAGACCAGATCGATGTCCCACGACGGTGGAGAGTCGCCGGCCCTTTGTCGTCTTGTCTGGTCTTGTCGTTTTTTGCTTGGCCGATCGTGCATCTCCCGGAAGTGGTCTCCGAAAGCACAGCAGAGCAACATCCCGGCCCTACTAGCGTGCCGGCTCGCCGGGGAAACGCTCACTGGCGTCGCGCCCCCGTTACACTGTGCCGGGATTCCGTCCCGACTGCAAAAATCATCTGGCGTGTCGACGGGCAAGGAGACTCGTCAGCTAAAGGGAGCCGAGACCAGAGAGGATATGGCGGGTATCAATTTCAGCGCAAATGAGGTGTCCGAACTTCAGGAGCTGATCAAGATTCACGACCCAAGTCCCGCGGTCAGTCACGGCGTATGTACTGGGCTTGACCCTTACCGGAACAGATCACGAATGCATGGCAATCACCGTACGACAGCAACTGCCAACTGTTGGAGGCCCTCTGTCCCGGCCGCATGATCACCGGTGACTGAACTCTTGTCGCATCCCTATCGCGCACGTAGGGGATCAGTCTCTCAGCATCCGGTGTGTATCTGCGGTAATGATATGATAAATACTCTGTACACACAAATACTGCATCCATGGTGCCCCCGGGCTGATCATGATGGATCATGGAAATCCGCGGCACCTCTCCGGCAAACCTTGGAAACCTACGAAGACGCTAGCAGACGTTAGCTCTCCGGTCCCACGGAACCGCGGACCCAACGCCACATGGGACGGCTTTCGCGTCGTTCATCAATCTCGGTTTGTCTCCATCTCTTTTCCGGCACAGCTCGACATTATTGAGAGGACTCTCCGCGCAGTTGGTTAGTTGCTTGCAATGCTTGCAATGCTTGCCGGCCGTTAGGGGCTCTGGCCACTTTCCCCGACCCAGAACAGGAGCCGGGTGGAAGAAGCGCAAACTGATGGCGGGGCCGCCGGCACAGCTTGCTGCAAACCGAACCGATGTCTGGGGTTAGCAAGCCTCATTCCTCTGCCCCCGGACTAACTCACGTGGATCTACGTTGCTTGACCCATCATAATGGAAGAGAGGGCGTCAGTGGCAGTCCGGAACTCCAGACTGCTCCCGCTTTGGTAATTTACGGAACGCTGCCAACTCGCGGGCTCACAAATTTTTTTTTTTAAATTATGGCGCCTGCCGGTGCTGCCTCCATCCTTGATACGACATCGCTGCTGGAGCGCGAGCCTGATGGGTGTGACAGACTGCATATTCTCCCTGCTGGCCATCAACGGGGCCCTGCTTGAGCGACCATCAGCCCATGCTTCGCCTGCACGTATCCGAGCAAACTCTCAGAAATACAATGTTCGAGGTATCCGACGTGGTACTGTTTCTCACGAAGCACACATGCTCCGTGACGCCCGCAGTCACGATCCACCCTTCGTTGCCATGTCTCCTTCCGCCCTGCCCCGGCGCGCTTGGCCCCGTTCTGCTCTGAGCCGGGCGGCCAGTCGCCTTACGCCACTGCACTCACCCTGCTGGCTCCGTCCCTGTCATCGTCTCTAGCGTCGAGCTGCTGATGCTGACTAGAGGGTTAAGCTTCCCTCTGACGGCGCGCCGCCGACAGCCGGACCATGGCGAAGCGTGCGCCTGGCTGACAGCACCGTTTGCACCAAAACCAGGGGTCCTCTCTTTTCTGGAATAAATCTCCTTGCTTTCTCATAACTGTCTCCGTCACTCCCTCATTCTTTTCTTGCTTTTCCGGATTCCAATCTTTCTTCGCTGTCGCCGGCGCATCTCGCGCAGCCTTCTGCACATCGAGTTCGCTCTCAGCGGACCATTTCCATCGTCATGGCGGAGGCGCCGTTTCCCTCACGACAACTATTCGTTCTTGGTGAGTGCACGATCCCTTGCGTCATTCTGCTCTGGAGCGAGCTCCGCCGCTCGCAGCGCTTTCTCATTCGGTCCGCTCACTGGATCATCACTCGCAGCACTATGCCGGATCTGCGAGCCAATCGCGTTCATGTCCATCTTCCCCTACGTCTACTACATGGTCGCCTCCTTCAAGATCACCGACGACGACCGGCATATCGCAATCTACGCCGGCATGGTCACGTCCGCCTTTGCCTTTGCGGAGTTCTCGACCGGAGTCGTCTGGGGCCGGCTGAGTGACCGGGTTGGGCGCAAACCCATTCTGTTGACCGGCCTCGCCGGTACTGGACTGAGCATGCTCATATTCGGCTTCTCGCCAAATCTGCAGACTGCGCTGCTGGCTCGGGCGTTGGGTGGACTGCTGAATGGGTATGGCATTGCCGCATGGCGTTCTGGAAATTTACCAGGCTAACGTCTACGTCATCGCTTAGGAACATTGGCGTTCTGCAGACGACAGTGGCAGAGGTGGTGACGGTCGAGGCACACCAGCGTCAGTCAATTCCGCCATGTGACCGATTACCTGGTCTGCAGAGAAGCTGATGTGGGCAAAATAAACAGCTCGTGCATACTCGATCATGCCGTTTGTATGGTGTCTTGGGTGAGCGCTTGACCGCTAGTCTGATCGGTGGCTGAAGGCGAATCTAGACTGACATCGACCCTAGCTCCATCATCGGCTCGGGCCTCGGGGGCACGCTGGCAGAACCGGCCAAGAGTTATCCGAACCTCTTCTCAGCTGGTTCCCTCTTCGATAGATATCCTTACCTTCTCCCGAACTTGGTATGCGCCGTGGTTGTGCTCTTCGGTCTGGCCGTCGGCATTCTGTTTCTCGAAGAGAGCCATGAAGACAAGAAGCACCGGAGAGACCCAGGACTGGAGCTTGGAAAATGGATCCTCGGCAAGGTTCATCGCAGCGCACCGAAGAGGCGCATCGGCGAGAAGAGAATCCACGCCGAGGAAACGCTGTCCTTCATACCCGAGGATGAGCAGCCCCCGGAGTATCGTTCGACTGAAGCATCTCCCCGTCTGCCTTGCGCTCGCCCAGATTCGCCGGAGCCATCCCTGCATCTGCTCGATTCTTCCTCGGAGGCGTCCTCCCAGAAGAGCTTCTGTGTTTCTCGGGTCTTTACGAAACAGATCATGATGAATATAGTCGGTTATGGCATTCTCGCCTTGTATGTCCATCCATATTCAGTTGATCTGGAGAAAGGCGCTTCAAACTAATTCTGAATCTACAGCCATACCATCTCCTGCGAGCAGTTGCTACCGGTCTTGTTGAGCATGCCAGAGTCGAATCAGGCGCCCTCCTTACCGTTCAAGTTTACCGGAGGTTTCGCGCTGCCTACAAAGTCGATTGGGGTCATCCTGTCCGTCCAGGGCCTACTCCAAATGGCGGTCCAGCTGTTCGTCTTTCCGGCCATCAACAAACGCCTTGGTAGTCTGATGACGTTCCGCCTCGTCGTGATGGCGTATCCTCTGCTCTACTTCCTCGTTCCGTATCTCGCGCTGCTTCCGCACGGTCTCCGGATGCCGGGCGTGTACTTCGTGCTCGTCTGGAAGGTCACGGCGCAGTCGCTGGCGTATCCGTCGACCGCGATCATGCTGGCCAACTCGGCGCCCTCGAAAAGGGTTCTGGGCACGCTGAACGGCGCCGCCGCGTCTTCCGCCAGCCTGTGCCGCGCCTTCGGGCCGACCGTCTCCGGTCTCATCCAAGCCGCCGGTTTGAAGATCGGCTACTCGGGCCTGCCCTGGTGGACCAGCTCCGCCGTGGCCGTCTCCGGAGCCGTTCTCAGCATGTGGTTGGTCGAGACGAAGCGAGTCGATTCCGTCGTCGAGCCTGGCGACGATCTTGATCTCGAGCGGTCGCTCACTGGTGCGCTTCTCGACCCTACCGCTCTTGACGCTGCCATCGCTGCGTCGACCAACTCTCTCATCGACGACGCACCCGCTCGGGACGACTTCAGCGTCAAGACTGGGAAAACGAAGGCTCTTGGCCCGCATAGAGTGCCCAGTCAAACTGACCTCCGATGACGATTGCTTTTCGCAGCGCGCCGTCGGAACTTTCTTTATCTTCGACCGACGAAATGTTGCTAGAGTCCATCAACTTGATACCATATTTGACATTTTGAACCCCGATTTCTCTTTCTTTCAAGATGGGCACAACAGGCAGACGGAAAAGTTTCGGGGTTGGCAAAATTATGCTGCGGAGGATCTCTCATGTTCGTTGTAGACAGTCTTACACCTTGCATGTGGCTTTTGGCGTTGGCGGCTATCTGAGCGAAGCATCTTTTACCAAACAGACATTATACCTGCGTCCCGGCTCTCGCGAGCCATTTTTCCTTTTATTTTCTTCGATGATATTTCCACTTTCTAAGCTATCTGCTTCCTCTTCTTTTGCGTTTGCTGTATTCGTTACTATGAGATGAAACCGGCTGCGTCTGGAACGTACGTCGCGCACAGGAACGAGTGATCAGCTGGCTGACTGCGCTTTTCCTCACGCGGTATGAGCGTCGAATACATTGTGGTATTCATACGTGCCTTGGCTGCGCTCTGCCAGCTAGGGGAGCTGTTTCTTAAACCGTTTCGACGGTGCAACATGCTGCTTCAAGGCTCTAGACATTCTAGATATAAATCAATACGTATTCAAACCATATGGACCGAGTGACTAGGCATTTAGATTAGAGCCAAATCGGACTCTTTTTGATGATCTCAGTCAAACATACAAGAAGTCTAAGTCTATTGACTCACGTTATATGTACAGTGAAATTGTGGATCCGTATGGAAAGGGCAGGCCAGTCTGCGGCAGAGACCGATTGGAGTCAGTGTCGGTTGACGATGTTTTGCGGAGGCACGTATTGATTCACAGTGGCATGTCGTCAACCCAAATAAACCACCCGCCCCTTTATCACCAACCCGCTGCTCACCGTCCTCACGCCCACTCCGCTTTCAAACCACCAAACCTCACACATCCCGCCCCCAAGTCGCCTTCCTCCTCTTCCGATCCTCCATGGCCTCCCTCTTCTTCCGTCCCCACTTACTCCTCGCCTCCTCCTCCGCCCGCTTCATCTCCGCACCCATCTCCCGCGACTTACACACCAGCCCGACGAAGAAATTCGAGCAGTCAAACTTCTCCGCCAACCGGGCCCTCGACCACTTGCGCGGGTCCGCCGCCCGCAGCGCCCGCATCTCCTCCAGGTCCGCCGGCGTCAGGTGGTACTTCTTCGTGTACGGCTGCCGGATCGGGGGCGGGAGGTCCTCGTCTGCCGACGCTGATGCTGGTAACGGCCGGGACAACGACGAGGCAGAGGCGGAGGAAGAGGAGGAGTAGTGGTGCGCGACCGACGCCGGCGAGCCCGGCTGCGCGACGGCCGAGGCGGAGCTGCGTGCCGCGAGCGCCTCCGCGGCGGCGTACAGCTCGCGGCGGCGGTCGCCCTTCGGGAGGAATTTGAGCGGAGTGTGGTAGACGGACGGCGCGGACGATGGAGGATTGAAGACGATGTGGTCTTGGTCCATGCCTGGGGATGGAGTGTGCGAGGGTGCGGGCCGGATGCGGAGGCGTTGGGTGTGTCGGCGGGTTGTGGATTGGGGGCGATGTTGGGGCGGACGCAGGAGGGTTGGCGGTGGTTTTGAGTGGGTAGAGAGGTTGAGGGACTTGAGAGGAGAGATTGTGGGTCTGAGTGAGCGGATTGGAAGTGTGGTGCTCATTGTCGATGGGTTGAGGGAGGGAGGCGAGGGTGCTGTCGGTGTTGGTGTTGGTGTTGATGGTGGAAAAATTGTAAGGAGGAGCTTTGAGATTCTAGACTGCGGATGTGGCATGTTGCGGTCGACGTAACCGCGCTCCTGTATTCTAGGGCGGACTGCATGGGCCGGCTTACGCATAGTGATAGTTTATGAGGATCAACATTCGAAGCATTCAAAGACTCCGCGCTCATAAGAGAGCATTGACCGTAGTGTTTAGGACACGACTTGCGCATAGTAAAAGTAGAGTCTACAATGACGGATATCGCTCTTCCTCACGAACGACAAATACGAAATACCGTCACGGCCCCGGCCGTGGCCCTATAATCTGCCTCCTCCCCCCAAACCCGATGCCTGCTCCCGGTCTATTCTGGCTATCCCCGCCCACCCAGCCATACTGATTGACGTCCCAGCTCTGTCCTTCACCGGTGCCCTGCTGCGTATCGCGCGCGGCGTCTTTTGTCCGCTTCTGCGCCTCCTCCCACTCGCGCTGTCGCTCACGCTCGCGCTCCATCTCTCGCTCCAGGAGCGACTTGGACGCCCAGCCGCCGGCTTTGGCCTTCTGCTGAGACGCCATCCGCCGTGCGTCCTCTGCGGAGCGCTCCGATGTCGACGTCAGTCCGATCTCGGAGGGGTAGTGAGGCGCGGGTTTCGCGGTCACGGGAGCGGGGTTGCTCGATAGGAAGCGGTCCGTCCGGTTGCTGCCCGGGTTAGAGCCGGGGAGCGATCTGTAGCTCGACGGATCTGGGAGAGGTCGGGGTGAAGGTGTTGCGATTGGCGTGCGTTCGGGTTCCGGGAGCGGTCGAGACACGGGCACGGCGGCAGCGTTGGGATCGGGCAGAGGTCTTGGAGATACTGCGGCTTTCTGCGGAGTAAGTCGCGGAGCAGGCTGGTGTGTTGCCCACTGCTGTCGTAGATACTCGCGTTCGTCGCCCACCCACGACACCTCGCTCTCCTTTGGAGACGGTGCTCGTGGAGCAGGAGGGGGTCGACTGCGGGATCGCGACCTCGCTTTACGCTGGCTGGACTTGTCGTTCTGTTCATGCCTCGTGCGCTCTTCTCGTTCCAGCTGGTATTGGCGCTCTCGTTCCTTGGCCTCGGCCAGTTGCCTCTCCAGCTCCTTGACCCTATCGCTTTCTGCTTCGCGCACCGGGTCCGCGCGTTCGGTGCCAGTATTTGTATGGCTGACCTGCTCTGCCTGGTACTGGCTGAGGTATTGACCACGTAAACGACCGTCGCTGACAGCAGGGCCCCGCTGCGCCTCCAACTGGAAGTGCTCATGCGCCTCTTTCTCCTCTCTCAGTCTCCTCTCCTCGTCCTCCTTCCATCGCCTCTCCTGTTCTTCCCATTGGCTTTTCTGCTCGGCGATGCGCCGCTTCTCCTCTTCTTGCTTGCGACGGGCCTCGTCTTCTCGACGTTGCTCTTCGGCAACACGCAGCCTCTCTTCCTCCGCTTCTCGTTCGACCCGCCGCTTGTGTTCTGCTTCTTCGGCTAGCAGTCGCAAGCGTTCGTCTTCGGCTTCCTTCTCTTTCCGCTTCCGTTCCTTTTCGGCGAAACTCGGAACGTGCGGCGCCGCAGTGGTGATCTGTCTCCTCGCACCGAACGCAACGCCCTGGTTGCCTTGACTTGCACCTCCCATGTAGCCGTATTGGTGTATGTTCCAAGCAGGCGCCGTGACTCCTTCGTCGCTCCGCTTGCTCCAACTACTGACCGGCCCTGCCGGGGACTTGGTCCCGGTGTCAGTCGTTCGCGACGCGTTGGATCCTCCAGTGAGGGCAGGACTCAACGGTCCTATGGTTGACTTTGGCGCCGAGCTTGTCGTCGAGGTAGTGCTCTGGCTCGTATTGCTGACCTCTCTACCTCTTCTCTCACGACCTGCACCGAATCCGTTCGACGCTGTGGAGCGTGTAGGGCTCGTCGCACCTCCCCTTCTAGGTCCGACAGTAGTCGGGAACTTTGCCGGGTTGACCGCATTGGCGACTCTGCTGAAGGCGACCAAGCATTGGATGACCTGCGCCGGATCCTTGGACTCGTACAAGTCCACCGTGAGAAAGCGGTCGTGCGCAGGCATGTTGAGCGGCGGCGACTCGCAGGCGCGCAGGAAATGCGAAATGTTCTCCATTTGAATGAACGGCATGGGAGACTTCTTGAACTTGATGGCTGGAGGTGCTGTCGCAAGGTTTGCCAGTCTGCGAAAAGCTTTCAGTAAGCCTCATGTCTTTGGCAAAGGACAATGTAAGACCTCATACTTGCAGAGAATCGTGCCGTCCTTGAGAACCTCCAGCAGGTCTCCACTCGGCAATCTCTCCCCCAAGCTCTCCTCCATCCATGTTACGATTTCCGCGGCTGCCTTGGGAGTGTATCTCGACATGCGCAGTTTGCGCATGTCTGCGTCGAGAGAAGACACGGACGGCATGTCTACGGTTGCGGGCTATGCTTGCTCAGCCAGACTGGTCAGCTCTGATTGTTTGATGCTAACAAGTCCAAAGAAACAAAAGGTATCCAAGCACATCAACAGATGAAAAGCGCATAGCAACAAGGGAGGCCGGTTCAGGCAGGAGCTTCCGATGCCAGAGGCCTGGACGTTGCGTGCCCCATGCAGGGCTCCCGCCGGAGGTCGGAGGAATGCAAGCGCCACTCTACTCTCCAGCCACAACGGCGCGTCTCTCCGACGTCACATTCGGCTGCAAAAGAATAAAGTTCTCCTCCAAGGAAGATGTAGTCGCAGGACTCCTTATAGCGACTCACAACAGCTGCACTCATGTCAGTGGCACCTGGGCTGTTGCGCCGACTGTGGTTCAAGTGGAAGAGCCTGGACCTGCCGTGGAGGAGGCGACTGTTGCGCGGTAAGGCTCATCTGATTGATTCTCTCGAACCTTACAAGGCGCAGCTGCTAACGGCTTCATTGTCTCGCAGGCTATGATTTGGCCGGCAACAGCTTCTGGGAATTCAAGGACCATTACAACTCTAATCGATTCCGCCGGATTGTCAAGTACAACTCTATAGGCCATTATGCCGACATAAAGATCACTCGTACGTCTCCTCCGCACAAGTACAATACGACTTCTCTACTGCGCCTCGCCGCATTCGCATCCAGCTGACGCGCCCTAGCGCAATGGCATCAATGGCTCCGCCATACAAGAGAAGAAGCACCATCGATCGCGGAGCAACAGCTCGACGAGGCTCGACAGGTGAGGTTAAAGCAGCTGGCGGCGGCGGCGGATGCGCGTTGGGCGGCAAAGCCATCATTCCTTGATCCGCCATCAATGCAGAAGCCGGCTCCCGCCCTCGGCGTCAAAGACCCGGGAGGCTATGCCGGACAGACGGAACCGGAGAGCACCGAAGGCGTGCGGAATGCTGTCGCGAGCCCGGAAGAAGTTCGTGAAAATGCGGCAGGGAGAGAGGTTGACAAAGGGAGGTTTAGGGGCGAGACGAGGGAGAAGTCGCCATTCGACATGCAAAAGGGAGGTCCGAGTGAGGCATGGCAGCCTCAGGCATGGACTCCTCGTCCTACGCAAAGACAGTAGTCCGTTACTCAAGCTATATCGAATGTGTATAATGTGTATAATGTTTCCAATATGTGTACTTGTGATAGGTGTTGGAAGCAAACGGTTGGGATCGCCTTCTTCTCTATTGTTGTCTCTCTGAACCTCGCCATGTTGTCTCTCAGACTTCGCTCCGTCATTTCCCAGATGGATGACTGGGAACACCTAGTTTCCAGCCTTTCTTTTCTCCGAAACAGCCTTGAAGCAATCGTCCATGCACTTGAACTCGGAGTCATCAGCTTTGACGAGGT
>QQTW01000738.1_pt1 | contig 21354 bp, 21 predicted proteins | sample 1904831 | NCBI WGS metagenome assembly QQTW01 (sample SAMN09435610, study PRJNA476489) | Subsurface metagenome, whole genome shotgun sequencing project. | reverse complement strand
GGCAAGTTTAAGGTTCCTTCCTACCGAGGTTCGGCGTTTCTCGATCCTAAAGGTCGCGGTGTAACCGCAGGTTACGACAATGCCGTAGCTTTACCTTCTAATGCCGATGATGAAGACCTTACCCGTGCCAATATGAAGCAAGCTGAAGTTGGTGAAGGTACTATTTCTTTGCGAGTTGCTAAAGTAGATAACAATACTGGAGAAATTGCCGGAACTTTTGAAAGCGAACAGCCTTCAGACACCGATTTGGGAGCCGCCGAAGCTAAAGAAGTCAAAATTCGTGGTTTGTTTTTCGCTCGAATTGATTCTTCTGCGCTCTAAAACTAGAGTCACCACGCGCGATGGCGCAGAGCGCCCGCTTCGCGATCGCACGATTGTTTACAGGAGAAACAAGTTAAAATCAATAATCTACTAAAAAGGGCTAAATGCTCTTTTTTTTTGGGGATATTTTATTTTAGAGTTGGCTAAAAATTGCGATCGCGTAGTTTAACTTAGCAATTTTCCTGAAATTGGCGCGATTTTAGCCAAACTTCAGTGTAATTTCGGTAGCAAAACTTGCCATAAAATTAATATTCTTAGTGTTAGAGATGCATTCCTGATACTTTAGTTAATTAGAAATGCTCTGATTCTTACCGCTACTGCCTTTTAATTTAATTTTTATACATACTCCCGTAGATTTCCTGTCCGCTTTCAATATTAATAATTTCAAAACTTACGTAGCAGCGAAAAAATATGGTGTTAGCCTTTACCGGAAGCAATAGTGAAGTCAAGCAAGAAAGCGCAACTCTGCTAAGAAAGTATCAGCAGTCGCCATCGGCTGGTATCCGCAACGAAATTGTCACTCTTAACTATGGGCTAGTCAGAAAAGAAGCCTATTACTGGACTAATCAGTGTACAGAAAGCTATGACGACTTGCTGCAAGTTGGCTGTTTAGGTTTAATTCGCGCCATCGAAAAATTTGAATTATCAAAAGGAATGGCTTTTAGTTCCTTTGCCATACCCTATATTCGCGGTGAAATTCAACATTATCTGCGCGACAAAGGCGTTATGGTTAGAATTCCGCGACGCTGGTTAGCATTACAACAGCAAGCTGTAGGAATTACTCGCCAACTCCAACAAAAGCACAACCGCCAACCTACAGATATTGAAGTTGCGATCGCTTTAGATATTACTATTGCTGAATGGCAAGAAGTCAAACTTGCTTGGGTTAACCGCTCACCTTTAAGCTTAGATACCCCAGCCCAAGATGGCGATGAAGAATCCGCCTTGTTGGGGGATACGGTTCCCGACGCACAGTACAACAGTTTTCAACTAGCACAAGAAGATCAAATTCGTCTGCAAGAAGCTTTGGTTCAATTAGAACAAAAAACTCACGAAATTTTAAAATTTGTGTTTTTGTATGACTTAACGCAAAAAGAAGTAGCTGAACAGTTGGGTATTAGTGTTATTACAGTATCTCGTCGAGTCAAGCAAGGATTAGCCTCTTTGAAAAAGCTGATGCTGGCACCAGAAGACTAGCGCTTTAAAAATCTTCCCCAAAAAAGGCATTATTATCGACCAAGCTTGATATTCTATTTTTAATTGCTAATAATGCAAATAAGATCAGCAAAACTAGCTTTGATAAATTTTAAATTATGCAGATAAATAAACAGTCTTAACTTTTGCTCCGTAATTTTACGTAGCAGATTTTTTTATATTTATAACTTTGCTAAAACTAGCAAAATAGTTTTATTAATTAAAGTTTAGACACTTTCAATTAAATTACAAAGCTAAGGACAAAATTAAGTTTTAGTTTACAATAATTATGCTAGATGCAATACGCATATTGCTTGTATAAGCAATAAAAAAGTACCTGTTTTAACCTAAAAACAGTTGTTTATCTGGTTATTTATTAAAACTCTTTAGTGAAATCATGCGCCGAGTCACAACCACAGCATTTTTAGGAATACTCGCCATAACAGTAACCGGGTGTCCATCATCTGATACCCAACAAAGTATTAATCCTACGCCACCGCCCTCTATCGCACCTGTAGTAGTTCAAACACCACCGCCTTTAGTGGCTGTAAACCCAAGCAGTGCTACCTTCTTAGCTCCTGGATTAATTCAACCAACTAATGCTAATCAGCGTACCAAACAAGTAGCAAAAGGCAATCGAGATCCTTTTGCAGCATTATTTTTACCTGTTCCTGTTGCCCCTGTAAGCGTAGGGAATAGCCCCAATGCTACCAACCAAGCTCCACAAATGGCAACGCCTACAGCCTCTAATCGAACTAATAGAACGCAAACTGCCTCTAGAAGCGTAGCTAATAGGTCGTCAAGCCCTGATGTAACTATTAATAATCCTAGAACAGCAGCAAATTCTAGAACGGCGGCAAATCCCAGAACAGCAGCAAATCAGGGCATATCAAGTAATACAACTACATCAATTCAAAATACTCCTTTCCCACCAAATACAACACTGCCAAATAACAATTTAGAACCAGCTTTACCACCAGCACCGCCAGCACCAGCAGATACAACGTTGGCAAACGGTGTAACGGTTATGGGTGTAATTGAAATTGGCGAACAAACTCAAGCGATTGTCCAAGTACCTAATGAAGCTACAAGCCGATACGTTCAAGTAGGACAAAGATTGTCAAATGGGCAAGTGTTGGTAAAAAGAATTGAATTAAATGCAGGTGCAGAGCCGTTAGTTATTTTAGAGCAATATGGCGTTGAAGTTTCTAAGGCTATAGGCGAACAACCAAGCAAAGGACAGCAAGCAACTTCGCCTACGGCGGCTGTACCGTATCTGCCATCAAGAAGTAGCACAACTACTGCCGAACTCCCAGCAACACCACCCAATAGTAATAGCCCATTAAACAGCTTGTTATTAAAACTGTCATCTAATCCCCCGGTAGCAGCTAGGTAATGATGAATCAAAATAGCCAAGCAAATTTAACAGTGCAGTTTTCCAATTTACCTTTAGCAGTGTATCGGGAAATTGCCGCTCATCTCTGCCAAGTAGAGGAAGTAGAGACAAAGTTGTTACAAGCTTCTACCCCTGAATTTAATTACGATGACAGCCAAGTTGAAAGCATACAAATTCAACTGCCTGCGGCTAATAAGCAGAGTAGAGAACAAGTAGAAGAAATTTTAGCTTACTATCAAAACATTTTTGGGGCAATGGCAAGATTATAGGCGATGAAACTTAGTCCAAAAAAGGAACAGGATATAGGAAAAAGGCTAAGGAGGTTAAGCTTACTAAGCTTTGAGCAAAAATTAGATTTTGCGGTTTAGGGAATCCACTCCAGCTTTTGATTTGGCTGTTAAAGGCTTAATTACCTTAGAGATTGCTTGCTGGATAAATTCTTGCATAAATTCATCGCGGCGATTAAGCTCAAACTGTTTTTGCACAACTTCAGTAATGCCACCATCTCCCCAGTCTTGATTATGCCGAAAATACTCAATAAAACTCTTTCCTGCAATCCGCGTTAAATAAGCCGCCGTTACTCCTTGAATTGCCTTCCCAACAACAATTGTGGCGACATTAAATTGCAAGGCTACAGATAATAGTTTAATTGCTCCAGTGACAATGCCCAAACTTGCCAGAGTTTTCGCTAAAGACAGTGCTAATTCTCGCCCTTGCTCTAGATTTAACTCGCAACCGTAAATTTTGCCGATTTCAACTACCATTTGGGCATTTACCGCCGCCGTTGCCAATAAATCGACGACAGGTATGGGAGTTACTGAAATTACCCCCGCCCCAATCCAGGCAAAACGGTCTACAACTTTCTCGGCTTGACGGCGACGTTGAGAATTAATCAGTTTGCGGGCTTCATCGCCAATTTGTTGGGATTGCAACAAAATGTTGTCTGCAACTAAATCCTCTCCTTCTGCTCTTAGCACCGCCGCCATGCGCCGGAGTAGGGGGAGAATTTCTGGTTCGGGGTAAAAAATTTCGCCATTTTCGCCTGCGATACTTTGGGGATTAGCAGCAATAGCTACAATGTCTGTAGGCTTGAGAAAACCGCTTGTGCGATCGCGCAATTGAGTAATAATTGTTTCAGTGTCAGTTTGCGTGTACAAATCGATTTTATTGAGGACAATAAGACTTCGCTTACCAATTTGGGCTAAAGTCTGTAAAGGTTGGTATTCTGAGCTTCTAAGGTCATTATCTACCACAAATAATAGTAAATCTGACCCCGTTGCTAACAAACGTGCCTTTTTTTCGCGCTCGGTTCCTGCTATCCCTGCCTCTAAAATACCTGGAGTATCGGTAATCAATATTTGCCGACTCATCCCTTTTAATTTAAGTCGGTAAGTTTTTCCTACTTCTGTTGTTCCCATAGGCGCATCGACTTTACCAATTGTTTGAGCAAGTTTTGGTTCCTGGTTGCCCAAACTTTCGGCAATGCGCCCAATTAAAGCGTTTACTAAGGAAGTTTTACCCGCCGAACCTGTACCAAATACTACTACTTGCAACTCTCCCCCCGATAAAGTTGCTTCAATCTCTTGGGAACGACTTAATAAAGCTTGTTTAGCGACTTCATCCTCAATTTGGGCTACTTGTTGCCTAATGGCGCGGAGAGTTTCTTGGGCTGCTTCAGTTTTAACCACAGGAATTTGCGGATTTGCAGGAGTTTTCCTGCCCAAAGCTTTCCAAGACAGGGGTTGACGGCGTTGTAGTGAAGATTTTTCACCTTTTCTAAATAGCAAAATATAGTAGACAAATACGCCAATTAGCGATGCCAGTAAAGCAATTAGCAATAGCAGCAATAAATTAGCTAAAAAAGGCGATGTAAAAGCAGTAGAGCCATACAGCCAGGACAAAGAATTAACTAGCCACAGCATCAACCCTAAAATTAGGGTTAAACCAATAATCAGCGTCAATAGGCGCGATAGGGGCATAGTTGAGAGCGCGGCGGCAACAATTAACTAACTAGATTCTAGTCTTTCTTAGAGATGGCAGTAACTAAAGGGTGATTTTCTCCTCCAAAATCCACAAGAATGCTTTTTTGAATGCCGATTGCTGATGCGATGCAGTTGGCTAGTCGTCACTTTGGCAGGTAAAGAAAATTGAGGAGTGGGTAAAATATCTGTGGTAGAGTCGATGGGGGCTATTATGCCCCGCACCTCTCTGTTAGATCCGTGCGTAAAGCTTTCACCTTACACGGCTCCCGATTCAATTAGGCAGTGCCTTTTGCTCATGTGAAGATAATCGTGGCATGACTCGTGTAGAGCCTCCAGGTTCTTATCTTTCCAGTTGTGGTGATTTCCGTCCTTATGGTGCAAATTTACTCGCTCCTCGGATGTCATCTTTAATCCGCATTTGGCACATGAATGGTTTTGTCTTTTTAAGACTCTAGAGGTAGTACCGTCATAAAGCTTACTGTTACGTTCGCTCCAATAGGTCAAGTCTCCGTCGAAAGGTGATTCATTCCCTTTGACGCTTATATACTTGTTTTCGGAGTAAGGGACTGTTGGGAAAGCCTTGTCTAACAGTTTCTTGCTAGTGTAGCGATTCTGCTTAGTTTCCTTATTGAATACCTTAAATGCTCTGTTTTGGATGTGGTACAGCGAGAATCGTGAACCGTCCATTTTGCAAAAGCGATGGTAATTCCGCCATCCTCTAACTACCGGGGCTAATTTCTCAGCCTTTGTGGTAGCGCCATAGTTTGAGTTGTTGACTATGTGTTTTACCTTCTTGCGAAAAGCTTTAAAGTTGTCCGCTGAGGGAGTACATTTAAACTTTCCGTTGCTCTGCACTTTGAAATGCCAGCCGAGGAAATCAAACCCATCTGTCGTGGCGGTTAGCCTAGTTTTCTTTTCACTTACCTTTAATCCTCGTTCTGCTAAGAATTGACTAATTCGTTCAAGTATTTGTTCGGCATCATCCTGTGGTTGAAGTATTATTACCATGTCGTCCGCGTAACGGATTGATGGCTCACAGAGATTACAATTGATGTCTCTGTATTTGATAATACTTTCGATACCATTTAGGGCGATGTTGGCAAGTAATGGACTGACGACCCCGCCCTGTGGCGTTCCTTGTTCGGGAAATCCTGGGTTTACTCCTGATTTGAGACAGCGAAAGATTCCTGTCTTAATACCCAAAGGGGCAATGAGTTTGTCCATAATGGATGAGTGGTTAATCCGGTCGAAACATTTTTCGATGTCGAGTTCAATGACTCGCTTATCTATTCCATTACAACTAGAGCGTAAGTTATTGAACAGAATCTTCTGAGCATCATGTGCCGAGCGCCCTGTCCGAAACCCGTAGCTCTTTGCATGAAATGTTGCTTCGTGAGCGGGTTCCAATGCGTATTTTGCGAGGCATTGCCAAGCTCTATCCGCGATTGTAGGAACTTTTAGCATACGCATTGTTCCGTCCTTTTTAGGGATAGGAATTTCGCGTAGCTTATTGTGCTTCCATGTGTTAACGTTTTCCTTAAGTTCTATACTTAAGGCAAAGCGTTCTTCGTAAGTGAGGGACGCTTTTCCGTCAACACCCGCCGTTTTCTTACCAGCATTCAACTGAGTTACTTGGCGAATAGCCAATAGTCTTGCAGCTAGTGACTTCAAGATAAGTTTCTGTAGATACTTAGCTTTGCGCTTGTCTCCAACATTTACTGCTTTGTACACTCGTTTTTGCAACCGGAATAAGTCTCTGCGAAATTTCTTCCAGGGGAGACTTGTCCAAAGTTCACTAGCGTTATCGCTGTGTCTCACCATGATTTGCTCCAAAAAGTGTATTCTTTGAACCTTGCGGCAATTACGCCGCATCCTACCCGGTTTGAGGGATTCCGTCGCTCGTCTGACCTACTAGGGTTACGAAGTCCTAGACCTGCAAACCGTTTTTATTCGTTCCTCAAGGTTGATTAATTGTTCCCTTAGATCGATTCAATTCGACCGCCAGAACCCCTTACTCATGCCGATATCATAAGCACAACTCGGCGGGATACCAATCTCTGGCGTAGTCAGGGTTTTTGTGTTACGCCCTGCTAGACTATAGGTCGCTTTTCTAGAATCTGTTTTAGTCATAGGAACTCCCTATTAGCGCCAGTGTCAGCCCGTAACGGTTGTCTGATTGCGCCCTGTTCCCGGCTTCACCCTCCAGAAACCGAGTCTGGTCAGTGCGGGCAGGTAAGGAGTCACGCTAGAGTTTAGCGGGTAGGACTTTCACCTACATTAACCTCGAAGTTCAGCTAGGCTTCGTAGCCTTGGCTGGAATGCCTATGTACGGACTGTTTACCGTGATTTAGCATTCAACGAATCGCACACCTATTTAGCCTCAGCAAATATGAAAGTCGTATTTTTTGGCACTCCCGACTTTGCCATTCCAACTTTAGAGCATCTGCTAGAACATCAAGGTTTTGACGTTTTAGCCGTTGTCACTCAACCTGATAAACGTCGGGAACGTGGCAGTTTAACTACAGCTTCACCCGTTAAAAGTATAGCTTTAGCGCGACAAATTCCTGTTTTTTCACCCCAGCGCCTTAAAAAAGATCCCGAAACTCTTAGTAAACTCAATGACTTAGACGCAGATATCTTTGTAGTTATTGCCTACGGACAAATTTTGTCTCAGGAAATTCTTGATATGCCGCGTTTGGGGTGTATTAACGTTCATGGTTCTATTTTGCCCAAGTATCGCGGTGCGGCCCCGATTAACTGGTGTCTTTATTATGGAGAGACTCAAACAGGCATCACCACAATGCTGATGGATGCAGGGATGGATACTGGGGCAATGTTGCTTAAAGCTACAATTCCCATTGAATTATCAGATAATGCTCAAGATTTAGCTACTAAGTTAAAAAAACTTGGAGCCGATTTATTGGTGGAGACGCTGATTAAATGGGAACAGCAAGAAATTACCCCAATTCCTCAAGATGATACTGAGGCGACTTACGCGCCTTTGATTCAAAAGTCTGACTATGTTCTAGATTGGCATAAAAGCGCGATCGCACTCCACAATCAAATCAGAGGTTTTTTCCCTAACTGTACGACAACTTTTCGCACTCAATTACTCAAAATTCTTGCTACTGTCCCCATAGAAACGGCGGATGTAATTCAATTCCCTAATTCCAGCCCTCCCGGTACACTGGTCGGTATTATTAAAGGCATGGGGGCTGTGATTCAAACAGGCGAAGGAATATTGTTATTAAAAAAAGTGCAGTTAGCTGGCAAAAAGCCCCAGTCAGGCGGAGATTTTGTTAATGGAAATCATTTGACAGTGGGGGAAATGTTGCCGTCGTAGCAAATTCCTCTTGTTCATAAAAACGACACCCGTTGCAAAGTCCTTCGGGGTTGACGGCGCAACGGAGGATTTCAGAATGAGCATTAAAGCGGCAACTAGCATCGCCAACTACCCAGCGCCCATCTACAAGGCTGCTCTCGGTCGGTCGTTGCGCCAATTGAACAAATAAGGCTATTTTCTGCAATTTATAGCGTCCTGCCTTTAAATGGTAGCGGTGACGGCGTTCTAAAACTGCATAGGTGCGGTTTCCAACATCAACATAGTTACCTGGTTGGGGTGTCCAATCTAGTTGAACATTTCCTAAACATTGACGTGGGTGCGTCAATATAATCTCTGTGGGTAAATTTTGCTCCATAAATTAGTTAATGCCTAGTACGTTTGGTTAAAAATGCGAAGCCCGTTACCGTTCCAGCTTGCGCTATCGCCCCGTCAACGGTTGTTGCTGAAAGTTTGATAATTTTTCCGTTCTGCAATCCTGTATCCTCCCCATTACCAGTTTTTAAGTGTATAACTTTTTTTTCTTGCGCTTTACAATTAGCTTCCTAGGAAAGGCTAGGATCTAATTTTTTGTTTAATTGAGGTTAAACTAAGTCATGATAAAATTTGAGGCAGTAGTTAAACTTGTACTGCTACGCGGCAAAAGAATTATCAGTTCTTAACCTTAACTATTTTCTTACCATTTCTTCAATGGCTGCTCAAAACAATCCGAGGCATTTACTAATTATTGAAGACGATCAAGGACGTAAGCAATTTTTACTTGACAGTTCTGTTTATTCTATTGGTAGAGACACCCGGTGCGACATTCGCTTATTTTCACAGTTTGTTTCACGCCGTCATGCAACGTTAGTTCAGCTACCGAAAGAAGATGGTAGTTGTTATTATCGCATTGTTGACGGCGATTCTAAGGGTAAGCCTAGCGCCAATGGAATGCTAATTAATGGGCAAAAAATCTTGGCTCACGATCTAAAAAGTCGAGATGAGATTATTTTTGGACCTCAAGTGCGGGCTATATATTATTTGCTCAACCGCGAGACTATGCCATCGTTGCCAACGGATGAGTTTGATGTAACGCTAATTGGTCCTAATATGATGCCAGATTTTGATGAGTGAACTACGGTTGATTTTTTTGCTCAACTAGCTAGGCTTTCTACACTTTGCCAATTTTGATTAAGAGCAATGGTGCTATTTACTCTCTCAAACACTTGATAACAGTGATTGGCAACTTGCAAAGGTAATTCCTCATTTTTTATAACTAAGCTTACTCGCGTTTTTGCCTCTGTAGCTGTCGTCCCATCAATCAGTACTTCTACGGATACCAGTTTAGCTAAAGATACGTTACCTAGAATTTCCCGCGCCATAATATACTCGCTCTGATCATAAATAATGTCTAAGCTACAATTTAGCAAAATTTCCTTAATTGACTGTCTTAAACAAAGATTATTTCCAGAATTTACAGCAAAGCAACAAGTGTAACGAGCCATTATATTTCATCCCTAAAACATTCTCTTGTCCATGTCAGCTTATTGACATACACCGTTAGGATACTAAAAGGGTAAGATGCCATCTGCAATAGGACTAGAACTACTGAGATTTTATTTTACATCTTATACTTTGATTAATTCTACAAAAACCGTTGAGAACTTGCATGATCGGCAAGTTTTAACTTAGGCTGCGTAATCGATTAAGAAGTACAGCCTGATTTTATAGCTCGAACAGTTGCTAAAATTTTGCTTTAGGTCAGAAAGTTATCTGACTAATGGTAATAATTAGATTAAAATCAAGTGTAACTAGGACACTGCCTATTGCCTTAAGAATTTTGAGCGCTGTCAGGATTCAGTTATAGGACAATTTTCAATTGTTTTTCATACTTGCTGCCTATTTTGCTCTGTGCAAGGCACAATAAAAAGAATGGTATTAGGGTTTGGTGTAGATGAACGATCTAGACCGATGTTACAGATTACTTGGGCTTGAGCCAGGAGCATCCCTCGAAGAAGTCAATCAAGCTTACAAAGACTTAGCTTTTATTTGGCATCCCGATCGCATTCCTCAAGATAATCTGCGGCTACATCAAAAAGCACAAGACAAACTTAAAGAAATTAATCACGCGCGCGATCGCCTGCGGGAAGTAAAAACGCGTGATCGCATTCCCACAAACTCCACACAACAAAGGAAGCCGCCACAATCAGCGCCACCAAGCTATTATCAATCTTATACACCAAAAAAGCCGCCCCAGTCGCCGCCGCCACCGCCGCCGCCCTCTAGTTACTCTCAATCCTCCCGGCATCAATCTCATTATGCGTCTTACAGTCAGCCTAAAAAGTCTCATGGCGACTTAAGCGGAGTAGATTTAAGAGGTGCAAATCTCCAAGAAAAAGATTTCTCCTACCGAAACTTAAGCAAAGCTAATCTCAGCGAGGCTAACTTGAGCGATGCCTTTCTCCATAAAGTCAATTTGCAAGAAGCGGATCTATCTAGAGCAAATTTATTTAGAGCAAACTTGCTACAAGCAAATCTTATTAATGCTAATTTGCGTGAAAGTAACTTAATTGGAGCCGATTTTAGCGGTGCAGACCTTAGTGGAGCCGATTTGAGCGGTGCTAAAGTGGGAGCAGGCGATCGCATTATGGTCAAACTAACAGGAGCAAATCTGCGGGGAACAATTATGCCTAATGGTCAAATCCATCAATAATTACTAGCTTAGGGAATCGTCATAGAAGAGGTTGCAAGCAAATAGTTAAAAAAGATTTGAGATAGAGCATCCGACAACGAGATAAAGTAATGGCAAGTTGGAACTACGAAGTAGGCTTAAAGTCTACTTGGCTCGATAACCGCTTACAAGTGAATTTGGCATTGTATTGGGCTGTCTTTGGCTGAAATTGAATTTTGCTAGGAGTTGTTGGTTCTATGGCTAGAACGGTGGGAGCCTTGATTGCTGGCTTCTTTGTGACTGCTTGGGGGAGAAAGCGATCGCTAATTGGATTTGGCTTGTTACGATCGCTTGCCCTTTGTATTTACCTATTGCCTGCCTTCGGTATCACCAATTTGCCCGTTCTCTATCTTGCTGCTGGCGGCTTAAATTTCAGTCAAAGCATGGCAAACACGGCTATATTCACAATCATTATGGATAAAAGTGAGTTAGAAGCCGCTGGTACGGATTTTACCGTCCAAAATTCAGTCATTTCCTTTACTGGGATGGCTGCTTCTGCCCTGAGTGGAGCGATCGCTGGGGCAATTGGCTATCGGGGAGTATTTGCACTCAGTATTGTTTTAGCTTTACTCGGTGTGGCGATCATTGCCAAAGTCTTTCACGAAAATCGTTCTCAACCGAAAATACCTAGCGTTTCAACCCAAACTTATTGAGCAAGCAGATTGACGCAACAACCCCCACTCCCAAGAGCAGTCATAGCTCGTTTTTAGCTCCACTTGATCCTATAAGAGGCAAAAAAGTTATATAGGCAAACAAACCCCCCAAGACCTTCTAAATGATTGCCGTTTTTGCTCGATAATTTCTAAAGCCAATGGAGAAGACCCAATTGGCACAGCTAGCCCTTGCGATCGCTGGCTGATCATGGAAGTCAAACAACCTTGGTCGCTGAAACTGTTTTAGGAAGACCCGCAACTCCAGCCGATAATGGCTCTATTTCACGAGTTATTTGTCCGGCATCAAATCAAGCTTAAACCAATAGCGATCGCTCCCGACCGCGAGTATTCTCATCCTGGCTTTACCCGTATATTGTCTTACCACCGTCCTGGGCGCATATTTTCTCAGTATGAGAAGCAAGAATTTATCGTACCAGAGGCAGAGGCGACAGCTTTGGCAACGGCTTTACTCCAACAGGCGATCGATCCATCGATCAATTTGTCAAAATTTCAGCAGTATCAGCAACAAACAAGCCACATTCGCGAGATGATGGTTTGCACTCATAGTCAAGTTGACCTTGCTTGTGGCAAATTTGGTACTCCTTTATATCGTCAGTTACGCAAGGAATATGCTTCTGCTAGCGCTCGGCAGCTTAGAGTATGGCAATCAACTCATTTTGGCGGTCATCAGTTTGCCCCTACTTTGGTTGACTTACCGCACGGGCATTTCTGAGGACACTTAGAACCAGAAACACTGGATTTATTAATCCGGCGCAATGGTGATGTTAAGAATTTGCGTCAGTTTTATCGCGGTTGGGCAGGTTTAACCAAATTTGAGCAATTTGTCGAGCGCGAAATTTGGATGCAACTAGGTTGGACTTGGCTTGATTACTTGAAAGTTGGTAAGGTTCTAGCAGAAGATCGAGATGCTAATTGGGCTGAACGCCTTGATTTTATTGAACCAAATAGCAGTATCTCTGAAGCTTATGAAGCAAGCATAGAAGCTAGTAGTGGGGTTATAAGTGCGCCAGAATCAGGCAAAGAAATGGATTTGCAAATTGTGAAGCAATATCGCGTTAACCGCTTGGTTAAGATTGCCTGAATGCGGGCTGAATTTAAAGTGGGAGGAGGCGATCGCATTATGGTCAAACTTACAGGTGCAAATTTGCGGGGTACAATTATGCCTAATGGTAGTATTCATCAATAATTGCCAGCGCGATCGCCTCAATCCTAACTTATTATCAATCTTTAGAAGGATGACTAAATCACTTAGTCATCCTTCATACTTTAAGGGCAGTTTAAACTGGTACATTATTCTACACATTGATAATGCCCGAATAGAAGCCTGCAAATATAATCAGACTTCCTAAAGCTATCAATAATAGAGTAAGTCCCCAAGACCAAGAAGGCGTTTGCTCTGGAGTAAGTACGCTATCGTGCTGCTCTTGAGTAATCTCGTTGTTATCAGGATTAGTATTTTGTTGAGTTTCCATGAGTGAAATTAAATCGGTATTTATTACTAATATTTGTGCTAGAAACCGTCTTTTGCATCAGGCTTAAGAAAGAGTAATTTCAGGTATAACAATAAACACTAAAAATCTTGGAGATAGTTATGCAGAAAGATAAATCTGAGTCAAAAAATAGTTCCAAGCAAGTGGAAAGTTCTCAAACAGAAAAAGCTACTTCTTTAGCAATCGAGCAAGTAACAGTCTCGCCTGAAACAAGTTCTAGTCAGCTACCAAAGCCTGATTATCCCCGCTATCGAGTAGAACCAGAAAAACTAATTAACTTGGCTAATTTTGATGCTGATTTGTGCGAAAGTTACAAAAAAAAGAAAGATATTGATGAAGAACTTGTTTATCAACGCGATCGCTTAGGAATGCTGCAACAGCGTCTTTATGCTGAAAATCAGCGCAGTTTACTAATTGTTTTGCAAGCAATGGATACGGGGGGTAAAGATGGCACAATTAAACAAGTTTTTAGCGGTGTCAATCCTCAAGGTTGCCGCGTTTGGTCGTTTAAACATCCTAGTTTAGAAGAATCAAATCATGACTTTTTATGGCGGTATCATCAACATACTCCGCAAAAGGGAATGATTACAATCTTTAATCGCTCTCATTACGAAGACGTACTAATTGTCCGAGTTAAAAAATTAGTGGAAGATGAAGTATGGCAAAAACGCTACCAGATAATTAATGATTTTGAAAAAATGCTTACTCTTAGTAATATTACGATAATTAAGTTTTTTCTCCACATCTCCAAAGCTGAACAAAAACTACGTTTAGAAAGCCGCTTGGAAAATCCTGATAAGCTATGGAAGTTTTCAATTAATGATGTCAATGAGCGGTTGTGGTGGGATGATTATCAGTTAGCGTATCAAGATGCGATTAATAACTGTTCTACAACTTATGCCCCTTGGTATGTTGTGCCTGCTAACAAAAAATGGTATAGAAATTTAGTAATTGCCCGGGCGATCGCTGATACATTAGCAGCAATGAATCCTCAATATCCCCAAGCTGAAGCAGATATTAAAAATATTAAAATACTTGACTAAAAAACCTTAACCTGACTGGGATTCTGGGTGTTTTAACTTCCAAATAGAACTAGAAATTAGATTTATCAGGACGTGAGCAATAATTGGGATGAGCAAATTATTTGTTATTACCGCACTGTAGCCTAATATCAAGCCGACAATAGTAGCCCATACAACGTACTGCCACTGCTTGCAATTGCTTAGGTGCAAAATCCCAAAACAAAGACTAGATACAGCAATTCCGGTTGTATCCAATCCAAAAGCTGGCAGCATTACACCCCTAAATAATAGTTCCTCACTGAGTCCTGGTAACAATCCTACCCAAATTAAATCAGGCAATACCAAGGGTTTAAGGACAAACTCTAAGTAAAAATCGGCACTGTTGCGATAAGCTGCCCAAAATTGGTACATTAAAGAGCTAATAGTCGTGACGATCGCAGCTATGGCAATGGCAAAGGGTAGGGTGGCTGCATTCCAGCGCAAAGGCAATAAGGCAACATCGCCTAACTGTAACCAAAGCTTGGCAAGTAACCCCAATAAAACGGCAGTCACACCCATAGCTATAAGTAACTGAGTGCGGGTGAGAGGTTGAAGTTGGGGATCGATTTGGGTCACAGAAAGTTTTGGGAGACGATAGAAACTCAAGTAATGGCGATAGGGAATTCTATGAAGTGCGAAGCTCTGTGAGCTTGTAGCTCTATCGCGCTTAATTACAATTAAACCATCCATACTACTCTAAAATTCGTCAGTAATTCATCGGCTGTTGGACAAATACTTGAGAAGTTACCAGTGCAGAAATAGACTTTTACAATAATAAATAGTGGCTTGTCAAACACGCAAAAGCGCTGTTAGTAATATTTACTCCTTATAGAATCTATGCCTTTTTCCGCAATTGTTCGGGCTTTGGGGCGATCGCCTCTCTCTACAGAATTATTATCTAAATTAGATCGGCAAAAAGAATGTTATTTAAGCGGCGCTCCCCGTCTCCCTAAAGGCTTAGTTGCCTCAGCTTTAGCCCAAAATAAAGAGCAGAACCTATTTGTCATCTGCGCCACCTTAGAAGAAGCTGGACGCTGGGCGGCGCAACTAGAAGCTATGGGCTGGCAAACAGTACATTTATATCCTACTTCTGAAACCTCGCCCTACGAACCTTTTGACCCCGAAACAGAAATGATTTGGGGACAGATGCAAGTTTTAGCCGATTTAATTACCGAGGAAAAACTCGATAAGCCGAAAAAAATGGCGATCGTTGCTACACACGCCGCCTTGCAGCCGCACTTACCACCCCAAAGAGAGTTTTTACCCTTTTGTCTAACCCTCAAACGGAAGATGGAATTAGACTTAAAAACTTTTAGCACTCAATTAGTTAATTTAGGTTATGAGCGAGTTCCCCTAGTAGAAACCGAAGGGCAATGGAGTCGGCGCGGCGATATTGTCGATGTGTTTCCGGTGGCTTCAGAGTTGCCTGTGCGCTTAGATTGGTTTGGCGACGAGTTGCAAAATATACGCGAATTTGACCCTGCGACTCAACGCAGTACCCCCCGCAATACTAATAATGGTGCGGCTTTAGATAAAATTGAGCAGATTATCCTAACTCCAACTGATTTTGGGGGAATTATTACCGCCGCTTTGACGACCGAAGGCGCAAATACTGTTAAATCTTATCTATCTGAGCTTGAACAAGAACAGTTTGATAACGGACAACCCCCTGAAGGTAGCAGGAGATTTTTGGGCATAGCTTTCGAGCAACCCGCCTCTTTGTTAGATTATTTGCCCAAAAATACTTTAATTGTTATTGACGAAAACGATCAATGTATTGCTCATAGCGATCGCAAGATCGAAAATGTCCAAGAGCAATGGCAGCAGGAACAAAATAAAAATCTCCCCAAAATTCATCGCTCTTTTGCTGAGTCAATTGCTACCGCCGCCGAATTTAACAAACTTTACTTAGCCGAACTTGTCGAAGAAATTGGGCTAAATTTAGCTAGTCGCCCTGTACCTTCTACCCCGCATCAATACGCCAAACTTGCCGAAACCTTACGCAGCGAACGCGATCGCCGTTTTTCTACTTGGCTAATTTCTGCCCAGCCTAGTCGCTCAGTTTCCTTGCTTCAAGAACACGATTGTCCGGCGCAATTTATCCCCAATCCCCGCGACTACCTGGCAATTGACCGTTTGCAAATTCAACACACCCCCGTAGCGCTTAAATATTCAGGACTAGCAGAATTGGAAGGCTTTATCTTGCCTACCTTTCGCTTAGTTGTTGTAACTGACCGCGAATTTTATGGGCAGCATTCTTTAGCTTCTGGTGGCTACGTCCGCAAACGCCGCCGCGCCGCCTCTAAACAAGTAGACCCCAATAAACTCGCTCAAGGAGACTATGTAGTTCATAGAAGTCATGGTTTAGGTCAATTTCTCAAGCTCGAAAGCCTAACTATAAATAGAGAAACCCGCGAATATTTAGTTATTCAATACGCCGATGGTTTGCTAAGAGTAGCCGCCGATCAAGTAGGTTCTTTAAGTAGATTCAGGGCTACTGGTGACGGGCCGCCCGTACTCAATCGAATGTCGAGCAAGTCTTGGGCAGCTTCTAAAAGCAAAGTCCGCAAAGCCATTAAAAAGTTAGCAGTAGACTTACTAAAACTCTACGCCGCCAGAACCCAGCAAACAGGCTTTGCTTATCCCCCCGATATGCCTTGGCAAGAAGAAATGGAAGATTCCTTTCCTTACACTCCCACCCCCGACCAATTGAAAGCTACGGCGGATGTAAAAAGAGATATGGAAAGCGATCGCCCCATGGATCGTTTGGTCTGCGGTGATGTGGGTTTTGGTAAAACAGAAGTAGCAATTCGCGCCATATTTAAAGCCGTAACTGCTGGTAAACAAGTTGCTTTGCTTGCTCCTACAACTATTTTGACTCAGCAGCATTACCATACTCTCAAAGAACGTTTTGCACCCTATCCAATTCAAGTTGGTTTACTCAACCGCTTCCGCAGCGCTCAAGAACGCCGCAATATTCAAGAAAGATTGGCAACAGGGGAACTAGATATAGTTGTGGGTACGCACCAATTATTAGGTAAAGGTGTAACTATCCGCGATTTAGGTTTATTGGTGATTGATGAAGAACAACGCTTTGGAGTTAATCAAAAAGAAAAAATCAAATCTTTGCGAAACAAAGTAGATGTCTTAACGTTAAGCGCTACACCAATTCCCCGTACTTTGTATATGTCTTTGTCTGGTATTCGGGAAATGAGCTTGATTACAACTCCGCCCCCCTCAAGGCGACCAATTAAAACTCATTTATCTCCTTACGATTTAGAAACTATCCGCAGCGCCATCCGCCAAGAAATTGATCGCGGCGGACAGGTATTTTATGTAGTACCGCGCGTTGATGGCATTGAGGAAACCTCGGCGGTGTTGCGACACTCGCTCCCCGGTGTAAGACTTGCGATCGCTCATGGGCAAATGGATGAATCAGAACTAGAATCAACTATGCTCACTTTTAGCAATGGTGACGCGGATATTCTTGTTTGCACCACAATTATTGAGTCTGGCTTAGATATTCCTAGAGTCAACACAATTTTGATTGAAGATGCTCACAAATTTGGTTTATCTCAGCTATACCAATTGCGCGGTAGAGTTGGTAGGGCAGGCATTCAAGCACAGGCGTGGCTATTTTACCCCAAGCAACAAATTTTATCAGAGGCGGCAAGGCAAAGGTTAAGAGCAATTCAAGAATTTGCTACTTTGGGTTCTGGCTATCAGTTATCTATGCGCGACATGGAAATTAGAGGCGTGGGCAACTTGCTAGGGGCGGAACAATCAGGGCAAATGGAAGTAATTGGCTTTGATTTGTATATGGAAATATTGCAAGAATCGATTAGAGAAATTCAAGGGGCGGAAATTCCCCAAGTTGAAGATACCCAAATTGACCTTAATCTTACCGCCTTTATTCCCGCCGATTATATCGCCGACTTAGATCAAAAAATGAGTGCCTACAGAGCCGTTGCTACTGCTAATTCTCAAGCTGAATTAGATGCCATTGCTGCTGAGTGGAGCGATCGCTTTGGCACTGTACCACCCGCCGCTAAACAGCTATTGCGAGTGATGGAACTGAAGCAATTAGCCAAATCTCTCGGCTTTAGTCGCATTAAACCAGAGGCTAAACAGCATATAGCTTTAGAAACAGCAATGGCAGAACCCGCTTGGAAATTGATGGTTGAAAACTTACCCGACCATTTGCAGTCGCGCTATGTCTACGCCCCTGGTAAAGTAATTGTCCGCAGTCTCAATTTGCTCAAACCCAACCAGCAGCTAGATAACTTAATTGATGCCCTAAGTAAAATGCGCGGGGCAATTCCTGAAGCTGTAATGATTTAATCGGAGAAACTATGCAACTGCATTTAACTACTTGGTGTGAAGTTGAGGCTTATTTAGAGCGATCGCAAGGTATCATTCTCCCGATTGGTTCCACAGAGCAACATGGGCCCACAGGCTTAATTGGTACTGATGCCATTTGTGCTGAAGAAATCGCCTATGGCGTAGGGGAAGCTACTCAGACGTTAATTGCTCCCACTATTAATGTTGGTATGGCACTGCACCATACAGCATTTCCCGGTACAATTAGCCTCAAACCTAGCACGATGATTTTGGTAATTCGAGATTATATTACCTGTTTAGCTAGAGCGGGATTTAATAAATTTTTCTTTATCAACGGTCATGGGGGTAATATTGCCACTCTCAAAGCCGCCTTTGCTGAAACTTATGCTCATTTAGCCGAACTCAATATTCCTAAAGCCGAACTTGTCCAATGTCAAGTAGGCAATTGGTTTATGTGTGGTTCAGTATATAACTTAGCAAAACAACTATACGGCAACCAAGAAGGGGGTCACGCAACGCCGAGCGAAGTTGCTTTAACTCAGTACATCTACCCAGAATCGATCAAAAATGCCTCCTTGTCCCCCGAAGTTGCCAAAGGACACAAAATCTATAGCGCCGTCGATTTTCGTCATCGTTACCCCGATGGACGGATGGGATCTAACCCCGCTTTGGCTAAACCCGAACATGGCAAGCAATTTTATGACTTAGCTGTAAAAGAACTTAGCAACAGCTACTTAGAATTTCTCAATGAGTCCTAAAAATAACTTAGGCAAACTAATCAGCTTTTTGCTCAAGAGCGTTGGATTTCTACTGAGGTGTAAGCTTAATAATCTTCACTGTTTCCCGTACATCAAGACTAATTGTATTGTTAGTAATTTTCGTCTCCACTAAGTCTATATTCCCAGCGTCATTAATTATGTAAGTTAGGGCGCTACTTACAGGCGTGTTTAGGGTAATTGTCGTCGGCATAGCTGGCGAATTTATTTCTCTAGTGGGAGTAGGGCTAATATCGCCATTAGAAAGTTCATGCCAGATTACTAGATAGAATTTATCTTGACTCTTTTGTAGTAATGTATGTACAAAATTTGTTCTGTTGGATCTTCCTGGTAGAGTAACGGTAACTGATATGACAATTCCCGCCGAGCAAATTTAAGAATCGCTCGACGGGAATATATCAATTAGCTTTTAGTCAAAACTTACCAGCAGTGCAAAGTAAGTACTTTTAGGGTGTGAGCTTGAGGATAGTAACTTTGTCAGTAACATTAACACTGATAGTTTTGTCGCTAATGGCAGTAGATGCTTCTTTTCTATTACCAGCATCATCCCAGGTAGAAAGTGTAGCAAAACGAATGGGAGTAGTTAAAGTTAATTTGGTAGGCATTGCTGGAGGAGTGATAACCCGGGCTGGTGTGACGGTAATATCATTATTAGAAATTTCGTGCCAAAGTGCTAAGTAAAATACCCCCCCTGCTTTTTGTAGCAATAAGCTATGTACGTACTGAGTCCGGTTATATCCTGCAGGTGGAGTAACAGTTAGCGTATAGTCTAAAGCTGTAGGAGTAAAGGTTTTCGCGTTAGTAGCAGGATCTTTCAACCTAACGAGCAAGTTTTTCAAAGCCGTATAAGCTGGCTTTGGAGTCAGATCATTACGCAACAAACCAAAATTAGATTCAGAATCGTCAGAGTTGTTCCACTGATCGAGAAACTCGTAAGAGCAAGTGCGGACAATGCCTTTGCGGAAGTACTCTAAAAATAGACGTGGCATATATTTACCATGGACAGTTTCAGAAATTCCTTTATCAGTGTTAGTCGTAAAGTATCCTGTTTCTGTAGCTGCTATTGGTTTAGTACCAAAGGGTTCGCCGTATACATCGAAGATAAAAGGGTTTTCGTCGATATTGACCGATGGGAAGTTGCCATCATAATAGTATTTGGCAAGAGTATTGTAGGCAAAAGGATTATTAAAAGGGTTGCCACCAAAAGGATAAGAGTGGACATTGCCCCAATCGACAACATCACTCAAGTCGCCTAAAGGAGATTTGTTGCCGTAAGTATAAGTACGCCCCAAGGATGGAGCAATAACTTTAATACCTGCGGTGGCTGGATCGCTTTTTAGAGCATTCCATGTATCTTTTGTGAGGCTACGAATATACGAAACCCAGTATAGAGGAGATGCGGGATCATCGTTTAATTTAGCAGTATCGCCTTTACTCCAGTAATAATTGTTGTAATTAAGATCGATTTCGTTTGCTATTTCTACGGCATCAACTACATTTGTCCCAATTTTATTTTTAATTAGGTCATTAATTTGGTTGTACGTTCCACCAACCCAGTAAGAAGAATTGGGTGCAGTTCCCACCGTAGGATTCATAATATAATTGGTTTTAATTCCTACGGCGGCTAAATCTTTGAGTCTGTCAATAACATAGCTTTGTGTACCCCCATCACGAATATGGCGGACTCCTAATTCTACTAATTTTTGTTTGACAGTATTATATTGGGCGGCGTAAGGAGTCTCATCATAACCAAGATGTGTATTAACACAGACGCTATCGATAAAAGAGTCAGCACGTTTTGCTGTTACTGGAACAGCTTGAGCCGATGGGATTGCTCCGGCAACAATTGGTAGTATATTAGAAGCAGTTAGCGTAGTTGCGACTAAAGCTAATTTGATTAGTTTGTTGAGTTTATTCTGAGATTGCATTTGTTTGTACCTGTATAGAGGAGGGAATAAATGTATTGGTCTAAATAAGAACAGCAAACTTCACCCTATGGTTGCAGATGTATTGCATCCATCAGGAAAATTAAATTCTTGAGTTTAAGCCTCTTAACCGATTAAGCAAAC
>QQTW01000737.1_pt1 | contig 21369 bp, 20 predicted proteins | sample 1904831 | NCBI WGS metagenome assembly QQTW01 (sample SAMN09435610, study PRJNA476489) | Subsurface metagenome, whole genome shotgun sequencing project. | reverse complement strand
TCGCTGCTAATTTGAGCAGTTTCGCCTTTGATACTTACGTTCCAGTTCTAGCCGCAGAAGCCGCTACTAGCAAAGAGCTACGCAACCGCGCAGACGACAAGTTAGATACAGAATTTGGTAAAAAAATCGATTTGAACAATACCAACGTTCGAGCTTTCCAACGGTATCCAGGAATGTACCCTACCTTAGCTCGTAAAATCATCCAAAATGCTCCATACAATCAGACAGAGGATGTATTGAAGATTGAGGGACTAAGCGATCGCCAAAAAGAAATTCTCCAAGGCAACTTGGACAACTTCACCGTTACCGAATCTGATTCCGTATTTACCGAAGGCGACGATCGCTATAACAACGGTATTTATCGCTAAACAGAAAGTAGGGGCAGATAGAGGATAATAAGGACAAATGCAAAAAGCAGAGATTCTGCCTGCGCGAACTCCTAACATACTTCATACTTGCCTTTACTTTGACTCAGTTGCAAAACCTTTACCAGTTTGATGTTTTAGTAGTAGGCGCGGGTGCAGCAGGACTGTACACCGCGCTTTGTCTTCCAAGTAAACTTAAAGTTGGCTTAATTACTAAAAATACTGTTGCTCTATCTGCTAGCGATTGGGCGCAAGGAGGAATCGCCGCGGCGATCGCTCCTGAAGATTCTCCTTTACTACATATAGAAGACACAATCAAAGCTGGTGCTGGTTTATGCGACGAAGCTGCTGTAGAGTTTCTTGCAAAGCTTGCGCCTAGCTGCATCCAATCGTTAGTCAATATGGGCGTAGCTTTCGATCGGCGCGACAACCAATTAGCTTTAACGTTAGAAGCAGCGCATTCTCGCCATCGCGTGCTGCACGCTGCCGATACTACAGGTAGAGAAGTAATTACTACCCTTACCGCTCAAGTTCTGCACCACCCAAATATCCAAGTTATTCCCCAAACTTTGGCATTGAATTTGTGGCTAGAACCGCAAACTGGTAGTTGCCAAGGTATTAGCGTAGTTTACCAAGATCGAGTTATTTGGATTCGAGCTAAAGCGGTAATTTTAGCGACAGGCGGTGGCGGTCAAGTTTTTGCCCATACAACTAACCCCGTAGTCAGTACTGGAGATGGAGTAGCGATCGCACATCGTGCAGGTGCAACCCTCAGAGACTTAGAGTTTGTCCAATTTCACCCCACAGCTTTAACTGTACCTGGCGCAAACAGCTTTTTAATTAGCGAAGCAGTCCGAGGCGAAGGCGCTCATTTAGTTGATGATACAGGTCGCCGTTTTGCTTTTGATTATCACCCCCAAGGAGAATTAGCACCTAGAGATATAGTTAGTCGCGCTATTTACAGCCACCTGCAAAGTACGCCAAATCCAGCAACAGCTAATGTTTGGCTCGATTTACGCCCGATTCCCCCTGAGAAAATTCATCGCCGCTTTCCCAATATCATTCAAGTTTGTCAGCGCTGGGGAATTGATGTATTTTCCCAACCAATCCCCGTTGCGCCTGCGGCTCATTATTGGATGGGGGGAATTGTTACAGATCTAATGAATCGTACTTCTATTCCTGGCTTATATGCAGTCGGAGAAACAGCAAGTACAGGAGTGCATGGCGCTAATCGTTTAGCCAGCAATTCTTTGTTAGAGTGTATTGTCTTTGGCGCTCAAATGGCTACTTTGCAGGTTGAAGAGGAAGCTATAAAAAATGACTCTGGCTTAATTGAACCTTTATCTTTTACCCTGTCAGAAAGCAACTTACTTTTTCAGCAAACTAAGTTAGAGGAAATCCGTCAAGAATTACCGCGTCTTGTCTGGCAAAGTGCAGGCATTTGTCGGGAAGAAAAAGTTTTAGAAAGTGCGATCGCGCAAATAGAAATGTGGCAACAAGAATTTGCTAACTTACCCTTAAGTCAATTCATCCTCAATTTACCGCCTGCAAGAGCCGCTAGTTTCGGTCTAAAAGAAACGCATCAACAACTATGGCTATGGGGAGAAACTCGCAACTTACTAGACATCGCTGATTTAATCCTTAAAAGCGCCTTATTTCGCACAGAAAGTCGAGGTGGACACTACCGCCAAGACTATCCCCAAACCGAGCCCCACTGGCAAGCCCACACCTTAGTAAAACAGGACAAACTCTGGAAGTCTCAGTTAGAGAAGTAGGGACAAGGGAGACAAGGGGACAGAAGTTAAAAATCATTATCTCCCCACCTCCTTATCTGCGTCCATCTGCGTCCATCTGCGTTCGCTATCTCCCCATCCCTCTACTGCACTAGTGCAATCTTAAAATCGCGATCGCCTGTATAGCCAGAAAGATCGGCAAGTTCATTTAAAGTCTTCACTCCTGGATATAGTTTGCCTTTAATTTCCCAAGAGGGGAAGCTTTCAATATTAGCCGCTTTACACAAGTCAGGGCGCGGATTTGCCCCATCTTGCGCGCACTCAATATGAGTAATTTCTTCGTAGGCTTCTTTGCCAAACAATGACTTTTGTTCGTGGCAATGCGGACACCACCAAGCAACGTATTCTTTTGCACCGATTTCAGTAAGGTGACGCGCTAAAGCTATTTCTGATGCCCCAGAGACAGTTGTAATCTCCCAGCCCACTCCTGGCGTTGGTTGAGTTACTGGTCTAACAGCTACCTGACCAGAGGGTGCTGTCGCCGCGCCGCCATTTACCCCAGCATACGCGCCTAAAGTCCCAATTAGCGTTATCATCCCGACAACAATGGCAGTAAATAAAATCTGTCCAATATCTTCCCAGGTACGACCGATAATTGTGAGAACTAATAACGTCAAAGAAAATAGCGCAGAAGCTAAACAGTAAATACACAAAGCTTTAAGTTCAAAAGCTAAGAGATACATCAGATAGCTGCTAAATACTGTCATAGCGATCGCTCCAGCTAAGAGCAACAGCCAAGTAGTATTCTCTAACTTGGCACGCAATTCTTTATTTTTTGCGCTATCAACTGCCAAGGGAGCCAAGGCAAATATCAACATACTGATATAAGCCAGTAACCCAAACAAAGCTAAAGGCTGCCCAAAAATCTCCGCATAAGGGCTAGAAAGAACTAAATCGCAAGCTTCTGTTGGGCAAGCGGCAGGATTTTGTGAAAGTTTAACTACAGTCAGATAAGCTGTTGTCAATGCTCCTAGTCCCGCAATCGTGGCAATTAGCGGACGGGACCAGCGATGAATCCAGGGAATAGAACGTCGGCGACTCATTAAAAATTAACCTGCTATTTAATACATTGTCTCAAAGTCGAAAGTCAAAAAATTTCTAGTAAAGACGCAATTGCTTATACGCCCTTAATTTTGATTGGTTGAAACAAGAAAGTTGTGCAGAAGAAATACATAAAATGTCCATACTTCAGGAAGAGTAACCTTAGTTATCAGGTTTTCTACTTTTGAATTTTAACTTTTGACCGCGCGGGTCTGGGAGGCTCCCTCCCAGACTAAGCAGCGCGGTTGACTTTTGACTTTTCTCAATTATGCCCGCAGTGTAACAGAAGCGGTGGTTGGCGAACTTGCGATCGCACTTGCTCTTGCGGCTTCCACAAATTGACTGACACGGATGGGATCAATAGGCTGATCTATCCGCCCGTGACGTTTGAGGGAACTTGAAACGATCGCTCCATCTGCTGCTTGCATCAAGGTAGAAATATTTTCCCAATTCGCGCCGCTACCAATTAAAACGGGCGTACCTTTAGCTGCTGCTGTTGCTAGTTCTAAGTCTTCTAAATTAGGGGGGCTACCTGTCGCCCAACCAGATAAAATAATCCCATCTGCTAAACCTCGCTCGATCGTATCTTGAACGGCGACGGTGAGATTAGGTGAACTTAAGGGTCTGGCGTGTTTGACTAATACATCAGCTAATATTTTCACATCGCTACCTAATTCTCGGCGATAGCGTAGTAGGTGATGCGCCGCTCCTTCGATTAATCCTTGATCGGTTGCCATTACCCCTGTCAGCACGTTGACGCGGATAAATTGGGCTTTGACTATACTGGCAATAGCGATCGCGCTATGAGCGTCGTTACGTAAAACATTGATCCCCAAAGGCAGCGTGACTAAGTTCATCAAGCGATCAATAACTAAAGTCATGGCGCTAACTACTGCTGGATCTACTTGTCCTTTGGTAAAGGGAGCGTCAAAAAAATTTTCTACTATAATTCCATCTACGCCGCCAGAGGCTAATGCCGTTGCTTCTTGTTCGGCGCGATCGATTACGGCTTTGAGGCTACCCCCCCAACGGGGTGATGTAGGCAACGGCAACAAATGCACGACACCGATAATTGGATTTGGGGTTTTAAATAGCTGATTTAAGTCCACTTTTTCCCTATATGGATTCAGCTAAAGACACGTTAGCTAAAGTTCCGTTAATTTTTTACTAATTCGGCACTTTTTATGCACTTTCTCCCAATTGGGAATTTGCAGTTAAAGTACCCATAAGATATGTTAAGATAAAACAGATGCAACTACAGGAGTTTGCCACTCCTGCAAATCAAAGGCTTGCCACTACGCTATGCGTTACTGTGAGATGAGCCTACACGTCTAGGGTAAGGTACGGTAGCTTATACCAATTTCAAATTGGTACTTTAAAGTTTAAATATCGTAAAGTTTAAAGATATATAGTTCCATCGACTAAGCCCCGCTACAAACGGCATTCAAATTCCTAAAACGATTTTCCACCTACAAGAGCTTGCTCTTTGGTCAAGAAGTCGCTCTTGGAAGCTAGTCAACATCATAAATTGAGCGTTATTTTACTATATGGGCGATAAGCCAATTATAGCGATATCACATTTGGGGTGCGAAAAAAACCGAATCGATACAGAACATATGCTAGGACTGCTGGTAGAAGCAGGATACGGCGTAGATAGTAATGAAGAATTAGCAGACTACGTTATTGTCAATACTTGCAGCTTTATTCAAGAAGCTAGAGCAGAATCGGTCAGGACTTTAGTAGAACTCGCCCAAGCAGACAAAAAAATTGTCATCGCTGGGTGCATGGCGCAGCACTTCCAAGAACAACTGTTAGAAGAATTACCGGAAGCTGTCGCAGTAGTAGGGACTGGAGACTACAACAAAATTGTTGATGTAATTGCGCGGGTAGAACAAGGGGAAAGAGTAAAACTAGTTTCTCCTGAACCAACATACATCGCAGATGAAACCACACCGCGCTACCGGACGACAACTGAAGGTGTAGCTTATTTACGTATTGCTGAAGGTTGCGATTATCGTTGCGCTTTTTGCATTATTCCCCACCTGCGGGGAAATCAGCGATCGCGTTCTATTGAATCAATCGTCGCAGAAGCCGAGCAATTGGCAAGTCAAGGCGTAAAGGAAATTATCTTGATTTCCCAAATTAGCACTAATTACGGCGTAGATTTGTACGGCGAACCGCGATTAGCCGAGTTGCTTAGAGCATTAGGTAAGGTAGACGTGCCTTGGATACGGATGCACTACGCCTATCCTACTGGACTTACGCCCAAAGTAATTGCCGCGATCGCCGAAACGCCAAACGTTTTGCCTTACTTAGATCTGCCGTTGCAACATTCTCACCCAGAAATATTACGGGCAATGAATCGACCCTGGCAAGGTAGGGTAAATGATGCGATCGTCGAAAAGTTGAAAGCTGCTTTACCTAATGCAGTATTGCGGACAACATTTATTGTTGGTTTTCCAGGAGAAACAGATGAATATTTCGATCATTTGTTACAGTTTGTAAACCGCCATCAGTTCGATCATGTAGGAGTATTCACGTTTTCTCCAGAAGAGGAAACCCCTGCATACAAGTTGCCCAATCAATTGCCTCAAGAACTTATGGAAGCACGGCGAGATGCGGTAATGGAACTCCAGCAGCCAATCTCCCAGCAGAAAAATCAGCAAGAAGTAGGCAAAGTAGTTGACGTACTGATCGAGCAAGAAAATCCTCAAACAGGAGAATTGATTGGTCGTTCGGCTAGGTTCTCGCCAGAAGTTGACGGCTTAGTTTACGTCCAAGGCGAGGCTGCATTAGGTTCGATTGTCCCAGTGGCAATTTCTAGTGCTGATATATACGACTTATACGGCGAAATCGTTAATAGTCAAAACTAACTACGGCATTATTTGCCTGTAGGAACAGTTAACTTACAAATTTCATTATCCAAAAGTAAACATCAGGAGATTAGATGAATCTTTCATTTGAAAGTTTAGGTCTTTCAGAAGCTCGCGTTAGCCACTTAGAAAGTTTAGGATTTACAGCACCTACGAGCATTCAAGCCCAAGCGATCCCCGAATTGCTACAGAAAAAAGACGTAGTAGCAAAGTCTCAAACAGGTACAGGTAAAACAGCTGCTTTTTCCCTACCAATATTAGAGCAACTAGATAGCACTCAAAAAGGTGTGCAAGCTTTAATTCTGACACCGACGCGCGAACTTGCAGTACAGGTTTGTCAAGCAATTACTAGCTTTGTTGGCAATCAAGACGTTAAAGTTCTAGCGATTTATGGCGGACAATCAATTGACCGTCAAATGCTGCAACTCAAGCGCGGCGTACAAATTGTTGTTGGAACGCCAGGACGAGTAATCGACTTATTAGATCGCGGTAACTTGAATTTAGCTTCAGTTAAGTGGTTTGTCTTAGACGAAGCTGATGAAATGTTGAGTATGGGCTTTATTGACGATGTTGAGAAGATCCTCAAATCTGCACCAACTGAGCGCCAAACAGCCTTATTCTCGGCAACAATGCCAGTAACGATCCGTCACCTAGTAGCAAAGTTTTTGCGATCGCCTGTAACAATTACTGTCGAGCAGCCGAAAGCAGCGCCGACAAAAATTAATCAAGTTGCTTATCTAGTACCGCGTCACTGGACAAAAGCACGGGCGTTGCAGTCAATCTTGGAACTAGAAGATCCAGAATCAGCATTGATTTTTGTGCGCACCAGACGCACAGCCGCAGAACTAACCAATCAACTGCAAAATGCAGGTCATAGCGCCGATGAATATCACGGTGACTTGACTCAACAAGCTAGAGAGCGGTTATTGTCTCGTTTCCGCAACAAGCAAGTCCGGTGGGTAATTGCGACAGATATTGCTGCGCGAGGCTTAGATGTAGACCAGCTAACGCACGTCATTAACTACGACTTACCTGATAGCGTAGAAACCTACGTCCACCGAATTGGGCGTACAGGTAGAGCCGGAAACGAAGGTACAGCAATTTCTGTAGTTCAACCTTTTGAGCGGCGCAAGCAGCAACAAATTGAGCGTCACGTCCGCCAAAACTGGAAGATCAATTCAATTCCCACACGGGCGCAAATTGAAGCACGCCAACTAGAAAGGTTGCAAGTGCAAGTTAGGGAAGCTTTGTCAGGAGAGCGTTTAGCATCATTCTTGCCAATAGTGCGCGAAATGAGCGAAGAATACGACGCTCACGCGATCGCTGCTGCGGCTTTGCAAATGGCTTACGATAAGACTCGCCCCACTTGGATGCAAGCAGAAGGTGCAAATGCTGAAGAAGAAAGGCTACCAAGTTCTAAGCCAATCTTAATCAAGCGTTCTCAGCAAACTTCATCTGCAAAAAACAACTAGTTTGAAGATACAGCGATTAGCTCTTTATCCAGCTAATCGCTACTATTTAGTTTTGCCAAGGACGGCTAACTTGTTCTAACTCAGCAAGTTCATTATCAGTCAATCTCCAGCCCAACGCACCAGCATTTTGCTGTACTTGTTGGGCTGTTTTTGCACCTGCGATCGCAACTACATTACCTTGAGCGATTAACCAATTGAGGGCTACTTGGGCGGGAGTGCGATCGCGCAAGTCACCAATTTGTCTGAGTAGCGATATCACTGGCTCAATTTTCTGCAAGCCAGCTTGACTAAATTGGGGATCGAATGCTCTTGCACCTGTAGGCTTTTGGTTGCTATCTGGTCGATATTTACCTGTCAATCGTCCTTGAGCTAAGGGGCTATAAGCTAGCAAAGTAACGCCTAATTCTTTGGCTGTATCTGTAATTCCGCTCTTTTCAATTTGCCTTGTTAGCAGCGAGTAGCGGACTTGATTAACTGCTAAAGGTACGCCGCGATCGGCTAAAATTTTGTGTGCTTCGCGCATCTGCTCGGCTGAGTAGTTGCTGACACCGATAGCCGCAATTCTCCCCCGTTTAAATTCATCTGCTAAAGCGTTCATCAGGGTTTCTTGGCTCATCAAGAAGGTAAAGGGCCAATGTACTTGATATAAGGCTACTTGCTCTACTTGCAGACGTTTGAGGCTATCTGTAAGCGCGTCAGAGACAGATTGAGCGGTAAAGCGCCAAGGCAAAGGACCAAATTTAGTTGCAATCTGCACAGTTTTATCGCTCTGTTGCATAAATTGCCCTAAAAACTCTTCTGATTGCCCTAAGCCATATATTTCCGCTGTGTCAAAAAAGTTTGTGCCAGCTTCTAGGGCAGCATTGAAGGCTTCTTTTAGCTGTTTTGAGTCATAATCGCTGCCATAGTTCCAAAATACCTTATCGCCCCACGCCCAAGTACCAACACATACGGGTGGAACGGCTGGGCCATTCTGCCCTAAAGTAATTGTCTCCATTAAAGCTACCTTTACACTTGTTTACATTTACCTAGTGTAACTTTGTCGTTAATGGTGGTGAGGAATAATACAAACTTGTTTGGAGAGTAAAGGTTTATATGAGCATAAAACCAGATTTTGTAACTATGACTGCAACTGAGCTTCGGGCTTATGTATTAGAACATCAAGACGAAGAAGCTTTACACGCCTACTTAGACAGACTCCATGCCCAGAACCAAAATTCCCAAGTATATAAACCTGAAGATAATGTTGCTGATGCGATCGCCAAGTATTTAAAAACTAAAACATAAGGGTTAGATTAGATGCGATCGCCCTTTGATAGTAGTTGCAGCACAAAGACCGAAAGGAGACTTTAAATGATCCAGACTCCTGCTAAATCCTTAAACCTAGATGAATTTCTAAAGCTGCCAGAGACAGAGCCTGCCAGCGAATACATTGATGGAAGTATAATCCAAAAGCCGATGCCACAAGGAGAACATAGCGCAATTCAAACTGAGTTAGCACCTGCAATCAACTTAGTTGTAAAAACAAAACAAATTGCGCGGGCTTTCTCAGAACTTCGTTGTACCTTTGGTGGGCGATCAACTGTACCTGATATTTCTGTATTTTTATGGAAAAGAATCCCCCGTCAGGCAAATGGTGGGGTTGCTAATATTTTCTCAATTGCCCCAGATTGGACGATTGAAATCTTATCTTCTGACCAAAGTCAAACTAAAGTTACCAAAAATATTCTGCATTGTCTCCAACATGGCACTCAAATGGGATGGTTAATAGACCCAGATGATAAGTCTGTGTTTGTTTACCTCCCAGATCGACCAACGACTTTTTACGATCGCCCAGAAACATATCTGCCAGTACCAGAATTTGCTAAAGACCTTAGACTCACAGTAGAAGGCTTGTTTAACTGGCTGTTGATATAAATTAGACTAAATTAATATTGATACCCTTGGGCGATCGCCATGCAAGTTAAAGACCTGACTGTAAATGAGCTAAAAGCTTTGATTCGAGAAACTGTTATGGAATCTTTAGCAGAGATTTTACCCGATCCTGATGAAGGTAAGACGATTAAACAGGAATTTAAGCAAAATCTGTTATTGATTCAAAAGCGTAGGACAACAGAAGCTAAAAGCGTTTCTTCAGAAGAAGTTATGCGTAAAATTGGTTTAGCTGAATAATGAGTTACTCCGTTGAGTACGAGCCAGAAGCCATTGCCGATCTAAAAATATTAACTCAAGCTGTTCAAGAGCGAGTTGTCAATAAAATTAACTGGCTAGCAGCTAGCTTTGACCAAATTACTCCTCAACCGTTGACTGCTGAATTGAGCGGGTTTTTCAAAATGCGGGTTGGAGACTATCGCATAATTTATGAATTCAACCCGTGAAAAACGCATAATTTTCATTGATAGGATTGGACATCGTAGAGATATTTATAATTGATTTTACGTTCGCCCTCCAGTAAGTCCAGGAATTTCTGCTGCTGGCGTAGCGAGCGCCTAAATATTCATTTTCTTTCAATCTAAAAATATGGCAAGCAGCGATTTATATAATTTAGCCCCTAACTCTCTTGCTGTACCTAAACTCAAACTTTTGACTATGTTTAGGTTGGGCTTGTTTCAGATGGGGTTGGGGATCATGTCAGTCTTGACTTTGGGCGTACTCAACCGAGTCATGATTGATGAATTGAAAGTACCCGCCTTGATTGCCGCAGGAGCGATCGCTATGCATCAGTTTATCGCCCCAGCGCGGGTGTGGTTTGGGCAGATGTCTGATTCTAAACCTTTATATGGCTATCACCGGACTGGTTATGTATGGACGGGTACGGTGTTATTTGCGATCGCGTCTTTCCTCGCTTTGCAAGTAATTTGGCAACTCGCAGCAAGTGTAAGTTCCGGTTGGACAATTCAAACTTATGCTTGGGTAGGAGTATTAGGGCTAGTTTTTGCGCTTTATGGTTTAGCAATTAGTGCTAGTTCCACTCCTTTTTCTGCTCTATTAGTGGATATTTCCGATGAAGATAATCGCTCTAAATTAGTTGGTATTATTTGGTCAATGCTGATGGTGGGTATCATTGTCGGGGCAATTATTAGCAGCAGTCTATTAAAACAAATTGCCTTAGATGCACCCTTGGAGTTGTTGCAAGGCTCGCTAAATCGGTTATTTGCGATCGTTCCCGCCGCAGTTTGTGGACTAGCATTTATCGCAACTGTGGGCGTAGAAAAAAAGTATTCTCGGTATGCCTCAAGATCTCAGTTAGCCAATCGTGAAGATAGCATTTCTCTGGGTAGGGCGCTGCGGATATTGACAGCTAATCGTCAAACAGGCGTATTTTTTACTTTTCTGCTTGTCATGACTATTAGCTTATTTATGCAAGAACCCGTGCTAGAACCTTATGGCGGCGAAGTTTTTGGCATGACGATCGCTGAAACTACAAGATTAAATGCTTTTTGGGGTACGGGTACGCTACTAGGTATGAGTACTACAGGCTTTTTAATTGTGCCGCGTTTGGGCAAGCAAAAAACTACTCAAATTGGCTGTATTGCTGTCGCTGGAACTTTTGGACTAATAATATTAGCGGGATTAACTGCTAAGGCGCAAATACTTCAAGGTGCGTTGTTGATATTTGGCTTGGCTTCGGGCGTGACTACTACAGGTGGTATTAGTTTAATGCTCGATTTGACTGCGGCGGAAACTGCGGGGACTTTTATCGGCGCTTGGGGTTTGTCGCAAGCAATGGCGCGAGGAATCGCAACTGTCGCTGGTGGTGCAGTATTAGACTTGGGTAGAAGGATATTTACAGAGCCAGTGCTATCCTATGGACTAGTATTTTGCTTGCAAGCTGTAGGTATGATACTCGCAGTTTCGTTTCTTAGTCGCGTTAATGTGGCAGAATTTCAAACGAAGGCAAAGCTGGCGATCGCTAAGGTTTTAGAAGGTGAATTAGATTGAATAATGATTTTTGGGACAAGGTTCTTGATTTTGCTCAAGTTACTGCCAAGCGAGTAGGAGTACAACTACTGCAAGATTTTGGGCAAGTGACAGCAGATGAAAAGGCTGATGGTAGCCTAGTTACGCGCTCTGATAAATGGGCAGATCTAGAAATTGAACAGGCGATCGCTTCTACTTTTCCCGATTTTGGCATCTTAACGGAGGAAGGGGAACATACGTTTCCCGATAATCAATGGTGTTGGATTATCGATCCCCTAGATGGTACTACCAATTTTGCTAGAGGGATTCCCATTTGGGGTATTTCTCTCGGTCTGTTCTACCGAGGTACGCCTGTCTTCGGCTACGTCTATTTTCCCACACTCAATCAAGCTTTTCACGCCTATCACGATGCACCAGATTTGCCAGCACCCCCTAAAGGCGCATTTCTCAACCAGCGTCCGATTCATACTAGCGCTGATGCTTTGAGTAACAATCACTTTTTTAGTCTGTGTACGCGCAGTTGGCGAGTTTTGCAACAAGGCGGATTTCCTTGTAAAATTCGGATGTTAGGCGTTGCTAGTTATAACTTGCTTACAGTTGCTAATGGTGCAACTTTAGGGGCTGTAGAATTAACTCCCAAAATTTGGGATATTGCTGCTGTCTGGGTAATTGTGCAGGCTGCTGGCTGTACGTGGCATTCTTTGCAGTCTGAGCCTATGTTTCCGCTAACTCCTGGTAAAGATTATGGCAGCTTTTCTTTTCCTACTCTTCTAGTTAGTCGTCCTGAGTTATTAACAACTTTTCAACCTTTTGTTGATTCTATGAAGTTTTGATGAAAAAAAGCGCTTTTTTCGCGCGTTTCTTTACTTTTTTCTTGCTTTGTTTTAAAATGCTTTTATAATATAAATCTGTGCTTCGGCAAAGTTAGCTTATAGATTTCTACTATGACATTAATCTTAGCAAAAAATCAAGTTTTTTGCAATATCTTTAGCCTATTATTTATAGGGGCGGTTGGAAACCGCGTCTACACAGACAAAGTCCGCCTGCGCGGACTAAGAAAATCAAATAAATTAGTCTGGCATTCAGGCTTTTGCGAGAAGTTTAATTATTTAACCAAATAAAATCTGCAATCGGGGTATTGATATCAGTTTGCTCATCTTGAGGAGAACTGAGTAAAACTGAACTTTGGTTAAATTGTTGGTTGTTTATTCGCCGCGCTACACGGCTAGGAATACCGTAGTTATAAACAATATGTCCTTGTCCGACTAACACGACAACTTGATAGTTTGGCTTTTTAGCAAGAAACTTAGCAATACCTTCAGCCATAGTTTCATCCCATAGCACTTGTGCCAAGAAAAAGCGCTCAAAACTAGGACTATTACCGCTAGCATTGGCTTGATGCTGTTGAAAAATATTTAGCAATAGCTGGCGATACTCAGCATTATCAGTACGAATTTCTGTAAAAGGGGGAATATATTTGCGCTCTTCTGGCGAAAGACTTTCTAAACCGTTTTTAGCAACTTTGCGCGTTACTTCTGTAGGAGTATTTAAAGCTAGGATAGGCAACTTTTTGGCTTTGGCAAAGCGGACAATTGGGGCATAATATTCCCAAGGAAAACCCCATCTTCGCTCGTATTCGCTTTTTGCTAGCAACTGTTGTTCGCTAATTTTTCCAGCTAAATAATCATCAATAACGCCTTGATAGGGACGCTGGAACATTTCTAGAGCGATCGCTATATTTTTATTTCGCCTGTAAAGTTCTTCAATTATCTTAAGTTGATTTTGATGGTCTTTAGCGCTGTCGTGAGTTTCACCTAAGTACACAACATCTGCTTTTGCTAGTTGTTGTAAAGCTTGTAATCTTGTGGCTACCTGCTTTTTAGGATCTTTACACTCTCTATCTATGCTAGTAATAGCAGCAGCATTTTGTTGCGGTAGAACTACTTGCGGACGACAAGAATTTAAACCTTGTTGCGTGTAAGCAGGTGCAATGAATAGCCAAATAACTACGCAAACAGCAAACGATAGCAAAAACAGCCGCTTAGTAAACAGTTTCATCCTCTTTGCGCCAAGCGGGATCGACAATACAGATAAACACCAAAGGTTGATCGCCGCAGTTGTAGATAAATTGCTTGGCATCTGGGGGAATATACACAGCGTCGCCTGGTACAACTACCTGAATTTCTGCGTCGATGTGCATTTCCCCTTTACCACTAAGAATGTAGTAAACTTCCGATGTAGTCAGCGCATGAGGCTGTGACGCTTTGCCTACAGGTAAAGTAGCATGAGCCAAACTATAACGCAAAGCGATCGCCTGCTTGTCTGGATGCAGCAGTTCCCGTAACTGGGTATTGTCCCCAGCAATAAATTCTTCGCAATCAAGCAGTTTTTGAATTAGCATTCAACCTAGTAAAACATAGAATTAGTCTTTGGTTGATAGTCCATACATTGGATTGCCTCTTCCGTATTAGCTATAGAAGGCTGTACGGTACATTTGAGGCGATAGTCGCCTGTAAAAAACTGACAACCCGAACAAGGGATCTGATGCATTTTCTGCGTAGTAGCCGCGCCGTCTTGAATTGCAGTCCACAGACTCCAGCCAAACAGGAACGTCAAAGACCAGGCAGACAAAAAACAAATCGGCATAAGAAACGGTTGGATGAAACTAATTAAAGCTTGCAGCAGTTGAAACACGGTAATTTCACGAGGACTAACAACTTATTAGCCATGTTAATGCATTTCATCAATTAATTTAATGTCTGCCTAGACATAGATTTTAAACGCCAGCATGACCCAAGGCTAAACCCGTAAACAACATGCCCAGCACTAGGAATGGTTGAGCGCTAGCTTGGTATTTGACATCGTTGTTCAGCGGATCTGGAAGAAAGTAGATCTTCTGGAAAACAATTTGCGGGACGATCAGCAGTAAAACTATTGCGCCGTAGGTGTACTCATGTACATAAAGTAAGTATGCGCCGATACCTGCTTGAAATAAATCGATCATTGCCACACAAATCCAAGCTGCGGTATTGACACCAAACATTACAGGTAAAGATTGTAAATTGAATTGGCGATCGCCTTCCACGCTTTTGAAGTCATTAACTACCGCAATTCCCAAGCCTGCCATACTGTAAATCAAAGTCAGCACCACAATCGTCCAATTGAGGTCGCCAAACAAAGCATGACCCGTACACCAAGGCAAAGCAATATAACTCGCGCCCAAAGCATAACCGCTCAACCAGCCGTTGCGCTTGAGTTTTAGTGGTGGCGCACCATAAATGTACGCAAGGAAAGAACCACCAATCGCCAGCGCTGTAATAGTGGGAAATTCATGACCAGCCCATCTGTCAAGGGCAAAAGCGATCGCAATTCCCGAAAATAACAACACCAAAATCTGAGTTATTACTTGCCCAGTTGAAATTGCCCCAGAAGGAATCGGACGATAAGGCTCGTTGACAGCGTCAATATCGCGATCGCTAAAGTCATTAACAGTTTGGGTATAACCTGCCAATAATGGACCTGCTAGCAACATACAAGTTGCAGATTTTAATACGTCCTCCAGCGACCAAGTAAAGCCGCCTGAAGAAGCCGCACCGCAGACTACACCCCAAATCAGCGGAATCCAGGTAATCGGCTTAGTTAGCTGCAAGCGAATTTTCCAGATAGAAGTTTCGCCACTAGAAGCGCCCTTCATGCCTAGCATTTGCCGAGTTTTGGCAGAGCGATCGCTTACCAAAGGAGCAGCGGTACTTTGTTGCACATCCAACTGGGTTTTAAGCTCAGGTTCTTTGAATTCTAATTGTTCTGAATTAGTATCAGGAGATTTTTGAGTTTGTTCAGACATACAAAATTGCCTATAGGTTGATGCGGGGATGGGGAGATGGGGAGATGGGAAGGTAGGGAGATGGGAAAGTGGAGAGATGAATTTTCTTTACCCTTTCCCTTTAAAAGCGACGTTTGCGGCGGGAGTAATCCCTCCGCAAAGCTCGCGCCCTTTACCCTTTCATTGCCCTTGCTTCTATTAAAACGAAATTATTAAGTAACCTTGTTGGAACTTAGCACCACTGACTGTTCTCCCGCTCAAACCAGGGGGTAAAAAGATATTACGCCGCTGATCTCCAGCTTCTACAGTCACCTCTGGTCCCGATTGAGTAAGTTTTACTTGCTTTTTGTCAAAGCCAGGCAGAAACAACTTAACTTGACGATTAGCAACATCAACCTCAATTGGTTTGGGAACCTGCGTCACTTGAGTAAAATCAGGGAGGGCATCAATTAACGGCTGCCAATCCCCCGCAGAAGTATTAGGAATCGCACTAACCGTTAAAGGCGAAAATTCCTCTATTGTCGGCGCAGTTGCAGTTTGGTTAAATAGCACGCCACCAACATTCAATCCAACTTGTTGAGCGCTACCCCACAAATATGTGGCTGTAGCAATAGCAATAGGATCGTCAGTAGTTACCAAATAAGCAGCAAGCCGTTTGGGGTCAGCAAGCGCTGCTTTGCCTTGCTCTAAGATATTATTTACCTGACCAGTAGGTTGAGAGAAGTTATCGCCTGTCCAACTGACGTTAAGTACAGTACTAATCAAAGGTTGGAGAAAAGGCGAAACAGTTTTAACCAAATCTGATTCTGTAATTAACTTGCCAAATCTACGACTGTACCAGCTTAGACTTTCTGGCATTCCCAACGTTCGCAGCGTTGTCACATCGCCAGACCCATCATAAACGATCACATCATATTTGCCGCTAGCGTCATATTCCCGCAGGGCATTAAGTTCTAACGCTTTGTCCATCCCTGGCAATACTACTAGTTCTTGACCGTAAACATCTTTAATTACGGGCGTACGCAGGTACTGAGCCTCTAGCTTTTTAACTTCTTCCCAATTGCGCTCTAACAGCGCCGACGCTTTTAATTGCACCGCATCAAGGCTAGTGGCTATTTGCTGGACTTCAGAACTTAGAGATGTACCAAGCAGCAAACCTAAAGCAGGTCCTGTGTCTTCTGCTGCCAAAAGCACGCGCTTACCTTGGCTTGCTAGTTTCTTTGCCGCAGCGATCGCTATTGTGGTGCGACCGCTGCCGCCTTTACCCAAAAAGGTTAATATCAAAGACATTGCTATTCGTGGTTGATTCTATTTAAAAGGGTAATCCTTCCAAGGATGATTGAGGCTACCCACGAAGAGATATCCCCAACATCGTTTATCCTAAACTGTTCGCAGTTCGTCTTCAAAAAACCAAGTTGCGAACTCGTCTTCAAACTGAACTACTACGCCTAAGCTTCTGCCATCTAGCACTTTGAAGCCTTTAATAGTTCCCACTTGTCCTAGCCGCTTTACAACAGGAGCGGGTACGCGATCGCGCAGACGGCAAACTTTAACTTGTTGTCCTACTTCCATGCCAACTTAAAATAATGTAATAAACCATGACTCAGTGTAGCGGAATCTGTGCCTCAACAGGAGTGCAGGTTGAATTTAATCGGGATATTTTTCTAGCTCAGAGCGACTATTTATAAAGTATGCTGCAAAATCAGCAAAGATATCTTGATAGTGTACGATGCCTCTTGTTGTAGTCCTAATAGCTAAGTAAATTTTAAAAATAGCTAATGAAAAGAATTTTGCACAAAGCATTTAAAAAGGGGCATTGGCGACCTATTGAAGGGCAGTGGCAAACCAAGTTTAACTTACTAGGGACATTAGTACAGCGAGATTTAGAGGCACGCTATAAAGGTTCAGTACTAGGTAACTTGTGGCCTTTACTCAATCAACTCTCACAATTGCTGATTTATACTTATGTGTTTGCCATTGTTCTAGAGGTGAAGCTAAATCTAAAAGGTTTACCTACAAACAACCTCACGTTTGGTTTGTGGCTATTTGCTGGATTGCTCCCTTGGATAGCATTTACATCAGGTTTGACTCAAGCTACATCATCGGTAATAGCGCAGCCAAATTTAGTTAAAAAAGTAGTATTTCCTTTAGCTTTGCTGCCAGTTGTGCCAATTTTGTCAGCATTAATTGAAAGCTCCTTTGGCTTAGTAGCTTTAATTATTTTGGTTGCGGTGTCAGCACACACGCTGAATTCTACATTATTGCTATTGCCGCTAATTTGGCTACCGCAGTTGCTACTGACAGCGGGTTTAGGATATTTAATGGCAGGGCTAACAGTATTTTTGCGCGATATTCCCCAGACGTTGGCAGTTGTCTTAAATTTCTGGTTTTATCTCACGCCCATTGTCTATCCAGCCTCAGCAATTCCTGCCCAATGGCGAGGTTATGTATTTTGGTTAAATCCGCTAGCGGCGATTTCTGAAGTTTACCGCGATCTAATCTTAGTTGGTTATGTCAATCACTGGGGAGAATGGTCAGTAGCAACGCTAGTTGCAACGGTAGTGTTTGCGATTGGTTTAGGGTGTTATCGCCGTTTGCGTCCAGCCTTTGCTGATGTATTGTAGCGGTGGCAATATCAGACATCAATCTCTAACTAACAGACTCTAGATTTTGCCATGAGTATTTACAGTCTGATATACTATTCAAACTTTTGGCATCTGCCGCAGAAGTCCAGCTATGGATGAAGTTGCTATTTCTTTAAACAATGTCTCTAAATGCTACAAGCGCTACGCTCACCCCGTAGATAGACTTAAAGAGATTTTATTGCCAGGTAAAAGCAGAGCCGAAGAGTTTTGGGCGCTACGAAACATCAATTTAGACGTGTATCGGGGAGAAACTTTAGGAATTGTTGGACAAAATGGTTCTGGTAAAAGCACCTTACTCCAAATTATTGCTGGAACTTTAACTCCTACTACAGGTAATGTCAAAGTAGATGGACGAATTTCAGCATTACTAGAACTGGGTAGTGGCTTTAATCTTGAATTTACAGGAAGGCAAAACATCTTTTTTAACGGTCAAGTTTTAGGATTAAGTCGAGAAGAAATCCAAGATAAGTTTGACAGTATTGCTGCCTTTGCAGAAATTGGCAGTTTTATCGACAGACCAGTTAAAACTTATTCTAGCGGGATGGTTGTTAGGCTAGCCTTTGCAGTAGTAGCTAATATTGAGCCAACAATTTTGATAGTAGATGAAGCTTTAGCTGTAGGAGATGCAAAATTTCAAGCGCGCTGCATGAAAAGAATCCGCCAGTTAAAAGAGCAGGGAGTCACAGTTTTATTTGTTTCTCATGATGCTTCTAGCGTAAAAATGCTCTGTAACCGTGCTGTACTTATAAATAAGGGCGATATATTAGAAATTAATAGTCCTAAGCAGGTAATCAATCAATATATTGCTATATTGAGTTCAGAGCAAAAAAAGAATGATGAGTTTAAGCAACTATCAAGCATTAACAAACTTGCTGCAATAGATAGAATTGATAACGATCAACATATTTCAAATAGCGATCACACAAATACCAGTAGGCATGGAAATCAAGTTGCCACAATTAGAAATGTTCAGATTAAAAGTTTGAACGAACAGGCTTCCGAAAAAATAGAAACTGGCTCTAAATTCAAAATTTTAGTATCACTACAGGCGTGGACAGATTTAACAGATGTAGTAGTTGGTATTTCTATTAAAAACTTAGTAGGATTAGTTGTCTATGGTACAAATACTAAATTAAGCCAAGTTAAATTACCTAATCTCAAAGCTAGTGAGCAACTGAGCTTAAACTTCATATTACCCTGTTATATGAATAGAGGTGTTTACACATTAACGGTAGGCATACACTCAGAAGAAGGTTTAAGTTATGACTGGATTGATGAATTAATAGTTTTTGAAGTAACTAACTTTGCTCAATGCGACGGCATAGTAGATTTTAGAGCGAAGGTAGAATTTAAGCGATTAAGCTACGCTCCATACCAAGAAACTTAGTTTCCTTAATTTGTCGGCTAATTTTGCTAATGTGAATATTAAAGTACGTATTGAAGATGACAAACTTAAATAAAATTAAAGTTACTGTTGATGAATTGTTGCAAGAAGTTAGGCTAGAAGTAGCAAAAGAGCAGGGGTACAATTCTCTAAATAATTCAATGATTAACGTTACAAATCCAATAATTGCTGAAGATATTAGCTATATAGAGAGTTTGCTCAATAACGCTGAATCTAGAACTAACGTTCGTACTAAATGGCCAGACAAATATAATCGCTTTCCCTTCAATCTTAGTAAAATAATTCAAAAATTAGCTCTCAAGGCACTGCAAATAATATTTGTAGATCAGCGGGAGGTTAATTTTTCACTTATCCAAGCCTTGAGAAAGTCTATGCTAGTTAATCAACAGCTAGTTGAGGAAATAGTAGAACTTAAAGCACAGGTAAAAACTTTTGAGAATAAATTTATCAATTTAAATAACCAGCACAACAAGAAGAGTGAAGAACCCCATAGTTTTAAGATGCTTGAGCAGCACCTCAACTCTATAGAAAGTAGAACAAAAAAACTTAGCGATCGCTCTATTAAAACTACTACCCAACTCAAAACACTTAATAAACAAACTGAAAATTTTTCCAAGCTGCATTTCAATGATTATCGTTATATTAAAAATGATCTAAGTCAACAAAAACGCCTCATTACATTATTTTTAGAAGAAGCACGTCAACGTTTGCCAGATAAATTCGATCGAGGACAACTAAAAAATTTTCTCAATGAAGAGCAGCACTTGCTAGATGCTTTTTACGTTGCTTTTGAAGAGCAGTTTCGTGGTAGTCGGGAAGAGATTATAGATAGATTGAACGTCTATCTACCTTGGATTGAAGCAGCTAAAGTAGGCACGCAAGAACTACCCATATTGGATATAGGATGCGGACGCGGTGAATGGTTAGAATTACTACAGTCGTCTGGGTTTGTAGCGCGTGGGCTAGATATAAATAGGGTGATGGTAGAACAATGTCAAGCACGAGGATTTAACATTGTTGAAGGAGATGGGCTTACTTATTTACAATCTTTACCTACTGCTAGCTTAGGAGCAGTAACTGGTTTTCACATTATCGAACATATACCATTTAATTCATTAATAGAATTATTAAATGAAACAAATCGCGTGCTAACTTCTGGGGGAATAGCAATTTTTGAAACACCCAATCCAGATAATGTATTAGTTGGTAGTAGTAGTTTCTATTTAGATCCAACTCATCACAACCCTTTGCCCAGCCCAACTATAAAATTTGTAGTAGAATTTTGCAATTTTTGTAATGTGCAAATATTAAATTTGAATCGTCCAGATGTATCTACTATTTCTGATAATTCAGAAATAGCTCAACGCTTTAATGAATACTTTTATGGTTGCAGAGACTATGCAGTTATTGGATTTAAATTATAGTTTTCCAGACAAAATTACTATCAATCCAATATTAAAATATAAGCAGTATGCATGAACGTAACATATTTTATAGCTTTCGAGTACAAGAAGAATTGCTTAATATCAATAACTCTCTTGTTTGGGGAAAAGCCCACTACTCATATAAAGTAGTAAAAAATAAATACATAAAGTTATTACAAAGTAAAAATCTAAAAGTTTGTGAAATTATCCGTCCAGAAATTTACAAACATAAAATAGCCTTTGAATTTCTCAATGACTTTAAAGCAGGAGATATTCACTTAATTTTTAAGCCATTTGAAGAAATTAGAATTTTGAAAGGAGCCTACAATATAGGAATACTGGCTTGGGAGTTCGATCGCATTAATACAAGAACGTTTGATTCTGTTCCACTCTCCAATCATCTTCGCATACTTTCAATGCTAGATGAAATATGGGTTTTATGTGAATACACAAAAAAAGTGTTGCAACAATATAATCTAAAAAACGTGTACTGCATTCCTGCTCCAGTTAACTATTCAATTTCAAATAAAAAAACATTCGTCAAAGATTTATTGGGCGACTTTCCTGCGGTAAAGCTTAATACCATTAATATAGAACATCAAAAAGT
>QQTW01000736.1_pt1 | contig 21391 bp, 24 predicted proteins | sample 1904831 | NCBI WGS metagenome assembly QQTW01 (sample SAMN09435610, study PRJNA476489) | Subsurface metagenome, whole genome shotgun sequencing project. | reverse complement strand
CCAATGCCAAAGATGTTCATTTCAAGTCCTCCTGCTGTGTTTAGTCCCAGTCTTAAGTATAAGACCCACAAAAAAGCCCGGTCGAGCCGGGAAAAGTTAAATATTGTCCAAGCTACTCACAAAACTACCAATCAGCCGCCTAAGTTCGACCAATCAGGAGCTATATCAAGCCTCTCAAACAGCAGGAGGACTTGAAATGAACATCTTTGGCATTGGTCTGCCGGAAATGGGTCTGATCATGGTTGTAGCTCTTTTAATTTTTGGCCCCAAAAAGCTACCAGAAATTGGTCGTAGTATGGGTAAAACAGTTCGCAGCTTTCAGGAAGCTTCCAAGGAGTTCGAAAACGAGTTTAAGCGGGAAGCGGAACAGCTAGAGCAAGCTGTGAAGACAACCGCCGAGCTTGAACCTAAGCAAATAGTGGCGGCGGAACTTTCCCAGACTGACTCTGACCATGCTACTAGTTCGTCACAACAGAGCTAGAAGGTGCGATGTGACAGCAGACGCGTCAACATTGGTGCTTCCCAAGCTGATCGTGGGGCTTGGGAATCCAGAACCAAAATACGATCAAACACGTCACAACATTGGCTTCGCCGCTGTTGACGCCTTGGCGCGTTGCTGGCAGGTTCCTATGTCAGAAAATCGCAAATTTCAAGGAGTTTTTGGGGAGCGGGGACCGCGAACAGACAAAATCCTGTTGCTGAAGCCACTCACTTATATGAATCGCTCTGGACAGGCAATTCGAGCCGTCACAGATTGGTATAAATTGCAACCAGATTCTGTGCTGATCATTTATGATGATATGGATTTGCCAGTTGGAAAGATTCGCCTACGTCTATCGGGTTCAGCTGGAGGACAAAACGGCATGAAAAGCGCGATCGCACACCTTGGTACCCAAAACTTCCCCCGGTTACGAATTGGGATTGGCAGACCCCAAGGTGCAAATTCAAGCGATGATCCATCTGCTTCCCATGTGTTAGGGCGATTCTCCGCAGTTGAAAATGAGCTAATGACTGAAGTACTCCAACTCGTAGTCGCGGCGGTGGAACTGAGCATTAAGCAAGGGGTAGAGAAGGCAATGAGTCGCTATAATAGCTACACTATTTTATCAAGGCGAGACGGGAATACAAAAAATCCATCCTCTTGTGGGTGAGAACTATAAAACCAAGTCAAAAGCGAACTTTGCTTAAATCACAAAATTCGCTTTTCTTGTTTCTTAAAAATTATCCCTCTCGGTTGTATTGCTTGCTTAAATTTGACGTGATTAAACCATTCATCCAAAAAATTTCTTATCTCATACGTCGTTGACGGCGGACTGCAACTGCCTTACGCTTGCGTTTTTCCAACGGTGTCTCAAAATGCCGATGATACTTTACATCAGCTAAAATTCCAGCTCTAGAAACTTGCCGTTTGAACCGACGTAGAGCTGAATCAATTCCTTCGTTCTCGCCTAGAACAACTTGGGTCATTCTCGCTTCTTCCTTAACTCCTTGACTTAAACTATAAAGCTATCTCAAACTCTATCAAATTTTGGCTGCACCTTAACAAGGTAGAGATGAGTTCCTGAGTTTCTACAACAAGCGGGTAGAGTATCCTGACCCGATGATTGTTTTCCTTACTGACTACCAGCGAATTGACAGTATTGCCAATTGTTTTAATAGCGTCCACGGGAGGCTCTCCCGTTTATACCACCACTGCGACTTCCCACACTAGGGCGACTGCTTCTCTCTTCACGTGGTTTGGCTTTATTAACTTTAAGGCTACGACCCATCCACTCTGCGCCATCTAGGGCGTCAATGGCAGCAGTTTCCTCCGCCTCACTTTCCATTTCTACAAAACCAAAGCCGCGTAGACGACCAGTTTCACGATCAGTAGGAAGTTGAACCTGCTTAACGGTTCCATATTCACTAAAGACAGCAAGAATATCCTCTTGCGTAACTTGGTAAGACAAATTCCCTACATAAATGGACATGGAATATCTCCAAAAGTCAATATTGTAAAGCTCCAGTTTCGGAGATATCCCCGTTAGTACAGAAAAAAGGATATGTACCAACTAACAAAGTTTTCAACCGAACCTGACTTACGTTTGATACTTTAGCACAAAATTTTTACCTGTGAATCACCAAAAGCTGACTGCGTAACGCTCTAGGGATGAAAGGTGATCTACTTTACCCCCCTAAAAAGGTGGTAGTTCTTCTAGAATCGTAAAACGAATGTGATTAATCGCTAAGTCTCCAATGGTGATATCTTCGGTTAGCGCTGCTCCATTACTTCTAAGGGTCTCAAAAGAGATCCCTTTACCAATTTCAATGTGATACCAGGCTAATCCCATGAAAAACCGCGATGGGTAAGGACCCCGATCCACTACATCGTCGGGATTCGATTCCATCGGCAGCCAGCCAAACCCAGGCACGTAGAATTCCAGCCAAACATGGTTGAAATCCGGTTGCAGTGGCACTCGTTGCTGCTCTGCATAAGGTGGACATTTGTAGCGGCCTATCGTGCGACAAGCAATCCCATTCAAACGTGATAAGGCAAGTAACACGCCCACATACTCACCGCAGGAGCCAATGCCCCTTTCTAAAACTACATCGGGTGGATCAATATGAGGTTTGATACCGTAGGAAAGTTGGTCGTAGACGTAGTTGCGAATTTTGAACATTTTCCGGAGAAGATTGGTTTCACTACCAATTGCTTCACGGGCGGCCTGGAGAACAATAGGAGAATCCATGGCCAACTCATCATCGTCTACTAGATAGCGCTCCTGAAATTCTGGTGGAAGGTCAGGAATATTTTCTATAGTTTTGGGAGTAAGGCGGTACTTAATTCCTCGGACTTCTATCAGCGCTTTCCAGCCAAATAAATGCCGCTCGCTAGAATTGAGGGTATCAAATTTAAACACCGCCACGCGCTGCCCATCTATCAATTCTTCTATAAAGGGCAGACCAATCGGTTCAACGTGTCTCACCTTTTGGCGATCAGTTTCGGCGGGCATTGCTATTCGCCATTCTACATTCTCTAAGTGCGCCTCGTCTAAAGGAGAAAGTTCCTCGACGTAAGACATCTCAATCAAGTAACCATTAGATAAAGCGTAGTTTTGCTCTGGGTCGTGATAATAATTTAGGGGATGAATAAAGCTGCGATCGCGGTAGGTCAGCTCGTGAGATGGTTCGGCATTGGGGTTATCACGAAGATAAGGCTCAACACCTGCATAGGCAACATAGAGGGTTTCCTGACTTGTTTGTAAATCAGAATAAAAAGCTAGGCCAGTTGGAGAATCAAAGGGCGTCAGAACGCTAAATTGAATTTTGCCAGTAGCCCTGTCAAGGCAGTAAACAGTTTGTTCGGTAGCGTCACTTACCCAAATCTCCTCACCGCGAACTGTAATGTTTTCTACCCCGATCCCTGGCGCATAGAATTTTGTAATTTGGCGACCAGTATGGCGGTCGAAAATCAGAATGTAGCCATACTTCTGGCAGGTAATATAAACTGTTGATTTCCAAACAGCAACACCGTTTGCAGGGTAAGGTAGGGTTACAAAAGGCTGGAGTCTTAAATCTCCTAGCTGACAGAAATAAACAGTGTCTTCCCGCGTACACCAAAGAGTGTCCTCCCACAAAGCTAAACCAGTCACATCTAAAAACTCGGAAGCCGTGTCCGAATTTAGAATCGTGGTATTCTCACTGGTTGGATCAATTTGGAGTAAATGCCCTTTGACTGCATCAATGGCGATGAGCTTATTATCTAAGAAGGCGATACCATGTAGTGCGGCAGCACCAATTGGTCGTATCGTCTGTCGCCATGATTGCTGAATGGGTGGGACCGGTAGAACAGAAGTCATAGTATAGAGTGACATATGCCGACGCCAACTTCAAGCAGTATATAACGCGGACGGCTCTCTGCTAAATTATCATTGAGTTCTATAAGCACTCTTTCTGACGCTATCTATGGCTGCACATTCTCTGCCAAACCCAGCTCCCACGTGGCACACTTTAGAAGTTGATAAGACTTTACAACTTCTAGATAGCGATCGCGATACTGGCTTAAGCTCCCAAGAAGTACAACAGCGATTGCAACAATACGGCACCAACGAATTGCAGGAAACTGCTGGTCGTAGTCCCCTGACCATTTTACTGGATCAGTTCAAGAACATCATGTTATTGATGCTGATTGCGGTAGCCGTAGTTTCTGCTGTACTAGATCTGCGGGCTAACCGGTTCCCCAAAGACGCGATCGCCATTTCATCCATTGTTATCTTGAACGGAATACTGGGCTATCTCCAGGAAAGCCGTGCCGAAAAAGCCCTAGCCGCGCTCAAACGTCTCTCTGCTCCACTGGTGAGAGTGCTGCGCGACGGCAAACTAGCGGAGTTAGAAGCGAAGGCACTGGTACCAGGGGATGTGATGCTGCTGGAAGCTGGAGTACAAATTTCAGCAGACGGACGTCTAATTGAAGAGCAAAATTTACAAGTGCGAGAATCTGCCCTAACCGGTGAAGCCCAAGCAGTTGAAAAACAGGCAGAAGCGCAGTTGAGTGAAGATGCATCACTTGGCGATCGCATCAATATGGTATTCCAAGGAACCGAAGTTGTCCAAGGACGAGCCAAAGTTGTGGTGACAGGCACCGCGATGCAGACAGAGATCGGGCGAATTGCTGCTTTGCTCCAGTCAGTAGAGAGTGAGCCTACCCCGTTGCAGCGGCGGATGTCCCAGTTGGGCAATGTTCTTGTGACAGGCTCCCTCATCCTGGTTGCGTTGGTGGTGGCAGGGGGTATTCTGGCAAATAGTAATTTCGACCCGCAAAACCTTAATTTCAGCAACTTTGAAGAACTGTTGGAAGTTTCTTTGAGTATGGCGGTTGCTGTGGTGCCGGAGGGCTTGCCAGCTGTGATCACTGTTACCCTAGCGCTAGGAACGCAAAGGATGGTGCAGCGTCAGGCGCTGATTCGCAAACTACCAGCGGTAGAAACCCTAGGGAGCGTCACAACCATCTGCTCAGATAAAACCGGCACCCTGACACAAAACAAAATGGTGGTGCAAAAGGTTTACACGACTCAATCGATCCAAGTTACAGGCGAAGGTTACGCCCCTTCAGGGGAGTTTCAGCTAAACGGACAGAGAGTCGAAACAAGCCAGTATCCCGAACTGCAAGCTTTATTAATTGCTTGTGCCCTTTGTAATGATTCGTCTTTACAAGAGGAAGATGGGCAGTGGAAGATTCTAGGAGATCCGACAGAGGGCGCACTGCTATCACTGGCAGGTAAATCAGGCATTGAGAAAGACCAGTGGTCTAGCCGCCTGCCCCGCGTCAGAGAGTTTCCCTTTTCCTCTGAACGCAAACGGATGAGTGTAATTTGTCAGGTGCAGCAGGCACGCTCAGGTGTCCGAGCTGAGATCAGCGAGCTAACTGAAAGTGGGATGGTGAAATCTGAAAGTTACATAATGCTGACAAAAGGATCGCCAGAACTCACCTTAGAGCGTTGCAATCGAATGCATGTAGGCGATCGCTCTGCTCCCCTCAGCAAAGAGCAACAGACTGAAATTCTGGCCCAAAATGAGCAGATGGCAAGTCAGGGGTTGCGGGTGCTGGGCTTTGCCTACAAACCACTGAACACCTTACCTCCGGATGGGTCAGAGGCTACATCAGAGCAAGAATTAGTATGGTTAGGATTAGTGGCGATGCTTGATGCGCCAAGACCGGAGGTGCGGGATGCCGTAGCTCGGTGTCGGCAGGCAGGCATTCGACCGGTGATGATCACTGGCGACCACCCACTGACTGCTAAAGCGATCGCAGCGAATTTGGGCATTGCTGAAGAAGGGGCTCGCGTCTTCACTGGTCAGGAGTTGGAGCGTCTTAGCCAAGAGGAACTAGAGCAACAGGTTGACCACGTTAGCATCTACGCCAGAGTCTCTCCAGAACACAAACTGCGAATTGTCAAGGGACTCCAAAATCGGGGCAAATTCGTCGCCATGACCGGCGATGGCGTCAACGATGCTCCGGCACTCAAACAAGCCGATATTGGCATTGCCATGGGCATTACCGGCACCGATGTGAGTAAAGAAGCTAGTGACATGGTACTGCTCGACGACAATTTCGCCACGATTGTGGCGGCGACGGAGGAAGGGCGGGTTGTTTATACGAATATTCGCCGCTTTATAAAATACATTTTGGGTAGCAACATTGGAGAAGTCTTAACCATTGCAGCCGCTCCCATCATGGGTTTAGGAGGCGTTCCCCTAACACCGCTGCAAATTCTCTGGATGAACTTGGTGACAGACGGTTTACCGGCTCTTGCTTTGGCAGTAGAACCGCCTGAACCCGATGTGATGCAGCGCCCCCCATTCAGCCCTCGCGAGAGTATTTTTGCCAGAGGGTTGGGGTCTTACATGGTTAGAATTGGCATTATCTTTGCCATTATCGCGATCGCCATGATGTGGTGGGCTTACAATCATACTCATGCCGCCGGGTATCCACGCGATCCCAACACTTGGAAGACAATGGTGTTCACCACCTTATGTATTGCCCAAATGGGTCATGCTCTAGCAGTCCGCTCGAATACGAGGCTGACAATAGAGCTAAATCCTTTTTCCAATCCCTATTTACTAGGAGCTGTTGTCGTAACGACGTTTTTGCAACTTTTGCTAGTCTACGTGCCGCCCCTACGAGCTTTCTTTGATACCTACTACCTAGACCCAATAGAATTGGCAATCTGCTTCGGTTTCAGTGCCTTAATGTTTGTCTGGGTTGAACTGGAGAAGCTATTTATTCGGTCGGTCGGGCGTCGCAGTGAGGGGTGATGCCCCTGAATCATGTATCTCAAAACCATACAACTCCGACAGTTTCGGAACTACCAAGATCAGCGAGTTGACTTTCTAGCTCCCAAAACTATTTTGGTGGGTAACAATGCTCAGGGAAAGTCGAATCTATTGGAGGCGGTGGAATTGCTGGCAACGTTGCGGTCGCACCGAATGGCGCGCGATCGCGACTTGGTGCGGGAAGGAGAACCGATTGGACAAATTACTGCTACTCTAGAGCGACAAACTGGCCTTAGTGATCTATCGATAACGCTACGCCAAAATGGTCGCCGTACTGTTGCCCTTAATAGCGAGTCCCTCCGTCGTCAGCTAGACTTTCTGGGCGTCCTTAATGCAGTGCAGTTTTCCAGTCTGGATTTGGAGTTGGTGCGAGGGGGACCAGAGCAACGCCGGGTCTGGCTCGATACGCTGTTAATTCAGCTCGAACCCGTTTACGCGTATATTTTGCAGCAGTATAACCAGGTGTTGCGGCAGCGTAATGCCTTTTTAAAAAGGAGTCAAGACACATACCCGCGAAGTCAGGAGTCAGAATTAGCTGTTTGGAATGCGCAATTGATAACTACTGGTTCGCGGGTAACCCGGCGGCGATCGCGTGCAATAGAGCGGTTGGCTCCTATAGCCTGTTCTTGGCACGCCAGTATCAGTGGCAGTACAGAAATTCTGCAAGTGAAGTATGCGCCTAATATTCCTTGGGAACCAAATAATCCAGAAGGAGTGCAGCAGGCTTTTATCGAAAAAATTGAGCAGAGATCTGTTGCTGAACAGCACCAAGGCACCACGCTCGTTGGTCCCCACCGGGACGAAATTGAGTTGACGATTAACCAAACGCCAGCTCGTCAATACGGTTCTCAAGGGCAGCAGCGAACGCTGGTATTAGCACTCAAGCTAGCAGAGCTAAAACTGATTGAAGAAGTCGTAGGTGAGCCACCACTGCTATTGCTTGATGATGTATTAGCCGAGCTAGACCCATCCCGTCAAAATCAACTGCTGGATGCCATTCAAGACCGCTTTCAAACCCTGATTACTACTACTCACTTGGGTGCGTTTGATTCTCAGTGGCTAAAAGCCTCCCAAATTCTTTCGGTTCACGCAGGACAGATTATCAGCTCAGATTAGTTCACGATTCAGATGGTGGGAAGTCTGTATTAACCGTCTCCTGGTGGGTAGCTACGCGAGTGCTTTTTTGGAGGAGAATCCCTAGAGTTACTCGTTTCATAATCCAATACAAGCCTACGATCACTACAAAGGTTACAGCAATAATCACCAGTGGACGTTTACCAGCTAAATCTTCCACCACGCTGGTTGCCAGAACATCCAATTGAGTAATGAAGTCCCAGCTGTTGAACCTTAAGAATCGCCCCAAATAAATACCTACTGCGCTGATAGCGTGGGTAAACATCTCAGCCCCCAGTATCCATTTTCCCTGCCCCAGCCTGTTCAAGTAGTAACCCAAGTTAATTAAAGACAGAACATAGGCTTCAAACCCAGCCAGAATAAATAGCAGGTACACAGGAATTACAATCAATGTAATCATCCACACCGAGTTAATTTTGCGAATATCCTCGATCAGGTGAATCACATCAGTCAAAACATAAGGCGCGTTGGGTAAGAAAGCGAAGAAAACTAAAAATCCAAACCACCATAGCCCGGATCTACCTCGCTTTCTACGAAACAGCCAAACACTTAAAACCAAAGGCACAAAAGCCAGAAATAGATTCCAACTCATCCAGCGACTATTGCTCAGTAAAATACGCCAGACAGTGGCTATCAGGGCAATCAGTTCCGCTTTCATTAGGGCTTCCTCAGGAGACAGGTCAATAACTGTGGGTTAAGTAAGTATTAAGGTGTTAAGACACCAGTATAGCTATGACTCCACAAGTGCTGCTCATTCTCCGATTGTACCGATAGAAAACATTAAAACCCCCCTATCCTGTAAAACGTTGTCAGGTTAGGGAGGTTATTAATTTGCAAATTGTTGAGCTAACAGAAACGTATCTCATCTACCCTAAGCTGAGTGGCTCACTTAGTTGTAGTAATTGACTTCTGCTTCCAACTGGCGAATCAAGCTTTCATTCCCATTGGCTCTCGCTACTTCTAAGCGGTGTTGTAAGCTCTTCTGAATGTTAGCGCGATGAGCTGCACCTGCTTGTTTTGCCCTTCCCCGAATATTTGTATTCATGCTGTCCATCTCTTTGCACTCAATGCCTTTTTGTGTTGTAAATCTAATATAACACCCTAAAAGTAACATAAGCTACAGAATTAGACATAGAGTTTTATTATTTTTTTACGCTTAGCCATATGTCACCAGATAGATGCATCAACATAGACTCTTGACTCTCCTGAGCGATTTTGGCTTGAGCGATATTTATGTGGGGGTGATGAAGGGTGCGATCGCACAAGTCAACCCTTTGCTAACCGTGGTGGACATGACACACCAGATCCCTCCCCAAAATATTGCAGCGGCTCGGTTTTGCCTGATGAATGTCTACCCTTATTTCCCATCTGGGACAATTCATGTCGCCGTAGTCGATCCGGGCGTGGGCAGTAGCAGACGAGCGATCGCAGTAAAATTTGCGGATGGGTTCCTGGTAGGGCCAGATAATGGTTTGTTCAGTGGTGTGCTGAGTCAGAGTCCAGCTGTAACAGCCGTCGAATTGACAAATCCCCGTTATTGGAGAACCTCTGCTCCTAGCGCCACCTTCCACGGTCGAGATATCTTTGCCCCAGTGGGAGCAAATCTAGCCACTGGTGTCCCTTTAGAGCAGCTAGGACAAGCAATCGACCCAGCTACCTTAGTTCAACTGGCTATACCTGAATGCACTCAAACAAACACCGGTGTTGCTGGTTGCATCCAGTATGTCGATCACTTTGGTAACTTAATTACTAATATTCCAGCGGCTTATGTGCAAGGCAAAACATGGTCAGTTACGGCATCTGGGCTGACCATACCCGGGTGTCAAACATATAGTAATGGCTCACCTGGACATGCGATCGCTCTAATTGGTAGTCATGGTTGGGTAGAAATTGCCGTCAACGGTGGCAATGCCCGGACCCAATTACATTTGGACTGGGGAGGTGAAGTAAAAATTTTCCTACACCAAGAAGCCAAAGGATAAAGTTGATAAAAGTAAAGAGATAGAGGTTTGTAAAGGCTCTTTCTCTTCTCAGGAGCGTTTATTGTATACGAATTAGTGCAAATTTTTTGTGATGACTCAGCAATTAGAATTGGAACCAGTGATTTATCAAGGCCAGTTTGGGGAATTTACGATTACGGAGGGCGATCGCACGGGTGTCATCATCTACCGCGCTGGCTTAATGGTAGCTGCCCTTAGCTTTGCCATAGGCAGTGTTTTGGTGCTGCTAAACAACTCAGCGGTAGACTGGGCACTAACTCCCTTAATCGCCTGTTTCTGTCTAGCGCTGAGCGTCAGCTTAGTAGCGATTCATATCTATCTAGCCGTGCTACACCGACTACTTCAGGCATTTTGGGCGATAGGCAGTGTAACGGCAATCGCTTTGGCACTCTCTAGTAGTGAACCTCTGGCTCTAACAATTTACAACCATCCAGCTGCCTTATTTGGGGTGGGCTTTCTATTTGCGGCTTTAACAGGCGTTTATTTCAAAGAGGCGTTTTGCTTCAACCGGTTAGAAACCAAGCTTCTGACACCCCTGGTGCCGGTTCTGCTCCTGGGACATTTGTTAGGCATCTTGCCAGTCCAGTGGGAACGGATAATGCTTGCTATCTGGGCTGTTTTGTTTGTCGTATTTGCACTCCGCAAAGCGGTGCAAGAAATTCCACCCGACATTGGGGACAAGTCTGTTTTTGCTTATTTGAAGCAACAGCAGTCAGTCAGGGTATGAAAAAAAAAATCCAAAAAATCAGTTTAGTACGTCGCAAACAGGTGTGGACGCTTACGGCTCAAGGATGGGGAGTTTTAATTGCTGTTGCCGCTACTTTAATTGGCTTCACGATCACTCATATACACTCATTTTTGGCTGTAAGTTACCCCATCAAAGCCGATGTATTGGTTGTGGAAGGATGGTTACCAGACTATGCACTAAATCAGGCGCTGACTGAATTTGAACGTGGTTCTTATCGCCAACTCATCACCACAGGAGTCCCTTTATCAATCGGGTCTTATCTGGCTGAATACAAGAACTTAGCAGAACTTTCAGCGGCAACTTTGAGGACAATGGGTTTGGAGAAAGAGAAGCTAGTAGCCGTTTCTGCACCTGATGTTGTCCAGGATCGTACTTATGCATCTGCTGTCGCGTTTGGGCAGTGGCTATCCAACTCAGGTTTAAAAATAGAATCAATTAATCTTTATACGGGTGACGTTCATGCTCGTAGAAGCTGGTTGCTCTTCAAACAAGTGCTTGCTCCCAAAATTAAAGTCGGCGTGATTGCTGCAGAAGCGCGAAATTATGAGCCAAAAAACTGGTGGAGTTCTAGCGCTGGAGTGCGAACAGTTATTTCTGAAACCATCGCATATATTTATGCACGTTTTATAAATTGGCGAGGCTAACGAAAGAAAGGGAAGGGGAGATGGAGAAATGGAGAGAAGAACGAGCTTTCTGGCTGGCTTGGCTGCAAATTACTGGCATTGGCCCAACTTTGCTGAGGCGGCTACAACAACATTTTGGGACGCTGGCGGCGGCTTGGGAAGCTAGCCCAGCCCAACTCAGGGAAATAGAAGGATTTGGATTTCAGACAATTGAGGTTGTAGTAGCGTTGCGATCACGCATTCATCCCCAACAACTCCTTCAGCAGCACGAGCAGGAAAACCCTAATTTTTGGACACCATCAGATGCCGACTACCCCCGCTTGTTGCTAGAAACTCCTAGTCCACCTCCAGCTCTGTACTATCGTGGTCAAGTTCAACTGCAAGAAAATCAAGGGGTTACACCGCTTGTCGGCATTGTTGGTACCCGCAATCCTTCAGAATATGGCAGGCGTTGGACTCGTAAAATAAGCACAGCTTTGACTCAAAGTGGCTTCGTGATTGTTTCTGGCTTGGCAGACGGGATCGACACTGAGGCCCATCGCAGCTGTATTGAGGCTGGTGGACGGACGCTGGCTATTTTAGGAACCGGCGTGGATATCGTCTACCCCTCGCGTAATCGAGAGCTTTACAAACAGATTTTAAATCAGGGATTAGTCTTGAGTGAGTATCCGGCTGGTACGCCACCGGATCGCCCCCACTTTCCCGCCCGCAATCGGATTATTGCTGGAGTAAGCCGTGCTGTGGTGGTCATGGAAGCTCCTACCAGATCGGGCGCTTTGATTACAGCTCGTTTTGCTAATGATTATGGTCGAGATGTTTATGTTTTACCTGGTGCACTGGATAATCCGCGATCGCTCGGCTGTTTAGGGTTAATTAGCAAAGGAGCACAGGTAATTCTCAGTGAAGCTCATCTGCTAGAAATGCTGGGAGCGATGCCACAACTCGACTCAGTTGAGTCGCTCCAATCGGTGGATCAACTGCCTTTGCCAAATTTGTCACCAGAACTCAAGCGGGTGTTAGAAGCGATCACCTTGGAATCTATGCCCTTTGATTTGATTGTGCAACAAACTAACTACTCAGCGGGATTAGTATCCAGCGCCCTTTTGCAGTTGGAACTCATGGGGTTAGTGTCCCAGATGCCAGGGATGCGTTATCAGAAATGTTAGGCACATCTATCCAGCTAGCTGTTGCATGGGATTGATGAGTTAAATCCATCAACAGCTGAGAATAGACTCCTTCCCGTAATGAGGGCGTCAGTGCCTCACCTTGGTCAATCCCTTGTACCCACTGATCTACCACCCGGATAAATGGTGCAATGCGACCATCATCATAGGTTTGAGGGAAGGCAAGACAAGTTGGAATTTCCACCTCAGTTAAGGATTGACCTGCCGGTGCCGCCCAAAGGCGAAAACCATTTACGTAATCTTTCTGATTATCACTACCCAAGACTAAAGTGCCGCGATCGCCGTAAACTTCTACCCAATGACCTCGCCCTTGGAAGGTACAAGCACTAATGCAGACCTGGCAAGGCGTGCCATCTGCCAGTTCCAGCATCAGCATACAGATATCATCCGCATCTACAAGCTTCATTTCACCTGTGGCTGGATCAGGTCGAGTGGGAATAGCGGTACTCAAACGGGCGCATAATCGCTTTACTGGTCCAAACAACCAGTTGATGTAATCGAAGGTATGAGAACCTAAGGCTCCCAGTGCTCCACCGCCTTGGGATGAGCGAGAATACCAGTTCCAGGGTCGTGAGGCATCGGCACGACCTGAGACTAACCAATCAATCTTGACTAGGCGCTTTTGTCCCACATACCCTCTGGATAGTAGTTCTTCTAGTTGCTGCCATGCAGGTACATAGCGAAATTCAAAATCCAGAGTGGTAATGACTCCGCCAGCTTTTGCTAGCTGGTACAGTTCGAGTGCTTCGGTTGCTGAAAGGGCTGTGGGTTTTTCTAGCAATAAATGCTTCCCAGCTTGCAGCACTGTCTTGGCCATTTCATAGTGTAGAAACGGCGGTGTCGAGATGCTGACTGCTTTAACTTCTGGCAAGGTGAGAATGTCTTCAATCGTGTCACAAGCGTGGGGGATATTGTGGGCAAGAGCGATCGCTTTTGCTTTATCTATATCTCGATGATGAACGGCAATCACCTGAGTGCGGGGGTGAGCCTGAAATCCGGGGATGTGGACTTTCTGTCCAAATCCGGTTCCCACCACTGCTACACCAATAATAGGACTTTGGGTAGCTGGAGATTCAATTTGGGAGACAGAGGGCATAACCGCCAAGGACGCCAAGAGCGCCAAGAAATTTTGGGACCGCCAAGACGCCAAGAGCGCCAAGGTTGATGAGGGATTTTAGGTTTTGCTAGCTGCTGATTCTGGGGGGGAAGGCTGGGACTACTGGAATACCTGTGGCTAGACGTTTAGAACTTCTGAACTCGGTGGATGGCCTTTGCTGATGAGATTCAGATGTTTGAGTGGTATTGATGTTTAGAATTTCCAAGTTGAACCGGTAGCCTACATTACGGACGGTTTGAATTAGACTGGGTTGTCGCGGATCAATTTCAACTTTTTTGCGTAGAGATAGGACATGGGTATCAATAGTGCGTGGGTTATCAATGGCGTCAGGCCATGCACGGCGTAGTAATTCCGAGCGGCTTAGGGGTACTCCACCAGCTTGAGCTAAGACGTATAGGAGACTGAATTCTTGGGGTGTTAGATCGATGAATTCGCCTTGAAAGCGGACGCGGCGCTGCACGAGATCAATTTGAAGAGTTCCATAATCTAGATATGCTGGTGCAACTGGTGTGCGGTTGCGTCGAATTAGTGCCTCGACCCGCGCTAGAAACTCTTGCATCCCAAAGGGTTTTGTTAGGTAGTCATCTGCTCCCGCTTTCAATCCGGCAACAATGTCGGCTTCGGCGTTACGGGCAGACAGCATCAAAATCGAGGGCTGTTGTTGTCGCTGCAACCACCTGCAAAACTCAAAGCTGTCACCATCAGAAAGTTCAGAATCGAGGACGACAAGCATTGGTTGGCGTGTTAAAAACACTTCCCGCGCTTGATAAAGGCTGGCTGCCTGATGGACTCGGTAGCCTACCTGTTGTAAGTTCCAGCTGAGCAGCAATCGTAAATGCGGATTTCCTTCAACAATTTCAATACAAGCCGAGCCCACGGTGGTCAGATCCATTAGTTTTCCTGACTCCAAAAGTAACAAAGCCTGTGTCAGGGTTTTGTAACAGCTGCTACCTGATTAGCTACAACTTGGGTTTTTGTCCCTCAGCTAGTAGCAATTTTGGCAAGTATAAAGCAGCAGTCGAAACCGGACGCAACGCGAACTAAGTCTGTTTCAATATTTGTGATGAAGTCAAAAGCGGTGCCCACCCAGTTAAGATAGAAGGATGAAGACTAAAAGCTGAATCCACATTTCACATTTAAAACTTCATCAATTAAAATTCACAATTCATAATTTTATGCTTCAAGATACTCAATCCATTCGCTACTACCAAAAACTCACCGACGCCCTCGTCGAAGTTTGGAATCGGGGTTATCGCTCCGATGAATTACGGCTTTACTTAGATGGGTACTTAGCTGCGCTGCGGCATACTAACGCTATTGAACCCTATCTCATCCACCGTTTGGAGGAGGAAGCTGTTCGTTTCCTCTACGACCCGTTCAATTTTGAGGTGCCCCAACCAGAACCAGAATCTGACTATCGTTAGCATTTAACTCCAGTTTAGTGCTGTATTTTAAACTTTATTTGTCAGGTACTTAGTATAAATAGTAAAACCCCCTCAATTACTTACTGGCTTACAACCATCGTTTGAGGGGGTTTTAAGTTGAAAAGATCACCTTTAAGAAGCTAAGGCAACTTCCACCATCTGCTGTAATTCACCCTGTTGATACATCTCGATCAGTATGTCTGAACCGCCAACAAATTGACCGTCAATATAAACCTGAGGAATTGTTGGCCAATTAGAATACTCTTTAATCGCCTGACGGATTTCTTGGTCTGCCAAGATATCAACCGTCTCGAATGGTACTCCCAAAGTATTCAAGATCTGCACCACGTTGTTGGAGAAACCACACTGGGGCATTAGCTTATTGCCCTTCATGAAAACCAAAATCTTGTTTTGGTTTACTAAATTCTCAATTCGCTCTTTCGCTTCTGGAGTCATAGTTTTTATTCTCTTTTCTAAGAATAGGTTTTTTGAAATTGAGTTTACCCTTATCTGGCTTATCTTATCTGACCAGCTGTTTGCCAAGCTTGGGGAGTGTAAGTTTTCAGCGCTAAAGCATGGATAGCTTCTGAGGACATGGCTTGCCGCAACGCACCATAAATCAGTTGATGCTGTTGCACTAGTCCCTTTCCCTCGAACTGGGGCGAGACTACTGTCACCTGATAGTGATCTCCGCCGCCGGTCAAGTCTTGTACCTGAACTTGGGCGTCCGGCATCTCCGCCTTAATCATTTCCTCAACCTGGTGGGGGCTAATCATCACAATCCCTTGACTGTTGAACTCTTTTCTAATTTAACAAACAGAAGTCAGGAGTCAGGAGTCAGGAGCCAGAATTCCGAGTGAAATAGTAAGAGTGGAGGATGAATTGAGGGTCTAAATCTCAACCAAATTTGGGGATTGCTTGGTCTTCAATCGGAAGGGATCGCGTATCCCCGTACATATTGCCTCCTGAATTCTGAATTCTGAATTCTGACTTCTTGATTTAACTATTTTTTTGAGGAGGTTGGCTGGGTCTCTTCGCTGGCTCTAGGATAGGGAGTCTCTACAAAGCCCAGTTCAAATAACTGTTGATAAGCTTTCTTTCCTAAATCCCGCGTTGGGTTCTGACTACGGATAATTTGAACGAGCAAAGGCACAGCCAATTCCGGTCGGTTTTCCGCCCGGTGTACCAGTGCTAGTTGATATGTAGCATCATCTCGCAGTTGCGCGGTTTCTAATGCCTTCTTCCGTTGGCTATTTGTAACTTGATTGTCAATTCCTGAAAAGCTAGAAGCTAGTTCTTGATAGAAATTGGACATTTGGTTGTATATCTGACGAGCCTCTTGAAGTTTTTGCGCAGCTAAGGCATAGTTTTGGGAAGAAACCGCACTACTGGCCTCTGTCATCAGACGCTGCGCCTGTGGCACACTCAAAAGGTTGCCATCTTGAGCCGCAGGACGGAGAACGTTTGGGTCTGTCGGGTCAAGTGGTTTTGCTTGATTGGGACTGTCTGGTAGCTGTGGTGCCTGATTAAGCGGTGGTGCTTGGTTAGGACTGCTTGGCGGATTGGGTGCTGGTGTCTGACCGTTGACTGGTGGTAGCAAGGTCAAGGATGCCATAACCGCTATAAGCGTTAGGCAACTGTTGCGGAGGAAGCTTTGGGTTCCAGCAGAAATCATGGAGTAACTATGGTAAGAAGAGCGAGAAAACAAGACTGATTGAAACTTCGGGTATCTTAACTCCGATTGAGTCCTTCACAACATCTGCTTGACTCCCAAAGTTTCTCTCATAATTAGACTCAAACTCCGTTCAATTAGTTCCCCTGCTCTCTGGAGCAAAGCGCTGAAGAAGCGGGGTGTGGGGAAGCTAGTTCTTTGAGTTTCTCTTCCAAAGCGATGGTTAACTGTTTGGCATCCTGTTTGAGCGAGCCTGTGCTGTAATCGGCTACAACTAGAGGAGAGCCAATGCAGATCTTGAGATGGCATTTCCAAGGTACTGTCGGATCGCTATAGCAAATGCTGATAGGTACAATTTTGATGCCTAGATTAGACCGGCTTGATTCAGCTTGCAGTGCTATACGGGCTAAACCAGGTTGGAGTCGGTTGAGCTGGCACTTCTGGTTTTCGCCCAGGTTGCCGCCTTCCGGAAAAATCACCAGGGTTTCTCCCTGCTGGAGTATATCGATTCCATGGCGGAGGGTGGTGATGGCTGGGTGCTTGGTATCAACCGGAAACCCTCCTAGCCGTCGAATGAACCAGCCTTGGAAACCTTTGACCTCATCTGCCGTAACCAAAAATCTCAGGTCTCGCCCCGTTACACCTCGACCGGTCATGGCCGCTACAAGCACTGAATCCCAACGGGAACGATGGGTGGGAGCTAATATGACGGGTCCACTACTGGAGAGATGTTCTTGTCCGGTCACTGAAATCCGCCCAAAATAGAATGGTATAACAAGGCGACACCCTAAGGTATACACCAATGGGGCTAACCAAGGTGAAATATGGGAGATAGTAGGAGCCACCTTGGTAGTCATTGGCGTTTCCAGGGAAGTTGCAGAGAAAGAGTCAAGCTGAATCATGAAGGCGGCTAGTGAGTTGATTAAGTGAAGGTTTCCAAGCTCTCTTAATTCCACCGTAAATTTTCTTATCTCAGTTGCTCATCATTAAGGGACACTTCTAGGAGCGTCACGTTTGGTTTCACCCTTCGGGAAAGCCTCCCATAGCACTGGTCTGACCCGTTGTCTACAGTTGGTTCCCCTTCTATAGGGCTGGACTCACGAGGGTAATTCAGCTTCATCAGGGCTCTTAGGGATGCCGCCGAGAAGTGAACCAGGCTTGCAGTTGTTGACGACAGGCAGACTCTAAGATACCACCAAGTATGGATAAACGATGATAGGAACAGGCACTATCAGGAATATTTGCAACGGTGCGGATTGCACCGGTTTTTGGATCGTCTGCTCCATAAACTAGCAAACTCACTCGTGCTTGCACAATCGCACCGGCACACATAGGGCAAGGCTCTAGAGTGACGTAAAGGGTGCATTGATTGAGATGCCAGTTTTGCAACACTTGACCAGCTGTCCGCAGAGCGAGAATTTCAGCGTGGGCTGTGGGATCTTTGTCGCGCTCTCGCCGGTTTTCACCTTCTGCAATCAAGTTGCCAGTTGGATCAACTATCACTGCTCCAACTGGGACTTCACCAGCAACACCCGCTGATTGGGCTAGTGCGATCGCACGACTCATCCATTGCCGATGAATCAGATACTCTCGGTCATTAATAGTCGGTGGAGATTCCAGACTCACGAGTCTAGCTAGTTGATGCTAACAGGTTGTCAAGTTGACCTTTTTGGTCTAACTGATAAAGGTCGTCACAACCACCACTATGCTGGTCATTGATGAAAATTTGCGGTACAGAGCGGCGTCCATTGGCACGTTGAGCCATCTGGCTTCTAGCTGCTTCGTCACCGTCAATTTTATACTCAGTATAGTTAACACCCTTCCACCAAAGTAATAATTTGGCCCGAATGCAGAAAGGGCAAGTTTGCCATGTATAGATCTCGACGTTAGCTTTGACGCGTTCTGGATGACGACCCAGTAAGGAATTGAGAAAGTCCAACATTTTTCAAGCTTTATGTGAACTATATATAGCCTAGATCATTAGCAGCAAAACTTAACACAGGCCGAGCCAACACTCCTCGGCACAGGTATCCGTCTTTTGGTAGACTTGAGTACTGGAAGAGCTAGATGAAACATCGCTAAATCAAGCACTTGGGAGGATAGGCTTCGTGGAAAATACACTCGGACTAGAAATTATTGAGGTAGTAGAACAAGCCGCGATCGCGTCCGCTCGATGGATGGGCAAAGGTGAGAAAAACATCGCTGATCAGGTGGCTGTAGAAGCCATGCGAGAGCGGATGAATAAAATCTATATGCGCGGTCGTATCGTTATTGGGGAAGGAGAGCGGGACGATGCTCCGATGCTTTACATTGGAGAAGAAGTCGGTATTTGCACCCGCGAGGATGCTAAAACTTACTGCAACCCAGACGAACTCATAGAAATTGACATTGCCGTTGATCCCTGCGAAGGCACTAACTTGGTCGCCTACGGTCAAAACGGCTCCATGGCAGTTCTGGCTATTTCCGAAAAAGGTGGTTTATTCGCAGCGCCAGACTTTTATATGAAAAAGTTGGCAGCGCCACCGCCGGCACGAAATCATGTTGATATTAACAAGTCTGCCAGTGAAAACCTCAAGATTATCTCTGAGTGCATGAATCGTGCCATTGAGGAATTAGTGGTCGTGGTGATGGATCGACCCCGCCATGAAGACCTAATTCGGGAAATTCGTCAAGCTGGAGCCAGGGTGCGGCTGATCAGTGATGGTGATGTTTCAGCTGCCATCTGCTGCGCATTTGCCGGAACTAATATCCATGCGCTAATGGGTATTGGCGCAGCCCCAGAAGGTGTCATTTCAGCAGCTGCGATGCGTTGCTTGGGTGGACATTTCCAAGGTCAGCTGATCTACGATCCAGAAGTAGTGCAAACAGGTTTGATCGGTGAAAGCAGAGAGGGCAATCTGGCGCGGCTGTCAGAAATGGGTATCACAGAACCGGATAAGGTTTACAACGCCGAGGAGCTAGCTTCAGGCAACACGGTACTGTTTGCAGCCTGCGGCATTACCCCTGGTAGCTTGATGGAAGGTGTCCGGTTCTTTGGAGGAGGGGCAAGGACTCAGAGCCTAGTTATTTCTAACCAATCCCAAACAGCTCGTTTTGTCGATACGATCCACATGTTTAACGAACCGAAGTTGCTGCAACTGCGCTAGGAGGAAAAAGGCAAGAGCCAAGAAAAGACAATTAAGAATGTTTAATTTACTTTCCTTGGCTCTAGCCTGAATTGGAGGAATTGTCAACTACCACTGGCACCGGGCCGGATGGCTTGCAATTCAACTTCCCATCTCTGGGCAGACTACAATAGCGCAAAGTCCTGAAGGAGGGTTTCCCTCCGTAGGGAACTTTGTAAGAGGGGTGATTGACTGCACCCCTACGAGCCACCAGACTATTCTCAAAACCGTTTCCTCTACTAGCAATAGCCAGAGATTACGTGCCTTGTTGAGGGATCATGTTGGTAGTATCGTGTATTTAATATAACACAAAGCCGCCCACGAGGGGCGGGGTGTCTACCCAAAAAACATTATGAACATTGCGGTCGTGGGGCTTAGTCATAAAACAGCCTCAGTAGATATCCGAGAAAAACTTAGTATTCCAGAACCGCAGTTGGAAAGCGTAATCGCCCACCTCTGCAGCTACCCCCACATTGAAGAAGTTGCCATCCTTAGCACTTGCAACCGTCTGGAGATTTATATTGTCACTCGTGAGACGGAGCAAGGCATTCGGGAAGTAACGCAGTTTCTTTCTGAATACAGTAAATTACATACGCCAACTCTGCGGCAACACTTGTTTATATTGCTGCATCAAGATGCAGTGATGCACCTGATGCGGGTGTCAGCTGGGCTAGATAGCTTGGTGTTGGGAGAAGGGCAAATTCTGGCTCAGGTAAAACAAACCCACAAACTGGGACAGCAGTACAACGGCATCAAAATCATCCTTAACCGACTGTTTAAACAAGCGTTGACCGCTGGCAAGCGTGTTCGCACAGAAACCAGCATCGGTACTGGTGCAGTCTCCATCAGCTCAGCTGCTGTGGAGTTGGCTCAGATGAAAGTGCAGAATTTAGCCGCCTGTCGGGTGGCGATTGTCGGTGCTGGCAAAATGTCGCGGCTCTTGGTACAACATTTAGTGGCGAAAGGGGCTGTCCAGATCTCGATTTTGAATCGCTCTCGTCAACGAGCTGAGGAATTAGCGGGTCAGTTCCAGCAGATTGAGCTACAACTCTATTCGATGTCGGAAATGATGGCAGTGATGGCGAATTCGGACTTGGTGTTCACCAGTACGGCGGCAACAGAGCCACTGCTGGATCGAGCCAAACTGGAAACAGCCTTGGAACCAAATCGTCCTTTGATGCTGTTTGATATTTCTGTGCCGCGCAATGTGCATGGGGATGTTGTGGGACTGGCAAATGTCCAAGCGTTTAACGTGGATGACTTAAAGGCGGTGGTAGCACAGAACCATGCTAGCCGTCGGAAGATGGCGATGGAAGCGGAGAGGCTACTAGAGGAAGAAGTGGAAGCGTTTGATGTGTGGTGGCGATCGCTCGAGACTGTTTCCACAATCAGTTGCCTGCGGGACAAAGTAGAGGCTATTCGTGAGCAAGAATTAGAAAAAGCTCTGTCTCGACTGGGTTCTGAGTTTGCCGAAAGACATCAGGAAGTGATTGAAGCCTTGACGCGCGGAAT
>QQTW01000735.1_pt1 | contig 21403 bp, 19 predicted proteins | sample 1904831 | NCBI WGS metagenome assembly QQTW01 (sample SAMN09435610, study PRJNA476489) | Subsurface metagenome, whole genome shotgun sequencing project. | reverse complement strand
GTGCTACCCCCACAAAACCCGGTTCTGCCACTCGACCCTTCCCTGGGATTCTGGCGGATATTGTGGATCTAGAAGGCAATCCAGTTCCAGACAACGAAGGTGGCTATTTGGTAGTTCGGCATCCTTGGCCTGGTATGATGCGAACAGTCTACGGCGATCCAGAGCGTTTCCGTCGCACCTATTGGGAACACATTCCTCCTACAGATGGGCAGTACCTCTACTTTGCTGGGGATGGAGCCAGACGCGATGAAGATGGTTACTTCTGGGTAATGGGTCGGGTAGATGATGTGATTAATATTTCAGGACACCGACTGGGCACTATGGAGGTGGAGTCAGCTTTAGTCTCGCACCCATCTGTTGCCGAGGCAGCTGTAGTGAGCAAGCCGGATGAAATCAAAGGAGAAGAAATTGTTGCCTTTGTTACTTTGGAGGGCACATATAACCCTAGTGAGGAACTGAGCAAAGAACTCAAGCAGCACGTAGTAAAGGAAATTGGAGCGATCGCCCGTCCCGGTGAGATCCGCTTTACCGATTCCCTACCCAAAACCCGCTCTGGTAAAATTATGCGGCGGTTGCTCAGGTCACTAGCATCTGGTCAAGAAGTATCTGGTGATACTTCCACCCTGGAAGACCGTGGCGTACTAGATAAACTGCGGGGCGAAGGCTGAGAAAGTTATGGGAGTTGTGCTTGTCAGAATCCTGATCTCTGTACTGGTTTCATCCGGCTGTTGGCTGGGATGCAAACCAGTGTTCGCAGCAACTTCCGCCGGTGAATATCGAGCGTTGGGGCTGTCATATCGTGCCTCAGAACGCTACTCAGAAGCGATCGCGGCTCTAAAAAAATCTGTGGAAATCGAGCCGCGAAACCTTTCTGGGCGGGTGTTGTTAGGTTGGACACAGCACTTGGCAGGACAAGAGGAGGCAGCAACTTGGTCGCTACTGCAAGCGCTCTATCTGGAACCAGTTTCGGTTCCTGCCCTCAATGCATTGGGAATTGTGTATTTAGTTAGTGGGCAGTTGAATGCTGCAGTCTTTGTTCACACTTGGGCAGCAATCTTAGAGCCAGAGAATGAAATTCCCTATTACAACTTGAGTTTGGCTTTTCATCGTTTGCAGTCGTATGACTTGGCGATTTCCACTGCCAAAAAAGCTGCTGTCCTTGAACCATACAATCCTCATCCTATAGTAGCCTTGGCGATCGCCCACTGGGATAAGGGCGATCGCACTTTAGCTAAACAAGTTTATGGCAAAGCGCAAAATCTAGATTTCAGATACAGCAATCTTACTTTTCTGGTCTATCTGCGAAAAGCCGGATTCAGCTCTGACCAGATTCGGACAACTGAACAAATTCTCTCTGCCTCGAACCAGTAAAGCTGATAATTCATCATAACTAGAGGGGGAATCTGCTTAACGCAAGCCTTTTTCTTTGAGTAAAGAGTCAGTCCATGCCAACTCTGTTTCAGAAATTGGAGGGAGCGGATCGCTACAGTAGTCAATGAAGTAATCGTAGCCTGAACGCTCGTAGATCTCATTTAACAATGTCTGGAGATTTACGACAGGCTCCTCATCTCTCGGTTGCAGGGGAATGGGAAAGAGTGGAATAGAATCTGCAAGATCAAACGGGTAGAGATCCGCCATCGGGCGAGTATTGGAACAGCTGAGCAGAATGCGGTAGCTGCTAGAAATCTTGTTACCTGTAATGGGCAATGCTTCTCCGTCCCGCAGCAAGTCAATTTCGATAAAATGGGTACGGCTGTTCAACACTTGCTGGCGTTTCTGCTCATATTTCTGGCGTCCCTCACCTCGCTTATTAGTGGGCGAAAGAATTTCAATCGCCGTAACCACAATCTGAGTTGCGGATTCCTTGATCTCTAGATAAGCCTCCCGAACTTCTTCCATCATAGGAACTGTGACCTTCACAGGCTCAACAGGGGAAGCCGAAATCACAACGTTAGAGGATATACTTGGCTCAGGGCTTCTGGGACGCTGCACTGTTACATCAGGTCTTCCTACCAATATAGAATTAACACCAACGACCTCATAAACCCGCTTTTCGATATCCACCTGGTACTTAGGCAGAAGCTGTGGTGTTAGGAAATCTGCAAAAGCCACGATCAGCCGGTTATGAACAGTTGACCAGCACTCAGGGTGTTCTAGATAGGGATTCATCCCTGGAAACGGCGATGGCATGGTAGAAGACAGCCTTCTGAACAAAAACTTTTGTGTTACTTCTATTTTAGGGTGTGGTATTCCGGCTTGCCTATTCGGGCTCGCAGTGATAGAGCTTGTATTTATAGCCATTTAATTTTGGCAAGGATTGAGAGTCAGCAAAACAGTTTTGTTGCTGTAACTCAACTCCAGCACGGAAATCCACCAACCATACATCTAGAGGTTTAGGCAGTCCAGCCACCGCCTCTTGGAGCGTAGCGCTAGGGTTTCTAGGTGTCTCCACACCCTGAGCTTTATGAGCCAAAAGAAATTGAGGGGGAGTCCCACCATTTGTTGAAGAACCCGAACGATCAATACCTAGGAATTGCCAAGCCAGCCCCATCATTCTTCCCGTCTGCCCGTGGTGTTTGTGGGTAGTAGCGATCAAAATAGGAGAATGAGACACTTTTTGGATAACGTTGACCAAAAGATCGGAGCGGTTGTTTTGCAGATAGCCAAGATTCCCAACTACTGTCAGCCCACCTATAAATCCCATTAACCAAATCAGCATGACTACTTTTTTGCCGCCCCTGCTAAGAGGACGAACTGGTTGTGTCTGGACTACTAGAGTAGGATTCCAGTACGTTGCAAGACTAGCCCCGATCAACGCGATCGCTACTGGAAAGTAAAGGAAGATATAACGAGGTGCGAGTGTTAAATCAGCACCCAAACCGTAAGTGAGAATACAGAACAGCACAAGTGTCCCTAAAACAAACTCGCGCAAAACCTGCACACTCAAACGGTTATCCAGTTGTGAACTCTGAATTTTGAGACCACGGTTGAGAATTGGCAGAGCCCACAACAAGAAAATCACTGTCACCAGCCCAGAGGTAAACACGATAGCACTGGGTAGCGTTGATGTTTCCATAGGTAGGGAAACTAGCATGGTAATAGCCCAAGCCAAGAATCGACCAATCGGTTCTAGCCAGTTAATTTCGCCGTCATAAATCCATTTTGTGAGTTCACTACCATAGCTAGATCGCCAAAATGGTAACCACACTAAGCCGCCTATCAGCGTACCCGCAGCAACCAGGTAGATCCGCCACCAATGAGACTGAAGCCAAGTTCTTTTTTTCCACCATCTGAGTCGCACGCCTTGAGCAATCAAAACCAAAGCCTCTGTACACAGAGTAAGTGTAAAAAAGTAATGGGTAGCGACGCCTAGAGTGTTAATTGCCACCCAGGCTAATCCCACCCAAATCGGCAACAGGGTACGGTGATGGACGGCTCGCGTAGCTATGATTAAGCAACATACAGAGGCGATAACCAACAAAGTTGCCAAGGTGTAATGACGAGCATCCTGAGCCAAAAATATGCCAAAGGGTGAAACAGCCATCATGGCAGCAGCCATCTGACCCGCCAACCGAGAGCGAAAAGCCAGACAGCTCAAGCCAAAAATGGCTGGAATTGATGCCACACCAAAAAGGGCTGGGAGCGAGCGGGCAGCCCATATCGAAGCAATTCCTTGTTCTGTGGGAAACAAGCCCATCCACAAGTGAGCCAGCAGAAAATAGACTGGTGGATGGGTACTCTCTGCCATCAAGTGATGCATTACATCACCGATTCCAGTTGGGGGAGTGTTTTGTAATGGCTGCAGGAGAACGTCTAGTGTAAGTACTCGGTCTAGCGGTACTGTGCGAAAACTATGGCCTAAGCTAAAAACGATGGTGGCAAACTCATCAGTCCAGGGTGCCTTTGATGCCAGGTGGCTAAAGCGCAAACTAGCACCAATTGCTACCCATACCAAGAGCAACAAAGGGTGGAACCAACGACTATCGGAAACAGCATCAAACGCATACCCACTCCAACCCTTTTTGTTAAGCTTCTTGATCATTTCTCCGATGACGGCTAACTGGTGACGCCCGAATGCCCCTGGATGTCTCCCATGGGTTCAAACCGACCCCCTAAGTATTTTGCCAGGAACTCCTCCGCCTTGGCGTAGAAGTGCAGTCGGTTTTCCGGACGGGCAAAGCCATGCCCTTCGTCAGTGTAAAGGACATATTCCACTGGTTTACCAGTCTGCTGCATCGCTTGGACAATTTGATCGCTTTCAGCCTGCTTAACCCGTGGATCGTTGGCACCTTGGGCGATGAGTAGTGGTGCTTTGATCCGGTCAACGAAAAATAGGGGCGATCGCGAATTGAGAAATTCCTGTTCCGTTTCCAGGTTACCAACCCGATGTGCCTCCATTGCTCGTAATGGTTCCCAGTATGGCGGGATACTTTGCATCATTGTTACCAAGTTGCTGGGACCGACGATATCCACACCGGCAGCAAAAACATCAGGGGTGAAGGTCAACCCCACCAAAGTGGCATAGCCACCATATGATCCGCCCATGATAGCTACCTTCTTCGGGTCAGCAATACCCTCTTGTACCAGCCAGTTGACAGCATCAATCAAGTCGTCGTGCATCTTAGCCCCCCACTCGCGATTGCCAGCGTTGAGGAAATCTTTGCCGTAGCCGGTGGAGCCACGGAAGTTGACTTGTAGCACTGCATAGCCACGATTTGCTAGCCACTGTACTTCTGGCTCATAACCCCAGGTATCGCGCGCCCAAGGACCACCGTGGACTAAGAGTACAGTGGGTAAATTCTGGGCAGGAATGCCCACTGGCGTCGTTAGGTATCCATAAATAGTCAAGCCGTCTCGCGACTGGTAAGAAATTGGTTTCATTGACGCTAGAGACAACTCTTCTAGTTTTGGTTGATTGCTGAAGAGCAATGTGCTGGTCTTGGACTCTCGATTGTAAGTATAATAATATACTGGACCATCATCAGTAACATAAACGACCAGCCAACTCTTGTCGGCAAGGTCGCGGCTACTGACTCCAAACTCTCCCTGGCGCACCTTGGCAAGGGCATCAAAATCAGAGGTAATGCTTTGGTCGAGAACCTGCCACTCCTGTCTATCTTTATAAAAGGAGACGGCTTGGATGACTCGCGAAACTGGATGGATGACTATACCGCCGACATCGTATTGGGGGTCATCAGCTATTACAGTTTCCTGATGGGTCACCATATCTTGGGCAAGTAGACGCTGGGCATTAGCATCGTGACTGCCAATAATGTAAAGCGTTTTGCCATCAGCTGAAAAGCTGACCGGATAGCCCTCATCATCCGGTCCCCAGTGCCGCAGGTTCTCCCACGGCTTGTCTGTCGCTTCCCTACATAAGAGATCAGAACCACCATCCGGTGTAGTGGCGATCGCAGCGCGCACTTGAAACTGAGCGTCAGCTGTCCAGCCGACTATATTGCCTGGATTCTCAGTGTCAAATTCAACCGCCCCGTTTTTGAGGTTGATACAGTAAACATCATGCTTACGGCGATCGTGTAAGTTTAGCCCCACCAGCATCTGATTAGGGAAGTTGGGGTCAAGTGCGATCGGCTGAGCTTGAACTCCCTGGAACGGCGTCAAGTCACGGACGATATTTAACTTGATATTAACGGAGTAGAGGTGCCAGTTCTCGTCACCATCTGAATCTTGTAGGTAAATCAGTTGTTCGCCGTCATAAGTCCAGAAGAAAATCCGGATGCCACGCTTTTTATCATCTGTCAGTTGCCGGTCGTCTTGCTGTCCGACAGTACGTAACCACACCTGCAAGACGTTGTTCTCATCGGGAGCAATGTATGCCAGGTACTTACCATCAGGTGAAAGTCGCGGGCTGGTGCGCTCAGGGTTGCCAAAGAGAATCTCACGGGGAATCAGTGGCGGCAGCGTGGGTGCATGTTGCTCAATGGTTGCAGACTGCATTGTTGTCTCCTATGCTTGACTTTCCCATTTTGACTTGGCTACTAAGAGTGGCAAATCATCCAATAGCAGTGAAATAACCATCTGGAGATACGAAAGACAAATTTTATTTAAATGGTAAGGTCAAAGTAAATGCAGTCTGGTCAGGTGGGGTTGAGTCAAGCGTTAAGTCACCGCTATGAGCTCTAGCAATTTCTCTTGACAGACTTAGTCCAAGCCCAGTTCCTTCCACTTTGCGTGTCCGAGCTGGATCGCCGCGATGAAACCGCTCAAAAATGCGCTCTCGGTCGCTCGGTGGGATAGTTTTAGAAGAATTAGTGATCGTGACTAATACAGTCGCTTGCTGTTGACGAGCATGAATCTGTATCCAACCATCTGGAAGATTGTATTTAATAGCATTGCTGATTAGATTTTGCAAAACCTGGGTAAGTAAATCGCGATCGCCCTGCACCTGCAATTGGGTAGCAATCTCTGTTTGAACCTTGAGGTGCGGTGCCAGCAGTTCTATATCCTCTTCCATCTCAGCTAAAATCTCAGACAAATTGACTTCGACTCGATGCAAGCTCATTCGTCCGGCATCGGCTAAAGAAAGCAACAGGAGTTTCCGCACAATTCCACTCAGGCGACGCACTTCATCTAACAAGCTACTCAAGCTTTGCTGTACCTCTGAGCCAACTTCAACTTTTTGTAGGTTGCGTTCCAGTTCTCCTTGGAGAATTGCTAAGGGTGTTTTGAGTTCATGAGCTGCATCACCACTGAAGCGAGAAGCCTGTTTAAAGCTGCGTTCCAAGGTTTCCAACATCTGGTTAAACACTTGAATCAATTCCACAAATTCCACATCAGTTGCACCAATAGGAACCCGTTGATCCAACCCGAGGACCGTTACTTGTTCAATTGCACTAGTTAATCGCCGGATCGGTTGCAAGGCCTTTCCAGATAGCCACCACGCACCAACAGTAATCAGAAAAAGGACAATAAATATTGAAATCAGGAAGATGTTGCGAATGGCTAACATTTCTTGCTCAATGGAATTGAGACTGAGTGCGATTGCAGCCTGAGTATAAGGAAATCTAGCTACACCAATGCGCCAAGCTTCTGTTGATGTATATTGTGTTATGAATCGAGGTGAGGGCAGCCTATTAGGTGGCGAGGCATAACCCAATAGCGGTCTTTTAGAAGGTTGCTTTTCGTCGGCGATTCGCTCACCGGAGGGTAATACCGCAGAAGGTAAGGGTTGAGAAGGCGATGACCAAAGGCTATTCACTTTCAAGTCAGTGGGCCAATTATCCGACTTGTAGAGCGTGTTACCATTTAGGTCGTTCACTAAAAGAGCAATAGGTGTTTCCGCATCTGTGCCAAATCTTCGGCGTAACAAGACTTCGTAGGACTGCCAAGGCTCTCGCCTATGTATGCGACCCGCCCGGAGCAACTGACTTTTCATCGCTTCATCCAGACGACTAACTTTAGCTTGGTAAATTAGCCACCAAGAAGTTATGCCAAATCCTATAAGAGCAGTACCAGCTAGAACAGCGGATGTCAGGGCAATGCGAGTACGGAAAGAACTCAGCACAATTAAGACTCCGGTTGGCGAAACCGATATCCAACCCCCCGCACACTTTCTAGCCAGCCAGACCCCCCAATCGGGTCGAGCTTCTTGCGAATTCGTTGAACGCAGACATCCACGACGTTGGTAGTCGGATTGAAATCATAGCCCCAGACGTGCTCCAGAATTTGTGTGCGCGTAAAGACCCGTCCAGGAGAGCGCATTAGGTACTCCAGAAGATTGAATTCGCGGGTGGTTAGTTCCACTGCGTGCTGATTGCAGGTGACTTCTCGTGTGATGCAGTCTAGTTTGAGCGGTCCAACACCTATTAGGTTTTGGCGATCGCCTACACTTCGACGCACTACCGCATGGATGCGGGCAACCAGTTCTTCCACAAAAAATGGCTTGGCAATATAATCGTCTGCACCCAGATTTAGCCCTTCAATTCTGTCATCCAGTTCATTGCGAGCAGTCAGCAGAATCACAGGCACATTCTGTTTTGCTCGTCGCAAGCTCTTGAGAATCGCTAGCCCATCTTTTCCTGGCACCATGATGTCGAGTACAAGAGCGTCATACTCATTGTCTATGGCACGGTGATAGCCCTCATCACCATTGTCGCAGTAATCAACAACAAACCCGTGTTCCCTCAGTCCGGCGTTGACAAAATTAGCGATTTTTGCCTCGTCTTCAACAAACAGAATATGCATTTTCTCACCTCAGACTCTATTGTATATTCACTACCTCACTACTCAAAGAAGAAGGAGTCAGAAGTCAGAAGTCAGAAGTCAGGAAGCAATGTTCGTTGGATAAACCCCACTTAAGTAAGAACCACCTGCCTAAAAGGCTGAGACAGGCTTACTGAGAAACGAAGGTTTCACCTTCTGTCTCCTGTCTCCTGTTTTCTGTCTCCTTGTTAAATTACAAAACTGTAATTTAGATTCAGGTCAAGCTGTAATTTTCATTGGGCTTAATTAAAACATGACATCTCTATATTCACTAGAAGGATTTTAATCGTCATGAAACTCAATCAACTGTTAGTTCTATCTGCTGCATCTGTTTTAATTGGGGGAGGCGGTTTTGCTCTTACAAACAAGGCGCTAGCTGAGCAGACTACTTTAATGGCACAAAATTCAGCGCCACCCACTGAGCAACGAGAAGAAGGGGAGGGACGACGACGTGGTTCAAAGTTTGAACGCCTGACCGGACTAACCGATGCCCAAAAGACCCAACTGAGGGAAATTCGCTCTGCTAGCCGTCAGCAGATTGAGGCTATTCCCACATCCGAGCAAAAAGCTCGAATCGAAGCAATTCGGAATGATGCCAAAACTAAGATGGATGCAGTTCTGACTGCTGAACAAAGGCAACAACTAGAACAATCATCACCATCTGGTGGGGAACGAAAAGGTCGTGGCTTCCCAAGAATCAGTGGACTGACCGATGCCCAAAAAAACCAACTGAGGGAAATTCGCTCTGCTAGTCGTCAGCAGATGGATGCTGTCCTCACATCCGAGCAAAAAGCCCAAATCGAAGCAATTCGTAACGATACCAAAACTAAGATGGATGCAGTTTTGACTGCTGAACAAAGGCAACAACTAGAGGAGTTACGTCAGCAGAGACGGCCAGACCGTCAGCAACAGCAGTCTTAACTATTCCATCTGCCTTTGCTCTGGGGCACGAGCTAGTTGAGGCTAGCAGAGATAATGGCTGATCTTGATTCTCAAGCCTGCAAAGCTTCCCCAAAAATTTTCATCCAGTGCTGAAGCCAAGCTAGGAAGTTGCCTTCCTAGCTATGCTGATAAACCAAAGGGCGCATTAGATACTCAAACCTCTCAAGACGTGATGAAAAACAACCGTGTGAAAAGAATCTCTGTCGCCTCTATATTTAAGCGGCGAGAAGTTCTTGGCTTCATTGGGGGAATTGCTGTATCTTTAGTAGGATGCTTACGCGGACAGTCCGCCTCAGTAGAGCCAAAAGGTACGTCAACTCAAACTAGGACAACGACCACAACGACTCCTTCCTGCGTGGTAAGACCTCAACAGACAGAAGGACCCTATTTTGTGGATGAAAAGCTTAACCGCTCTGATATCCGGTCAGATCCTTCGGACAATTCGGTGAAGCAGGGGGTACCGTTGCGGTTGGTGTTTCGTGTCTCTGAGGTTGATGGTAGTTCCTGTAAACCTCTAACAGGTGCAACTCTGGATGTTTGGCACTGTGACGCATTGGGCATCTATTCGGACGTGACAGACCCAAGCTTCAATACTGTTGGGAAAAAGTTCCTCCGCGGCGTTCAGGTAACGGACGCGAATGGAGCGGTCGAGTTTGTGACAATCTATCCAGGGTGGTATCAGGGTAGAACAGTTCACATTCACTTCAAAATTCGGACTAATTCTGCATCTGGGCGTGGTTATGAGTTTACATCGCAGCTTTACTTCGACGATTCCCTCACAGATCAAGTTCACGTAGAGCCCCCTTATGCTGTTAAAGGGCAGCGTACCCTGAAGAATGACCAAGACGGCATCTTTCGAGGGGAGGGAGAGAAATTGATGATTCAGCTAACTAAAGAGGCAGAAGGCTACGTGGGTACATTTGATATCGGACTTCAGCTCACTTAAACTCTAGTAAGCCTTGTTGCTGGAGTTGCAGTATTGCCGTTGCAGTGATCTGTTTGGTAACAGAACCAATGCAGAATTTGGTGTGAGAGGCATTAGGGACGTTGTGTTCCAAATTTGCCATCCCATAACCTTGACTCAACAAAATTTCGCTTCCACGAGCAACGAGTACAGAACCCATGAAGTAGCCAGTTTCCAGATAAGCTTGCAGGTAGGCAGCCATCTCGCTTGCAATAACTTGGTTACTTGGCTTTAACTGGTTTGTTTGCTCGCTCATAAAGGCTCATCGAAATTGGGACTGAAATAATCTATTCACCCATTTGATGTGTAAATTTGACGCAGCTCTGCCAGAGTGTTCGCCGTCTTAAGTCCTGACTGAACCGCCTCTAATCGCTCTACTTCTTTAATCTGAAGGATCTCTGGCAGGAGTCGTAACCCTTCAGTACCGAATTTCAGCTCCAAACCCACTCTAATACCCGATAACAGTCCTTGTTGAAGTCCTTGTTGAAGTCCTTGTTGCATCCCCTGTTGCATCCCCTGTTGAAGACCTTCCTGCAAAATCTCTTGATACCAAGCAGATTCCCGTAATACTGTCATTTCCCACCTCATTATTTGTTGAACTAAAGGAATGGATAATACGAAACTAGCAAAAAATGCCAGTAGTGGTTCTAACTCGCTTAATTGCTCGTCAGTTCGCAAGATTTGCAATGCGCGTCGTACTGAGGACTCTTCACCACCTCCCCTCAACACAGGAACAAACGGAATGAGAGAGGGAAGGGGCTGTTGAAAGACTACCTCTGCCTCTACTTCCCAGAGGTTGATTACATGGTAGTCTTGACGGGCTTGTAAGCCTTTAAACTCTGATGCATAGCGAGTAGCAATGACTACAGAAGGAGCTGGTGGCAGGATGTTAACCAGGACTGGATAGGTCGGTAGATTGTACCGTTCTTCCGCTAGGGCGGCATAAACCCGCATCCGCTGTGGCATGCGAGGAGCATAGCGCAACTGTAGCTCATTGAGTACCAAAAATTCACCATCCTGGGGACTGTAGGCGCGTACCAGCACATCGCTCTCACGGCTAATCCACTGAAATTCGGAGGTGATAATCTCTCGTGCTACCACGTCGGGGATTTGGGTCACCCATTGCACCCAGAGGTCTGGTGCCAAACTAATCAAGCGCTTGCTACCAATGTCCGCTGATGAAGGCATATTGCAGTTAAGTTCCTTTGCTCAAAACCGGCACTGTAAAATTAAACTGTTGACAAACGGTGAAAAGGAGAAAACTATGGAAGCTCTGACACAACAACAATGTACTGCCTGCCACAAAGATGCACCACGTGTGACTGAGGAGGAAATTGCAGAACTCAAGCCTCAGATTCCAGACTGGAGCATTGTGGATGTAGATGGAGAATCTCACCTGGAACACACTTACAAGTTTCCAGACTTTAAAACAGCGCTAGAGTTCACAAACCGCGTAGGTGAGGCAGCCGAGGAAGAAGGGCATCACCCAGCATTGCTCACAGAGTGGGGCAAGGTGAAAGTAAGCTGGTGGACTCATGCGATCGCTGGGCTGCATCGGAACGATTTCATCATGGCGGCAAAAACTGATCAGCTCGCCACCGAATTTCCCCAAAAGAAGTGAGTTACGATTAGGTGGGGTGTTGGGTAGTATTCTGTAGCTTGCTGATCGCTTTCAAAACTTGTAATAGCTGAGTTGAAGGTTCAGCATCCATCAGACTCAGTATGGGCACGAGTTGATAGGTTGAGGGATTTCCCTGCCGGATATATACAAACTGATAAAGCTCACCATTGGTTGCCAGTCCCCAAACGGATTTCTGGCGTTCCAAACTCCCATAAGCGTAGGTGAGCAATTGGGGTAAACCTGTGAATGGGGCAACACTACTATTTTTAGATTCAATTACCACAACCCAAAACGATGCATCAGTGGTTGTGGGTTGTGTCTTATTGACTGCCAAGATATCTAGCCGTCCCGTAATGGTAGTGTCTTCATCTTCAATGATTATTTCAGCAATGTCCTGCTCTAAGTTAATTTTGAGCGGAGAGCGGTAGAAGCCAGCTAAGCGCAGTAACGGAAAGGTGGTTAAAGCTTTTACAAGTCCTTCCAGAACTCTACCTTCAGTCAGGTAGCTATCAAAGTCATTCCGAATTTGGGCAAGTTCCTGCTGTTCAAACTCTGTCAAAGGTTCTAGAGAAAGTAAAGGAGTAAATAACCCATTAGGCAACTTATCAAACTTGAAGAGGTGATGAACCTGCGAGAGCGTTAAATTATTAGCGTTTAGAGTTGTCATGAATTAAACTAAAATTGCTTTAATGGGCGGCGGCTGCACCTCCTGCCTTCGGCTTTTTGGTGAAAATGATGGCAAGGCCACACAGCAGCAGTGCTATACCAATAAAGTAAAAGCAGTCGTTGTAAGCCATTACGTAAGATTCAGTACGGACTATATTGGCGATCGCCTTGAGGGCTTGCTCGTAGGCGGTAGTAGGATCACTTCCTCGACTTGTGAAAAACTGGGTTAACTGATCGAGCCGCTGCTGAGTTGCCGGACTATACAACGAAACAGCCTCTCCTATACGGTTGGAGTGGAATTGCTCCCGTCGCGTTAGTAATGTCGATAGGGCTGCAATGCCAACTGACCCACCCAAGTTACGCATCATGTTGAATAAACCTGAGGCAGAGCCCGCCTGTTCTTTTTCAATGTTTGCCGTGGCAATAGACGTAAGTGGCAAGATCATCAGGGGTTGCCCTATCGCGCGGACAATTTGTGACCAGCGCAGTTCATTTATGCCTGTATCGTGCGTCATGTGTGAGTTCATAAAACAACTGACTGCAAACAGGCTAAACCCTACAGCAGCCAACAGGCGAACATCGACACGCTGCATGATTTTAGGCACGAACGGGATTAGAAATAGCTGCGGTAGTCCAGACCACATGATCACCTCGCCAATTTGCATAGCGGTGTATCCTTGAATCTGGGATAGGTAAAGGGGCAAAAGGTAGACCGTGCCATATAGCCCTAATCCAAGTGCCAAACCAGCAATACTGCCAATACCAAAGTTGCGGCGCAGCAACAAGCGCAGATTGATAAAAGGCTTCTTACGAGTCAGCTCAATCCAGAGGAAAAGGGTAATAAAAATAATAGCAATTACTGCTAAGCGCACAATGAGTGGCGAACCAAACCAGTCTTTGCGGTTTCCTTCTTCTAAAACAACTTCTAGGGAGCCTAGACCGATCGCCATGCAAATGATGCCCCACCAATCTCCCCCTTTTAATAGGCTTAGCTTTAGTGGTTGGGAGGGAATGGCGTACAAAACTATGCCGATTAGGAGTAATCCTGGAACTATATTTAGGTAAAAGTTATACTCCCAACCGAAATTATCTGTCAACCACCCTCCAATCGTCGGACCAATCGATGGTGCAAAGGTAGCTGTGATCGTAAACAGAGCCATACCGATCGGCTGTTTAGCCGGTGGTAAGCTTGTCAGCACAATTGTAAAGGACATAGGAATCAGCACCCCTCCTGTGAATCCCTGCCCAGCTCGGAACACAATCATCGAACCGAGATTCCACGCCCAAGCACAGCAGACCGAAAACAAAAGAAATAGCGCAGAATTGACCAACAGATACCACCGTACAGAAAATACTTGTGATAACCAACCAGTCAGCGGAATGACTACGACCTCAGCTACTAGATAGGCTGTTGAAATCCACGAGCCTTCTTCTAGAGTGGCACCAAGTGCTCCCTCAATCTCTTGGAGAGATGAGTTGGTAATCTGAATATCCAAGACTGCCATGAATGCACCCAGCATTGCACCAAAAATACCAATCCAGGTTTTTAGAGGCACCTGGTCGGATTGAGGAGGGGAAGGGGATTTTGATGCTGGTATAGGAAGCGGCATTTTATTTAAAATTTTCTGTCTTTGCCGAAATAGAACTTATAAATTCTTCTATGAATTGGCCTCAGAAATTATCCCATTTCTCGTATATATTGGGCGGATTAAGCGTGTTAATACTGGCAGATGTTTAGCGAAAACCAGAGAACCTAAAATACAAAATACACCGTTGATACTTAACGTATTCGCAGCACCTATTAAACTAGCTAACCAACCAGAAAATAAACTTCCAAAAGGCACTAAACCCATAAAAGCCATACTAAAAAAGCTCATGACCCTACCCCGTTTATCATCCTCCACAAGTGTTTGTATAAATGTATTACATGCTGCGATTTGGAGAACTACAGCAAAGCCAATTATCACCATAAATAATATTGACAAACTTAAGGTTCGAGACATAGAAAAAACAATAAAACCAATTCCCAGAATTCCTGGAGCAAGTGCTATTACATTTTCCAATCCAACTACACTGAGCCGAATACTCAGATAAATACTAGCTATTAAAGCTCCAAGCGCCGATGCTGCCATTAAAAACCCAAGCGTTTCAGGACCACCTTGCAGAATCTTTGTCGCAAAAACAGGTGTAAGAGTTACATATGGTAAGCCCATAAAACCAAGTAAGGACATCATCAGCAAAACCGACCGAATGGGTGAGAAACCAAAAGCATAGTTGAAGCCTTCTTTCAACCTTTGCCATGGAGGGGTGGTTTGAGTTGCTTGCTTAATAGGCTTGAGTTTCATAGATAGCAAAGCGACAAGCACAGCAATATAACTGATGCCGTCGATTAAAAAACACATTCCTGCACCAACGGTTGCAAGTAATAGCCCACCAATAGCAGGTCCTATTAATCTGGCGCTACTGATCAGGGAAGAATTAAGAGCGATCGCGTTTCCTAAGTCATCTTGCTTTTCTACGATTTCTCTAACGAAAGCCTGGAGAGTAGGCATAGACAAGGAATTAATCAACCCTTGAAATAAACACAAGACTATGATGTACCAAATATTAATGGTGCCTGTTAACGCTAGAAATGCAAGTACTAGTGACTGGAGCATAGCAAGGATTTGAGTAATGACTAAGATGCGATGCCGGTTCCATCGATCTACTACGACTCCTGCAAATGGCGCTAGAAAAAATGTCGGAATTTGGCTAGCGAATCCAACTACACCTAACAATAGAGATGAGTTTGTCAACTCATAGACGACCCAGCTTGTAGCGATTTGCGTCATCCAAGTTCCAATCATCGAGAGGAATTGGCCTGCGAAATAAAGTCGGTAATTTCTAGAGTTAAAAGCACGCAGGATTCGCCCCATCTGTGGTGAACTTTTCATCAATATGGCTCAACTTTCAACTTCATACCTTGGTATTTTTACGCATATCATAAAGATTTGTAAAGGCTAGGTTTACTTTCATCTCCCTAGCAAAGAAAGCACTCTTCCTCTCGCCCTACTTCACTTCCACGCTCACTTCAGCTGACATCCCAGGTACGATCCGCGATTCATACCCTTTGATGCTCTCAGGAGCGAGAACAATTCTGACTGGGATACGTTGGACAATCTTGGTGAAGTTGCCCGTAGCGTTATCCGGGGGCAGCAGAGCAAACTGAGCACCTGATGCTGGGGAAATACTTTCGACACGACCGCTGAAGGTGTGATCGGGGAAGGCATCTAATTTAACTTCAACCGGCTTCCCAGGCTGCATATTTTCGAGCTGAGTTTCTTTAAAGTTGGCAACTACCCAGCAATCGTTATCCACAATCGCCATTAAGGGTTGCCCTGGTTGAACCCGTTGCCCAACTTCCACCGATTTGTGACCAACCCGACCGGCAGTGGGAGCAGTAATGTTGGTGTAGGAAAGCTGTAGCTGGGCATCTCTCAGGTTAGCTTGAGCTTGAGCGATCACAGCTGTCGCCGCTTCATATTGACTGCGATTCACCTGGGTTTGAACACCACCGGCTCTAGCCTCTTGCAACCCTCCCTTTGCAGCAGCTAACTCAGCTTGCGCTCTGACCACATTCTCCCTCATTTGGCCTAGTCTAGCCTCAGCTTGCGCCACCCCCTGAGTAGCTGAATTTCTCTGCGCCAAAGCAACTTGGTAGGCAGCCCTAGCTGTATCCAGCTGCTGGCTAGCAACTGCTCCTTGCTGAAAGAGGATATTGTAACGGTTGTAATCCGCTTGTGCCCTTTGCAGATTAGCTTCAGCTTGAGCTACCTGAGCTTGAGCAGCTGGAATGCCTGCTTGCGCTTCCCTGACTTCCGCTTGTGCTGTTGAAATAGCCGCGATCGCGCTTTCAACATTTCCCTGCGCCTGCGTTGTACTAGCTGCAGCATTCTCAGACGCCAAATTGACATTCTCCTGCGCCGCCTTTGCCTGACGCTGAGCGGCTTCAAGAGATGCTTGTACCTGCTGCACCTTAGTCTGATAATCACGCGAGTCGAGCTTCACCAGCATCTGTCCTTTTTGCACCTGCTGGTTATCATCCACCAATACCTGGGCTACTGTGCCATTAATGCGGCTACTGACTGGGTGAATGTGACCTGCAACTGTAGCGTTATCTGTAGACTCGTGGGTGGAAGCATACTGCCACCAATTGTAGCCAAAGCCTCCAGCGACTACTGCACCCACACCCAAACCTGCCAAAATCAAACCAATCGGTCGCTTACGCTTTGGATTAGAACCCTTTTGTTCCTTGGGAGCAAGGGGTGTTGTTTCGATTTTTTCAAAATCAGCATCAGGAACTACCGCTGGGGCTGTTTTCTGCTCAGGCGTCAAAATAATTTGTCTTAATTTAGCCTTTGCCACAGCATCGCTGTCGGTAATTGAGCCTTTCTCCAGAACTGTCGTTCCACGTCCGTTTGAAGATGTATTACGTCCCATGATTGCTATCTCTCTTGAACTCTAGTTTTTTAAAATGGATGAAATTGCCAGTTCTTCTGTCTTAGCCAGGTGATTATTCATTTAAAGTCCGTAATATTTGGACAACGATTAATAGATTCCTTTTAGTTAGCATACGTAATATTATGGAAATAAGTGCCTTGCCAGCACCTGCCAGTAGGGATAGTTTTTAGGTCTATCTTTTGGCGAGCTAAGCAAGATTAGCGATCGCCTGGTCAAGCAGTTGTGAGAAAAGCTCACGTTCCTCTTGAGAAATTCCCCTCATCGCCTGCTCGCGCTGTTCAAGAGCAAGCGGCACTAACACATGTTCTAGTTGCTTACCTGCCTCTGTCAACCAGATGCGCCAAATGCGGCGATCGCGGCTGTCGCGTTCCCGGCGAATCAACCCCCTTTCCTCCATCCGGTCTAAAACGCCGGTTAGGGTGCCTCCCACTTGTTGCAGTCTCTCTCCAATCCTACAGGTAGCTAAGCCATCTTCTTCCCATAAACAGCACAACACGACCCAGTGAAATGGCGTTAGACCCAACGGGTCAAGTTTCTCTTGAAACTTGCGACCAAGAAGTTGACCAAGTATTTTAATTCGGTAGCCTATACTGTGAGGTGCGAGAACTTCCCGCCACGAATCCACAAAGTTTTGACTAACAGAGGTTGAAGGCATTTGGGCAGTTATTTCGTATGCGTAACATTATTATAACTGCGTTTTTCTGTTTTTGGCAATACAGTTAGTTTGTCTCTAAGCGAAGGAGATGGTAATTTTTCCTACACTGGGAAGTAAAGCTACTACAACTTCAGACTCATGCCGCTACGACCGAATCAACGCATCAAGTTAGACGCTTCAGACGACAAGCTGTTCTATTCCTATCCGCGTTTTGTGACCCATGTGGATGAAGGATTTATTCAACAGCTGACCGATTTGTACCGCCAGAGACTCAAGTCCAACACCCGCATCTTCGATATGATGAGCAGCTGGGTGTCCCATCTGCCAGAGGAGATAAAATTTGCTCATGTTGAAGGTCATGGTCTCAACGCTGAGGAGTTAGGTCGTAACCCGCGATTAGATCATTATTTTGTGCAGAATCTGAACGAAAATCCCAAGCTACCGCTTAAAGACGAAGATTTCGATGCCGTTATCAATGCCGTCTCCGTGCAATACTTGCAATACCCTGAGGGTATTTTTGCCGAGATCTACCGCATCCTCAAGCCAGGTGGTGTGGCAATCTTCAGTTTTTCTAACAGGATGTTTTATCAAAAGGCGATTCAGGCGTGGCGGGATGGTTCAGAAGCCAGCCGAGTAGAGTTAGTCAAAAGCTACTTCGAGTCGGTGCCGGGATTTAGTCCTCCAGAGGTGGTGATTCGTCAGTCTAATGCTCCAAATTTCCTCCAGTGGTTAGGTGCGAGTGGGGGAGATCCTTTCTATGCTGTAATTGCTTACCGTCGTTAAGCAGTCCTGAATGGTGTTAATTCTTTCAAAAGCATAAGGAGTCGGTGATGATTTTCCGTAATGCGCGTAAGGTTCTTGCTGCTTTGTTACTCTCGATGTTGCTGCTGGTGACAGCCTGTCAATCACAGCCTCCTTCCCGTTTTGACCAAGCACAACAAGAAAGCAGTCAGCAGAAAAGCGGTCAGGCAGTCGCTAAAGAGGCGACGCAGGGTAGTAAGTTCAACAAATTCTTCCCAGGTACTCAAGCGGGTTATGAACGAGTTTACACCCAGGAGAAAAAAGGCTTTGCTGAGGCGAAGTTAAAAAAAGATGGCAAGGATATAGCCCTGTTGTCTGTTTCTGATACCACTAGTCTTCCCACAGCTGCCTCGAAATTTCAGAACAGCACCAAACAAATCGCTGGTTATCCAGCACTTGAGGTTGGCAATACTCAAACCGCCGTCCTCGTGGGCCGCTACCAAGTCAAAGTCCTGTCTCGCGATCCATCTTTTACCCAGAGCGATCGGGAAGCTTGGTTACAAAAGTTTAAACTAGACGGCCTGGCTAAACTGCAATAAATTCAGTTGCCCGACACTTCAATTGAACAACGCCAAACAAGGAGGCTGATGTGAGCAAACCAATTCAAAAACTAGTTGATGATTTGCCAACCAATAACATAACCGTTTCAATGCTACGAGCGCTCGATTTTGTCGTTCCTGGTCAGTGGCAAAACTTGGTAGGCTTTGAAAACACGATTCGGACAGTCACTGGTGAGACCGACGAAGACCTGATTCAACAGATTGGCGAGCGAGCAATTTATCTCTACAACGACCGATCCCAAGGATACCAGAGAGCCATGTGGCTCTATCAAACCGTTGATAGTACCGATGTTGCCCTCGGTACAGCTGCCTTGGCTAACAAAGTGGGTGAGAAAATTGGCTTTTTAGGTTTTTTAAACCGAGTTACTCCCAAAGCTGACAAAGCACAAACGATAGATTTGAGCCTAAAATTAGTCACAGAGCTAGTTGCTTTCTGCCAAATAAATGGCATTCCAGGAGACAGCATTGGAGATTTTGTGGCGTCTTTGGCTGAATATAGTGGTGAGTCACTGATGCGGATGGTCGCCTTAGTTTGCGTCGATGGTTTGATTCCCCTTGGTCCAGATTTTATTTTGAAAGTACAATCAACACTTAACCAGACGAATCCAAAGGACTTAGAACAAAACTCGACCTTCCAGCGGATTAATGACGTTATTCCGGGTGGAAATTCTGCAGGCAAGCTGAACTTCATAGGCCAAAGCTTCGACTCAGTTAAAGGCTGGATGAGCAATCTCGTTGCCTCTCGGGATTTGACGCCACAAAAAGTTGTCAATAACCTGCAAGGTTTTGTGGAAGGTACTGGTGATAAGTTAGACTATCTCGGTGCGTTTTTGGACGTGACTACCAATTACTATGAACACACCGGCACTCAAACCCTAGCTCGGCGCTTGATTGAACGAGCCGTTGCTGAGATCTAGCTTTTTCATATCTTATCCCCGCCCTATTAGCGAGGAGGCAGGGGAGCAGGGTGCAGGGGAGCAGAGGGGTAGGGGAGTAGGGGGGCAGGGAGGCAGGGAGACTCTACGCTAATGCGTCTTTAAGTTGCATATTGAGACCGCACTTTTGGCAGAGGTGCAGAGGGAAATAAAAACCGGCGTCTCAAAGGGTTTCTTTCTCCCCTACTCCGCAGCTCCCCAGCTCCCAGCTCCCCTACTCCCCTGCTCCGCAGTTGATAGTCGGGGATGAACCTAGCAGTTATATCGTTCTAAGTGCGCCATTGGGCGTTTTCTGTAAATCAGGTCGTTCTTCTGGGAGGATCGCCCCTTCAATTGGGCAGACTTGTATACAAATGCCGCAATCAATGCAAGTAGCAAAGTCAATCCATTTCCAATCAGTACCTTTCACGTTTTTGCTAGAGCCTGGGAAAATGCAAGCAATAGGGCAGGCATCGACGCAATCTCCAAAACCTTCGCAAATATCAGTAACAATCGTGTGAGACATAATATTTATTCTTTAAAGTGTTATCGTAGTCGTTTCACTCTGCTGCCAATTCTCGCCATTTCTTGATTGCTACTCGCACTGGCTTAACTGCAGTCTGATTAGTCCTATCTGTTACATCATAAAACATTTGCAATCTGTGTTTATTAGATACAGTGAATGCATCTAAACTGTTCGAGCGAAAGATGTAAAAATCTTTGCCATCAGAATAACGACATTCATACTCTGTAATTCTTTCTGACCCTTCTCCAGATTCCCACCTTGTACACTGACACGCTTTATCAATTCGACCAACCGAGAGCTTAAATAAATGGGGAGTCACTCTGGCAGCATAGTCACTGTACTCTCTTGCCCTATATTTAAAATTACTCCACTCTTTTGGTTCTAACAAAGCCTTCTTTTGGAGCAGGACTAAGTGAAAACCTGCAGCAATCATGAAACCGCCAAGACCAATAACTTCTAAATTTCTAAGAGTTTGAACGATTAAACTAAACTCATTGATTATGTAATCGAGTTGAGGCTGACTAGTTAGAGTCTGGTACGGATATTTATTTATCAACTTTACAAATAATTTGACTTTAACTTGAGCTTCTCTTATAGCGTTTTCATCAACTGGCTGTCGGACAATACTGCATATATCCTGTATAGCATTGTAATTAATTTGTACACAGTCTACATCTGAAAACAATAGTTTGATAACTGATCTGGTGTCTCTCGCAACTAAAAATTCACTAATTTTCGCTAAAACCCACTGCCAATTTATTATTACAGCAATCAGCCGCCTCGAATTATAATTTAAAGCTAGACTCTCGTTGGCTGAGCCCTCAATAAATTCTGGAGGCGGCATTCTATCAACAAGTTGATTAATTTTTTTCCCTTGCGCTACTTGATTTTGAACAGCTTGATTGATAGCCTGTTGCTTTGAGTTGGTAGCTTGCAGCTCCTGATGCCTGGCCTCTAACTCTTCAACCATAATCTGGAGTTCCTCATGAGTTAAAAACAGCAACTCATTTTGGATAGGAATTATTCGGCCA
>QQTW01000734.1_pt1 | contig 21409 bp, 23 predicted proteins | sample 1904831 | NCBI WGS metagenome assembly QQTW01 (sample SAMN09435610, study PRJNA476489) | Subsurface metagenome, whole genome shotgun sequencing project. | reverse complement strand
CGGCATAGTCATGGGAGCAATCATCGAAGAGCTGAGGGTTGACCTCCATGAATAGCTTCATAGCGTTGTATACCATACCATGAATCGTCCTGGGCTTGTTAGTGCTGCTGATACCAAGTATGACGCAGTCGCTCACCTGTTCCAATGCCCTTTTGAGTTTTCGTAAAGAGGAGCAAACATGATTGGCAAGATAACCTCGACATTGTCCGAAACGAGGTTGCAGAAGTATTCATTATTCCAGAAGTACAGCGCCCGCTCAGCAACCTGACCGGACTTAGCAGTGTGGGGTCGAATTATGATCTGGTGTCTTACCTGAAAATGCGGGCTAGCGACAGACTTGGCCAACTGATTGAACAAGGGCTCCTGTACTTTGGCGAATTCCGCCGGATCCATCACCTCAAAAATGTCTTCAACCTCATTCAAAAACATGACCTCTTTCGTGCTGTTGATTTTCGGCCAATATCGGAGCAAGCCCAGGACGACCTGCGAGAGGATTAGCGCAAGGACGCTTCTCTAGAGTAGAGTCACGGACCTCTTCTGTAAGGGCCGCATCCTTTTCCAGAAACTGAACGATGCAGTAGGCAAGTTGTGGATGATACATGCTGAGGCTCTTGACCTTGTGCAACGGGACGAGAACGCGGGTCAGGAATAGTTTGTGCTCTTCCTTGAGCGGAAGCGCAAATCCGTTGATGATCGAGCCAAGAATCTCCAGAAGCTCAGCAATGCCATTAAAACGCTCGGTCTCATATATGAACTGAAAGAAGACGTTGTTGATGGATCTTCGAATGAATGATCGCAGGTTGAGGAATTTCCCGTATATCCTGTGAAGCGTGGTCTTCAGAAAGTCTCGCTCTCGGGGATCCTCGGAATCAAAGAGTTCAAGCAGCTACGTTGTGTCAGTAATTGCTTCCTCTCAAGTGTGGCTCAGAACAGACTCACTTGAAGGACGAAGCCGTGGTCAATGTACTGCTTGGCTATGTTGGTGTTGAAATCTTGGCTCTCGATGAAACGAAGAAAGAATTCGTAGACGACCTGTATGTGCGGCCAAGCAACCTCGAGCACAGGCTCATCTTCCTCCGGGTCAAATGCCTCTCCTTGCGGATTCATTGGAGGCGGGATAGGGCGGAAGAGGTTCTTGCTAAACATCTCTACCACGCGCGGATACATTGGCTCCGTTATTACCTGTCGATTATTCGCGACATAATCCAAAAGCTCGTGAAGGGCTAACCGCTTGATCTCCTTTGACTTCATATCGCCGCTAGCGTCGTTGAAGTCGAAGATGATATTGCACTGGTCAATTTTCTGCATGAACAGCTCCTGACGTCTCCCGGGTGGAACCTCATGGAAACCAGGCAGCTTCTCGAGCTCACGTTGCCTTTGGTCGGAGATATCGAACCTGGACGAATGTTGCCTCTTGGGCGTCCTCATGCCCTCGGGCACATCCTTCGGTGTGGCCTGCAAGCGGTCAAACAGTAAAGACTTCTGGCCGGCCTTCGGAGGAGGAGCGAGGTCGCCTGGCATGGTCTCGGCGGCTCCCGGTGGAGGAACATGCTAGCCGCGAATCAGCAACGCGCCAAAGCGGAGCAACACGGCAATGACTGAGAACAGCGGCGCCGCAGAAGCGCACTCTCAAGCACGTACCGGCGCACTCGGACTGATGATCACGCTCGGCGCAATGGGAGGATTCAGACGGTGTGGTGTCCCGTGTCCGCCAGCTCCTACCCCGCCACTCGGCCCTGATGATCCTACCATATTCTGCGTCTGCGACAGGAACTGCGGAGGTGGACCGATTACGCTTGACATGCCCGGCTGCCCGGGCTGCGACCCACTCACATGACTGGCGCTGCTAGATGCGTTGTCTATGCTCGACGGTAGAGGCTTGTTACGAGCATCGATCAGTTGTGTGGTCGAAGAGGTTGGAGTTGCATGGGCTGAGCCTGCGGGCGAATGGTTCGAGCTGCCACCATGCGGAGTAGGAGCTCCAGGCGTGGTCGAAGAGTCTTTCTTCTTGGACGATTTGTTTGGATCTTTCGCTCGCGAAAGCTGCTCATGCTAAGCCGATCAGTAACATGTTCAAATAGCAAGGCGGGACTCTCCAAGCCAAGGATTAGGCAAGGGTGCAAGGGATAGGGCAAGCTCACGACTCGCTGTCTAAACCCTTTCATCACGGCAACCTGCCCGCGCGATATCAGTTCCCTGAATCTTCCAACTCAGCCGAACACCCGGATCAATACCCTGGGGTGAGCAGTCCGGCCAACCGGTTCTGAGTAGTTGCTGGCCAGGACGACGAGTTCAATCGGGGATTGTAAAGTCAAGTTCCGGCGTCTGGGTTTGGATGCAATTAAGCCGTCATAGAGGCGTACTTCTCAGTCCATGAGCGTGCGATTGACGGACAGACTGGTGATACGCGCCTGCTCGCAATAGAGTTGAGGAGGGATACACGTGAGCCTGAATAGTCGAGAGGCCTCAGTCCTAGACTCTCTGAGTCCAGCAAAGGACGTGTAGGAGAGGAAGTAGGAGTGCGCAATTCAGAGGTCTCATCGCAATAGCAGACCGTGATGAACTAAGACGGCTTTGGGATGAATGTTACGGAGCGCTGGGACGAGCAAAGTGACAGGCCGACGACGCAGGCCGCACTAACCAGCGGCGATCTCGCTAAGCGAAGTCGGGAGCAAATCATATGAGCTTTTAACCTTTGCGGGGCTGAACAGGTTCCTGACCTGACTGGAAGAACGGTATTATGGATATCAACGTTTCCCAAGGGCACAAAAGCTTTCATTCTTCTCTCGTTGCTTCACGCCTAAATCCTAGATCTCGCACCAAGTTCAGTAGCACTTGAGATCTATCTACTGGCGAGATCGTGGGACTGGTGTCTTTTTCCTTGCTTCGTTATGGACAATGCCATGCAAGATGATACTTACGCCCAAGTACCAAGGCCTGACCTGCAGGGACAGGCCCCTTGGCATGCCATCCCGACTGAAAGGTTGATAAGCATAGAGCATCCATGTATTATCAAAAACGTCAATAATGGCATCAAATCCCTCGGAGGAGAATACAGACTGGCTCAGGTACCTGCGGAGCCTGCCGTCCGGTAGAGAGGGGCTGACTGTGTATATCAGCTTCTGAAGTGCGACAAAGCGGATAGACTGATCGAAGTATCTCTGAGGCCAAATGACCCTTTGGCGAAACGCATCGAGTCAAAGTTGATAGAGAGCCACGATTTGCTGGTTAAGATCACCATCCCCAAGAGGACTGGGAGAAAGCGCAAAAGAGGATCATCTGGACCGTACGTGGATGCCACCGGTGAGAAAGCTACCAGCGATGGAGCGTTCGGGGTCCAGGATGCCTCCGCCGCGGTTACGTCGAAAGAAATGGTCCGACTCGCGAGAGAGAATCCGGAGAAGCTTCGAATCGCAGCTGTAGGGTGGATTGTCGAACGCCATAGGTTTAGGGGTCGGTACCACCTACCAGTACACATGGCTGGCTGGTTCTAATAACATATAGGACTCCCTGACTTTCAAGTCGCTATGACAAGCGATCTCTCAAGCCGAGTCAGAAACACATTCTTTCCCGCCACGTGTAAGCTGTTTGAAAGGGCAACATGTTTTGCACTTGCTAATGTCTGACAGATGAGAAGATAAAAAACTTCAGGGTCAACCCGAGCAGTAAAGATGGTCAGCCTGTAGATCTCGGCCCTTCACCAGCGTTCAGTCAGTCGATCATACCCTTCAACTACACGTAAGTACCGCACTCATACTCCGGCAACCCGGTTGCTAATCGCTCTTTGCAGTTACCTTCAGAATCCAAGTGTAAAGTATATCACCGATGCCACAGGCCGGCCTGTAGCCATCAACACTCAAGCTCCGTTAAGGACCATGCTACAGTCTGTACCTCTGAACGCCGAATCAGTCCCCTCTGGCCCGGCTGTTCCTCTTCTGCCCGAGGAGTATCTGCATCCTCATCTTCGCGGCGCGGTCCGCAAATTGAAGATAGTCTTGGACGAAAGATCGATCGTGACTCGGCGGGTCATACTAAACCACCGACCACCCATCACGGAATATCGCATGCGAATGGCCTATGCATACACTGGATACTATTTCAGTCGTGGTCCCTGGAGAGACGCAGTGATCAAGTTTGGAGTTGACCCAAGGTCAGATCCGAAGTATCGCTTCTTTCAGACAATGTTCTTCAAGAGCCTTGCGGAGCGCGAAAGAGCGAAGAAGCCCTTGGTAAAGCCCAAACGAGGTGGAGCAAGGGTTCGCAAAAACCAAGACCAGACGGCAGAAGAGACCGGCCATATTTTCGATGGCAACACCCTTTCAATAGACGGAAACGTGTGGCAGGTTTGCGACATCAAGGATCCCCTCATCCACCGGATTCTCAGCACCACCAATCTTCGCACCGAATGTGATGTGAGTCTGTGATGCCTCCGACAGCCGCTGGTTGCTGACAAGCATACAGATCTATTCGGACGGGTGGTATCACAATGGTACCTGGGCAAAAGCAAGGGTCATCATGCGAGACAAAATTGATGCACTGCTGGCAGGCCGTGTGCCAGATCAAGCTCTTTATGAAATGATCGCTACTCTTCCCGATATTATCAACGAAGACACAGTCCAGCAGACTATATTAGGTCGAAAACTATCATCAAACGTGCCGCCAAAATTGAGGAGCTTGTGTGGAGCAGTTCGGAATCTCGCAAAAATGTCCACCCATACCGCGAAATTAAACGGTGCAGAAACTTCCATAACTCCAGATGACGAGACTCAGGACATTGTTTTTGACGATGAAGGCGACGTGGACGAGGAAGGAGAGCATGCTTTTGAGTTCAATGAAGGCGAGGAAACTGCGCTGGACGCTGAGGAAGACAGCGGTGACGACGATGATGATGGGGAGCCGTCGCTCACGATGAGTCAATAGATAGGTTTGTTGAGGATATATGAGTCGTGGAGGGAGAAGAGATTGGAAAGAGTGCCTGCGCAAGAGCATGTAGCTGTTCGAATTATGAGAAATCTATAGCAATCGCGCTGTCACACCGTCCGCTGATGCCTGTGCTTACATAGTATGTATGCGCTATGGTGTGAGACTAACCAATGTGTACTGTTCAATAAGCAACTCCGAGTCTCCGACGTATATATCTTCGGAAGTATTGCAGTTTATCTTCATTAGTATCCTCTGGTCTTCATGCACCGTGCGCAACCTTGGAACTAGGCACGGTCTTAGTCAAAACGACGGGCCATCTCAACCCATCGAAAGGAAAAATCCAAATGAGAAAGAGATAGCTTCAGACAAGATCTCCCGCTGCGGAGTAGAATCCAAGGTAGTCCAAGGGGATGGCAGGCTCTCATCTAATTCTACCGGGACCACCTGCATTGTCGGACTTCCGGCTTGCGAGGCTTGCACACGACGTTGAAGCGATCGAAGCTCGGGCGATATGGGTTCATTATGTGCACGCGAATCGCACGTTGAGAGATGAGGAACCTGACATTCTTCGGCTGCTCCTGCAGCCTCCTGAAGCACAACACCATCAGGACTGGTGGCACCAATCTTCACAGGACGCTCCCATCGTTTCGAACGAATCATATCACGCCGGCTTTGACCTCTTGTACGTCTCACCCAGGCCGGGAACGATATCGTCATGGAGCTCAAAGGCCACGAGCATTGCGCATGTCTGTGGGCTTGCCGACTCGATCAAGCGAATCGAGCGCGGCATGATCATCGCTGCCAGGTTCGAAAATGGCCTCGACGATGGAGCAATTCCGCACGCAGATGTGCTCTATGACCGCATGACACAAGTCATAAGTCGAGAGCCTATAGATCTAAATTTGATATTCGCAGAACGGGCGCCTGCCCCGGGAAAATCAGTGTCTATACATGATGCGGGTGTTGCGCCGCGTGAGGCGCTTCAACAAGTCAATCGATTGCTAGGCCTGGCCCTCGATGCTTCAGAGATAGACTATCTCTTGGATGCATATACAAAGCAACTGAGACGAGATCCTACAGATGTGGAGCTGTTCATGTTTGCCCAAGTCAACTCAGAGCATTGCCGGCACAAGCAATTCAATGCAGACTGGACCATTGACGGCGTCCGGAAACCGCAAACTCTCTTTGGCATGATCCGCAATACTCACCAACGTCATCCAAACTATGTGGTAAGTGCCTACAGCGATAATGCCGCTGTGCTCCAAGGGGAGCCGGCCAGCTTCTGGGCCCCGGACCATACTACTCGAGAATGGGCCCAGAGTAAAGAGACAGTGCATTATCTGGCCAAGGTCGAAACTCACAACCATCCCACGGCCGTATCACCGTATCCCGGTGCCGCCACTGGATCCGGTGGCGAAATTCGTGACGAAGGCGCAGTGGGCCAGGGATCGAAACCTAAAGCCGGTCTTTGTGGTTACAGCGTGTCCGATCTACTCATACCAGGATTTGAGCAGCCATGGGAGCTAAGGATAGGGAAACCTGCCCATGTGTCCAGCAGTCTGGACATCATGCTCGAAGCGCCTATCGGGAGCGCTGCCTTCAACAATGAGTTCGGTAGACCTTGTACGACTGGTTTCTTCAGAACTCTTCTAGCCAAAGTCTCTACAGAAGCTGAAGACTTCCAGTACAGGGGTTACCACAAGCCGATAATGATCGCAGGCGGTGTTGGCACGGTCCGTCCGGAGCATGCGATAAAGAAGAAAAATGGCATCCAAGAAGGCGCAAATCTAGTCGTTATTGGAGGACCAGCCATGCTCATCGGATTAGGTGGAGGCGCGGCTTCCAGTGTCCAGTCCGGAGAGGGCTCCGTCGATCTTGATTTCGCCAGCGTGCAGAGAGGTAACGCCGAGGTGCAAAGAAGGGCTCAGGAGGTGATTAACGCATGTACTGCGCTCGGGAGTCAAAATCCCATCCAATCAATACATGACGTCGGGGCTGGCGGCTTGTCCAATGCCTTTCCCGAATTGGTGCACGACGCTGAACTGGGCGCGACTTTCGAGCTTCGAGAGATCGAAAACGCAGACAACAGCATGAGCCCGCTTCAAATATGGTGTTGCGAAGCCCAGGAGCGATATGTGTTGGCTATCTCGCCGGGCGGCCTTGACATTTTCAAAAGCATCTGCAGGCGAGAACGATGCGGCTACTCAGTCGTAGGCACTGCGGCTGGCCGCGAAAATGCCGGAGAGACAAGAATCGTCTTGAGCGATAGAGCTTCTGAGGTTATGCCGAGACCTGTTGACTTGCCAACATCCGTTCTGTTCGGGAAACCGCCGAAAATATCAAGAGTCGTTGACTCTATCAAGAGGAAGCTTCCGGTGTTCGATACTACACTCTCTAGCTATCTTCCCAATATTCCGAACGAGGGACTCCTCGAGGAAGCCATAACAAGGGTCCTTGCGATTCCTTCGGTAGGCTCGAAATCGTTCCTTATCACGATCGGTGACAGAACCGTTGGAGGATTGACTGCAAGGGATCAGATGGTTGGTCCCTGGCAAGTTCCTGTCGCAGATGTCTCTGTCACAGCAGCGTCCCTACTCCAAGACGTGAAGTCAGGGGAGGCCATGGCTCTAGGCGAGAGACCCGCAGTAGCAATCGTGTCTCCAGCGGCTTCTGCACGAATGGCTGTAGCGGAGGCTCTAACAAACCTTGCAGCTGCGGATATCCTAGGAGGCCTCAACCGCGTCCGGCTTTCAGCTAACTGGATGGTTGCGAGCAATCACCCGGGCGAGGGCGCGGCCTTGTACGAGGCAGTGGAGGCCTTGGGAATGGATCTCTGTCCCAAGTTGGGGATCAGTATTCCCGTGGGCAAAGATTCCATGTCCATGAAGATGAAATGGCAGGACCAGCAAGCGAAGCAGCAAATAGAAGTCACCGCACCTCTTTCAGTCGTCATAACGGCTTTTGCCGCTGTCAAAGACATTGGTAGAACGTGGACACCGGCCTTGCGGCGCCTTGAAGATGTAGGAGAAACCCTGCTCATGTTCGTCGACCTCGGCCGCGGCCATAAAGCAATGGGAGGGTCTGCTCTAGCGCAATCGTTCAAGCAGATCGGCGACCAGGCGCCAGACTTGCGCAACGCGGATATTCTCCGCGATTTCTACGATGCTGTAGAGCAGCTCCACGAGGCGGGTATCGTCCTGGCTTACCATGACCGTTCCGATGGAGGTTTGTTCACAACTCTTGTCGAGATGATGTTTGCTGGACGATGCGGGGTGGAGGTCATGCTTGATAGCATTTCTCCAACAAACGATGCCAGAGACGTGATGGAAACTCTGTTCAATGAAGAGCTCGGGGCTGTGTTTCAGATCCGGAAGGAAGATGAAATAAAATTTCAGAGTTGCTTCGCCAGCTGCGGTCCTCCTCCCGGCCTGATCCAGAGAATCGGTCGTATACCGGCCGTCTCAAAACAAGAAATCTCTTTCCGTCATGGTATGGACATCGTCTACAGAGCAAGTCGCAAGGTCCTTCAACAACGATGGTCGGCGACGTCTTATCACATGCAAAAGCTTCGCGATAATCCCATCTGTGCCGAAGAAGAGTATCAACTCATCGGTGACGACACCGATCCAGGACTCACATACAACCTTACATTCAACCCGAACGACGACCTGATCCCCTTTACAGCCAAGATTTCTGCAATCTTTGCTTCCAAACCTCGTGTTGCAATTCTACGCGAAGAGGGCGTCAATGGGCACGCAGAAATGGCGTTTGCTTTCCAGAGTGCCGGCTTCTCCGCCATAGACGTGCACATGACTGACATTCTCTCCGGAAGTGTCGGTCTTGATTCTTTTGTTGGCCTCGCTGCGTGTGGAGGTTTCTCATACGGCGATGTCTTGGGCGCCGGTCAAGGCTGGGCTAAGTCAGTCCTTTTGCATGCAAACGCTCGAGCTCAGTTCCACAACTTCTTCTCTCGGTCCGACACATTTGCCCTCGGAGTCTGCAATGGCTGTCAGTTCCTATCGCGTATCAAGGAGCTCATCCCAGGCGCACAAGCCTGGCCTACTTTCGAAGGCAACATCAGCGAACAATATGAGGCTCGAGTGTGCATGGTGCAGGTCATTGACGAGCCACATCGGACTCCCTCAGTCTTCCTTCATGGAATGAACAAATCCGCGCTGCCGATCGTGACCGCTCATGGCGAAGGTCGTGCCGTGTTTCCTGGGGTATCCGCGGCGGATTCGGCTCAGGCTGTTGCGCAGAATGAAGGCCTTGTAGCGTTGCAGTACGTCGACAATCGCCTACAGCCCACGGAGCGGTATCCGTATAACCCCAACGGCAGTCCATCAGCAGTTGCCGGGGTGAGGTCACCGGATGGGAGAGTGCTGGCACTCATGCCGCATCCGGAGCGGACTATTCTGAAGCATGTAGCCAGCTACATTCCCGATGGGAAAGTAGACGAATGGGGATCGTTTGGACCCTGGATAAGACTGTTCAAGAGTGCGAGACGGTGGGTCGGATGAGCATCACCAACCTTATCCAGCACGTGCAGGAAGCTTTCCTAACCTTTCTATTCCAACCATACTACAACGACGATATGAAGGAAAGACTGCGATGGGTGGCGCTTGCCGTGAGGCCTTAAGTTTTGCAGGCGTGCAATGGTTACGGTCCGCACCCGTGGCGAATCTGTTTCAAGGTGGAGGTCCAAGAAGAGCAAGGCCCACCCCATGTTGTTAATGAAGCAAAGAGACATTGACAGACTCAGGCGTAATGAGCATATGACTGCATAAGGATGTCTAGCTACGGAGTAGATGTACAGAAATACCCATTTGGAAATAGGAATGATGCCAGCAGATGAGAAGGAATCTAGCACTCCTCGCATTTCTCACATGTGTCACCATTGCTAGCATTCCTCCCCACATACAGAGAAATATAATTCAAACAAGTACATGGAAAGAAGTCAGTCGCCATGTTCTTGCATCGGAAGGGCCATTTCGATTCAGATCCATGGAGAAATAGTCAGATAGACTATTGACAGGTGGATGCCCAGGTTGGAACAGCTCGGGTCATCCCTCCAAATCTTCTCATTGTCATCACGATCGAAAATCCCCCCTTCATGATTGCGGCTTTGAACAGCCGAATGCGAAACATTGCAAACTCTGCGTCAGGGAGATTTAGTCATGAGCTATGGCGAAGCCAAACTTCTTGACTCCCTGTATGTGCACGGGTTTGCAATCAGCGTATCGCGAGGGAGAAAAGTGAAGAAGGTTGCCCAGGTGAGAGTAGTATTTATATCTCTAGGTAGGTTCCCATGTACCCTTGGTGATCAACCACAATCAGATCTTGGACAAAAACCTTGGAACATTATCTAGATAAATAAATTTGAACGCTCTAAAGACAATCACTCTTGAACGCGTGGAACAAGCTCCATACAGCCGAGAGTTCCGCCCCGCCACGGGACTAGTACTTTGCGCATGTCGATCAATTATAGTATTTTAGAGTCAATTCTGAATCGAGTTTTGCAAAGCAAAAGCTAAAACTTTGAGTTTGAAAATTTGTTTATCCGAGGCACTTTCCTAGCAGTGACAAGAGAGTGGCTCCGAGTGATAGAACATCTTGTTGGAGATTTCGCACTTCACAGCCAACCGGGACACAGCCGATTCCCGAATCATCTTATTTTCAAGCACTAGCCTTGCAAGCCTTTGAGAACCACCATGTCAACAGTCACCCAGACCGCGCTGCAAAGCTCGTATCCGTAGATGAGACCACTATATCACCCTGATTGCCAACTACTAATGTCATCTTAGGCCTATCCTCCCCAAGGCGTTCAACGGGAATCAACCAAAGACCATCCGGCTCTACCCATTGAGCAACTACACTTTCGGCACGAAGGAGAACCAGCCAGAGGAAGACCCTTCTGTCGTCGCCCGCCTAAGGCGACTCGAGGAGCATTATGAACAGCATGGAATGAGAAGAACGTGCGAAGGTGTCCTTGTATGCCATGAACACAACCACCCCCACATTCTAATGCTTCAGATTGCAAATGCATTTTTCAAGCTGTAAGTCGTGTTCTTGATTAAAGTGCTTTGGGCCAACCGCCATGTGCTATTTATTATCCACTCACTCGTCTCACACAGACCTGGAGATTATCTCCATCCCGGAGACGATGAGATCGAAGGGTTCAAAGCACGCCTGAACGAGCGTCTCGCACCCGTGGGAACTCAATTTACGGGCGAAGGCGTGAACGATGAGTGGGAGATTGCCGACACCCTCGCGCAATGGTGGAGACCCAATTTCGAAACTTTCATGTACCCTTTCATCCCAGCTCACGTCACCCGGCCGAAAGAGTGCAAGAAGCTGTACTTCATTCAGCTCCCGCGAAGCAGTGCGTGCTCTTGCTATGTCTTCACGTGTATGTTGCTAAATCGGTTGCAGAGGTTCTTAGCGTGCCCAAAAACATGAAGCTCCTGGCGGTCCCGCTGTTCGAGCTCTATGACAATACACAGCGATACGGGCCTCAGCTCTCGGCGATTCCGCATCTTCTGTCTCGGTACAACTTTGAGTTCGTGGATGAGAATGGAAACGTTACCGCTGTTACCCCAGGCGGGGGACCGGTTGATGGACCTTTGCCGCAAACGCAGGCCGACGGGCCTCTATTACAAACACAGGTGCTGACTCAAGGGGACGAAGCGAAGGTGGAAGTGAATGGGGAAACCTACCCGGAGGCAGATCTGGAAGTCTGAGGTCACATCATGAGCTTTCATTTGCGCATCCAGGCCGGCGTTCGTGGATAAACCCAGGCTGGAAAGTACTCTTGACTTGATCTCATCAGCAAGAAGTATGTAACCATTTGATGTTTGAATAATCCTTTGACTTCTATCCTGCTCCGTTGCACACTTTGTTGAATGTCGGACATACAAGTTCTTGGAGCCAATCATGTGCCGTCTTGGCGCTCATCGACGTCGGCTCCCGATGTAGACGTCGCCCCGTAATTGCCGACGGCCTCTAGATAGAGATACATCCATAGAACAAGTGAGTGATAAACGAAAACACGGCTGGTCGAGTTGATTGATTGAACCAGTTACAGAGCGGCATCCAGGCACTGCCAGAGCCTCCCGCGATGCTCATACTGGGCTTAACCGGCTCCATCGCGACGGGCAAGTCCACCGTCTCTGCCCTCCTCGCCTCGCCCGCATACAATCTCCCCGTCGTCGACGCCGATGTACTCGCCCGCAGGGTAGTTGAGCCCGGCACGCCTGGATATGCACGCATTGTTGAATACTTCGGACCAACCACGCCTGACCTCCTTCAGCCGGCGACTGAATCCGGTGGAAACGGTCCCGTCTATCGAGGAAGACCACTGAACCGTCCGGCACTTGGACGGCGTGTGTTTGGCAACGAACCGGACCGTGTGCGCGACCGCAAGGTGCTCAACGGCATTGTTCACCCCGCCGTGAGGAAGGAAATGTTCAAGCTCATGCTTTACTACTACCTGACAGGCCACTGGGCCGTAGTGCTCGACATCCCTCTGCTATTCGAGAGCGGCTGGGAGCGACTCTGTGGTACCATCATGGTCGTCGCTGTGAGTGATCCGGAAGTGCAGATACGACGTCTTAGACAGCGTGACCCTCATCTCACCGAGGAAGATGCGAGGAACCGTGTCCGCAGCCAGTGGGATGTCCGGGACAAAGCCGAGAGAACTCTGGCAAGAGGCAAGAGCGCGGGTGTCGTGGTCTGGAACGATGGAGATAAAAAGGAGCTGGAGCACCAAGTCAGCCGGGCCATGGCAGAGGTCAAGATACGGAGTCCGCAGTGGTGGGCTTGGTTACTACTTGCAATGCCTCCGCTGGCCGGGTTGTCTGCTCTTTACAGCTTCTGCAAATCGTTGATCGTCCAGAAGAGACTGGCAGCAAGCTAGGGGACGGAGAAGGTCAAGCTTTAGCCTCAGTTGCCCTTCCTCTTCTCTTCGATTTCTGTTGTCAAGGTTTCCATGTTAGGCTCTCCTAACGGGATGCTCCCATCTCTGATGACGATTTCTTTCTGGGCAGGAGGGCAGACCTACCCAAAGCTCTCCAACATCACTCTCATGTCTGGACGCTAGCGTACTTGGTATGATTAGACAACGCTTAGCGCCTTGCTTATGCCTCCGGAATAACCATCGCCCCTGAGACCCCTCAAGTGCATTTTGGGAGGGCACAAAACAATCAACAAAGTCATACGGGAGTTTGTTCAACGAGTCAGGGACAGCACCACACTCTCTGGTAAGCGAGCTCTTCCGCCCTGATACTGAAGCTTGATCAAGAGCTGAGTAAGCTCTGGTTTACAGGAGTGCTCCTGGAGCACAACCTCCTTAAAGTTGCACACAGACTTTCACAACGATCTGAGCAAACACGCAGCGAGGGAGTATGCCTGCATCGTCCGTGGGCTCCGATAGAGTTATACATACTTATTGGGGAACCTCACCGGAGTTGTTTCCTGAATTACGAGGTTTGCCTCCTGGCGTCTACCCTCAGTCACACAAAGATCGATTGGCAGAAATGGGGTTCGAAATTGTGAACGGCAAGACAGTCCCTTTGGGAGGGGCAGTCAAGGAAGCGTCAGACGTTTGCTCCTACGGCTCGCCTGTGAATGGGTCCCCGCGTCATGCAAAGGTGAGTAAGGTCGTCGGACAACGTCGCTCCCGAAGGTGGACCGAACGCAAATGTTGAGATCGGTACTGACGTGGCTTATCATTAGGGTAAAAAGCAAGACACGAAGGGGAACCAATCTGGCAAAGCAAAGTCCAACGGTCAAGAGGCGGTTGCAGATGTTGCCAATGGGTTGGCTGGGCTTGACATTGGCTTGGGAATTTGGGAGACCCAAAGTGACGCAGTCAAATCAGACAAGAATGGCAGCAAAGGCTCGCAGTCTGGACGTGCTCGGAAAGAAAGCTCTGACAAGGGGTCCAACGGTGTATCATCGCCTCAGGGACGCCGCCGCAATCAACCTGCCCAGAAAGACAACTCTGACAAGGGCTCCAACGGTGTATTTTCGCCTCAGGGACGACGCCGCAATGAGCCTGTCCCGAAAGACAACTCCGACAAGGGCTCCAACGGTGTATCATCGCCTCAGGGACGACGCCGCAATGAGCCTGTCCCGAAAGACAACTCTGACAAGGGTTCCAACGGTGTATCATCGCCCCAGGAACGACGCCGCAATCAGCCTGTCCCAACAATCATAACGATTGAAGATTCTGATGACGATCTTGCAAAAGCCACCACTGCGACGCCGGGCTCTGAGCACGTCCTTTGCACACGATGCACCAGGGTCGTCGATGGGAAACAGAAAGAGCCAGAGTCGGTGTCAATCAAGCTTGAGAAGGATGTTAGCCCTGCAGGGTCAGCTGTCAACAAGAAACAAATGCCGAAGCCAGCCACAGTGGAAGATGCCCCGGAAACCGAGCTCACCGGGCTGGCTGTGCCATTCTCTCCGGCCTCTGAGCAATCACACACGTCAAAGCGGTCCAAGAAGTCCAAGACCAGCACCAACCCGTCTGTCGTGGAGCCAGCGGGCCGGCCCGGGGTTCAGAAGCCTAGGGTCCCGGGTTTGCAACTTCATTCGCCGCCACCGGTTGCTCCTCCTGCCGCGCCAACCACGCCACAGCGTCGCGCATACTTCGCCATGCCAGACACGCCACACGAGGTGGACGCATTCGGCCCCGTGTACGGCCGTGTCCCGCCCGGCGTGAAAGTTGATTACAGCATCCCGGGCAATTGGCTACACCCGGACCTCCCGCCGCCGCCGCCCGTTCCTGACGTGCTGGAACCGAAGGCAGTCAAGCATGCCAACAATGCACGGGCAGGGAGGGCGAGGGGCGATAGAGCAAGCTCAATCAGCAGCACTATGGCGAACAACGGCAGGGACGATGAGGAGAACAGCCCCAAAAAGAAGAGCAGGCGTCGACCCGTCAAGCCAAACTCATTCCTTATGAAGATGTTTGGCATCCCCCCGCTCGCTGCCTCACCCACCGCCGGCTATCGCACTGAGATGTGGGCAGGCAAACCAGTACGCAAATCCAACTGGGCATGGCCCCGCGCATGGGCGCCTGAGAAGCTCGGAGCGAAGGATAAGAACGTTCGTCGCGAAGTGTGGCGTACCGCCGACGGGAAACTGTGTCTTGTGAGGGCAAAGAAGTGAGGCATGGTCTGCGGCTTGGGCAGACGTGCTGGTTGGATGTGAAGTCGTGTTGGTTTTTTATTGCGGCACAGTCTGTGCATCGGGCAGAGACTCTTGGTTGTGCGAGATTGGTGTCTGCTCTAGTGATGGCGATGGCGCGCCGGGGTGGAGGACATAATAGGGATTGCGGGAAAGAGCAGACACAGTTTGTTTACCAGCGTTGTATTGATAGCTTCAGATGCCCGTAAATCGAAAACTTGTATACATATTATAAGATCTTCTCGTGATCTTCAAGGTTCTTTGAGCGTAATGATTTCATTTTTCGCAGAAGTAAGATACTAACGATCACCAACGCCTGCAGTCATCCGACTTAGACGAGACCGTCTGTACTCCTGTATCCATTCCCAAAGCGCCAAGAAGTCATCGTTCCCTCAAGACTAAGAGCGGCAAAACTCTCCCAAGAGTGCGCCAGAACACTTCAATCATAACAAAGCAACTTAACATGACAACCTCAAAGGTCACAGTACCTCGGAGATTAGGGTAAGACTCCAGCATGAGAGAAGGGTAACATGAACAGGACGAAGTAGCGAAATCTGCTGGGCAGAACATGCTCAATCTCCGTAATCAACCAATCAGAATCCTTTTCATATAATGAAATCCTCTGCTCCATCTGCGTTAGCAGGCGTGGCTTCAAGGGCAAGTCCAGCTGATGAGTGCTGGCTGGCATCTTCAAAGACGACAATGGCATCCTTGTCCTGAGCAGGAGCTTGACTGATGGCATCAGCAGTCTCAAGCTGAACCGGAAGTGATGCAGGAGTTTCGGTGAGAGACTCTTCAACGTTGTCCGAAGGAGCGGGTACAGTAACCAATGACTCGGAGACTTCTTCTTCGCTTTGTTTCTCGATGGCGACAGACGATGCGTCCAGACCCTCAGCATAGTAATCCGCCGCCGGGAGGTCTGAAAGGGGTGATCGCGGGCCAGGTGCTTCAGTCATGACGTCAGAAGCGATATCCTGGCGGAGATGCATGCGAGACTTTAGCTGCTCAATGGATGTCGACGACGTAGCCGAGGAGCGCCGGTCGGTTTGAGCGTGCGCCAGCGCGTCCGGCGGTGGGATGTTCTCCTTGCCACATTCACTCGCCTCGTTCTTCCGTCTTGTTTCGCTGTCATCGTCGGACGAGATGTCAAGGATGCCGGTGTTGTGCTCCATCATGTTGGCAGCCTCCTCTTCGGGTGAGTCCTCGTGAATAGCGAAGAACCAGCCGCGGGGCATCGGACTCTCATCGAGAGTGGAGGGCGTCTTCGGGGTGTAAGACGGAATGGTACCGCTGAGGGCGGCATCGATGGAGAAGGGGAGGGCATTCGCGCGGGAGCCGCGAAGACCATTGGTGGGCGGGTCGATGCGTCCGATGGGCGAGCTGGACACGCGGCGTTTGGAGAGAAGGCTGATGCGTTTGTGTTTGAGGGCGGAGCGACCGCCGGAGAGACCAAGAGGACGCGTTGGTGATGCGGATGCTTTGCGTTTTTGGAGAGGAGCAGTTGGAGTTTCGATCCGAGCTGCTGGAGCCGACGAGGGAGTTGCTTTGATGATGCTCGGAGGAGTCTGGGTTAGAACGAAGGCTGACTTCTTCAGAAGCGTGCCGTCATCACTGTTCTTGGCTCGTTTCGAAGGCGAAGTGAGCGACGCCGGATCCACGTTCTCGGCGTCAAAGTCATCGTCGAAGGTGGACGGCGAGTAACGTCGTTTGACGGGCGGTGAAAGAGCGGTGGGCTTGGCTGGTGCTGAGAGAGATGCTGTAATCGCTGTACAGAGTGTGAGCAGTCATGTCTTGACGCGTACATGGAGATGCCTGAGCAACATCGTGTGTATAGAAGTGAGGAATTGGCTTACCATTCTGACGGTTCTTGATATTGGCCAGAGTCTGGAGACGAGGCGTGTCGAGTGCCGCAAAGGGCTGTCGTTTGGGGATGTGCATTGTCATCGTGGACGACTGAGACGTTTGAAGTGCTCGGTGCTTGAGAAACGCGTGGATCGACGTGGATCGACCGAGGAAACAGTGCGAGTCTCCGAGGTGTTTACGGCGTGATGGTTGAGTAAACACGACTGATATGTGTGATGCTCGAAGCAATTCAACTCGCTCGTGCACAGCAACTGAATTCTCGTAGAACTTAGCCTTCAGGAATACTGTGTAGACTCGGAAGAGAGCGGAGATGGTGTTGAGTGAGGGATGAACGCGGTGGGAAGGAGAGAGGTGGAGGCGGAGGTTTGGTTATGAGGCGGCACAACCTTGGAAGGCAGCGAGACACGCCTGCACGCTTGATACCGGAAGGGGACTAGCCCCAACACGCGTATCACTCAGGAATCAATCGCCACCACTGCCCGTCCACACGCGTTCGGCCTGGCGAGCACCGAAAACCGGGCACAAGGCGCGTCTTGGACGTGACGTGAGTGTCTTGCAGTCGATCAGCCTCGCGTGAGATCGTGTCGGCGACCCACAGTGTCCAATCAAGACGTGGGCTGAGCGTATCACTTCCGGCTGGCTACCTACAAGGGGGGCTGATGCAGGGGCAGTAAGTGTTCGGCGTCGAAAGGTGCCTCAGGCAGTTCACGCAAGATTGCAGCACAAGCAGATGTAGTGGAATCCAATTGCTTCGAGAGAAGCTGCTATATGGTCTCTTGTGATGCTACAGTACATACGCCGTTCTGCGTTTGGCGCCTTGACACATGCACGCCATGGTGTCCTGCTCTCTGGTTGAGACGGAGTCTACTGGAAGTCAATGGCTTGACGGCACGACAGGTAAGTAAGCTGCGGCGTCTTTAGGATTCATGCGTTTCAGCAATCTCGCGCCGATGTGATTGAGATTCTTTAGCATATGGGCAACCTGATATCTCCTACTCCGACTCTGCTGAAGTTCTGGGCTTCTAAGCTGATGGTTCTGTGTTCCTCTTTACAATCTCTCTTCTCCTTTCAGAATCACAAGTCTTTTCCAGATTTGAAGCGACAGCAGCATTCTCAAGCACTTCTGAGAAGCCAAACGAGTGTCCAGCGTCAGTTCTTGAATCTCCATGGCTTTCAAGGCGCCAAGGGATTGCCCTAAGTTTCAAGTTTCAGGTTTCGGCTGAGAGATATTATTCGCCTCAGGCTCGCTGAAGATTCTCAGCAGATGATGGGAAAGCGCCTGATGGCACGGGGTTGCCCAGCGAGTTGCTGCCCAGTCATGACCGCATCGCAAGCCTATATTTAGGCTTTGTTGGCTTCGTTTTGAGTTCAGTTTCGCGAGCGATTTCCCTATATGGTTGGTGAAATATTCTAAGCCTGTTCTTTAGGACGATGCTAAAGTCCTATGCTGCTCAACCTCTCTGCTTTCGGCTTATAGCCTCCCGTGAGCCACATCCACCTTCCGCAATCCTGCCTTCGTGCCAATTGACAGAGGCAAATGCAAACCATGATGGCTTCGAACCGACATGATTGGGGTGGCGAGAAGCGGACAGAAGAACATCGATGGGGCGATGACCGAAGCGGCTGTTCTTTTGTTGGCCGTCCGTTTTGCATCGTCGAGTGCACGTTCCAAGCATGTGAGTTGGAGCATAGTCCTGCCATGTCAAATTGATCGCTTCAGTCAACGTACTCCTCGCTTTGTGTGATGCTATCTCTCAATGGGTCACTTCGCGTCCTTCGATCGGATGACGAGCTCGAAAGTCTTTGATTTCGCTGTATCTTCTTCTCGCTCTGCTGCCCGATGTTCATGTGCCAACTGCAACCGACGGTTTTTGCAAGCCTGATGTCCCTTCTGCCTCGCCAGTGTCCATGCCCTCGCAGTGCTTCTTCCTCTCCACGAGAGACGGCTATGGCGACTTTGACGTCACGGCGCGATAGTTTCCGAACGCTCGCGACGACCCTCTTGATCATTGAACGATCAAGAGTGTTTGTCACGTACCCGTAACTTTCGGGACCAGACTCAACGTGGTAGTTGATGGTCTGGACGACCCTTGGGTGCGTTAGAGAAGACTGTCACTTTCTATACCTGGCCGATGACTTTCGGGCAGCCTCGTTTGATTGTGCCATAGGCCAAGCCCAGTGCGTGAACGAGGGCGAGCATCCGCGCCCGATCGGCAGTCCCAACGTTTTGGACGGCAAAGTTGTCAGACTTGATGCCGTACTTGCGTTCTTGCGCTGGGATTGGTTGACTGCTAAAGGTGCCCGTTGCCGCACATTCGCTTCGCTGTACAACCGTACCGGCGCCCTGATGACGTAGACAATCCACAGCGGTATGTAAGACCAGGTGAAGTTGAGTGGGTTCCCCATGTTTATCTGCCATCTTCGACATGATGCCGTTAAGAGTTGTTCAACAGCAAGCCTAAATTTTGCTAATTAAGCCTTGCACGGTTCTACTCGAAATTTCGATAATAAGAGTCTCACAAGAGCGTATAGTTATACGTACGGGAAGCCGGCGGAACCGCAGAACTCTCGTTCCAAGGTTACACCCAGCTACATAGTATGTATACGAAAAGTCATTGGCGTCCTATGGTCCGATTGCCTCCAAGTGTGGGCTCTTCTATTGTGTTGAATTCTATGAAGCTTTTGAACTGTAGCATAGTAGACTGCTCTATCACAAAGCAGATGATTCGCCTAATTTCAACTCGACTCTAGAACGGCTGTACAGACCGGTCTGGGACGAGCATCGTAAACATCTCCGTCGTGAATCAGGCCCGGTTGGCACTTGGAAGTTGGGATTCGAGCCGTAGAGCCGCGGAATTACTTCCGTGCCCAGGTGTTCCGCTCCGCCGCGCGCGGAAGGGCCGTTCCGTTCCGCTCCGCCTCACAACCTCAACCAGCCGGCGGATTCCACCGCATCGAAATGTACACACACTAGGATGGCGCCAGCAATCGCGGTGCTAGGCTCTCTAAACATCGACCTGACAACCCGAACGCCGCGAATCCCCTCCGCCGGCGAGACCCTCACCGCGTCCTCCTTCAACTCGACCCCCGGCGGCAAGGGCGCCAACCAAGCCGTTGCATGCGCCCGTCTCTCCCATGATGCTGCCCACCAGCGAAACTCCGATGTCACCGTTCAGATGGTGGGCTTTGTCGGCGCCGATCCGTTCGCCGACGAGATCCTGCATGAGCTCGAGCGGCATGGAGTCGGTGTCGCGGGCGTGCGGAAGCTGCAGGGGCACAAGACGGGCGTGGCGGTGATTCTGGTGGAGGAGAGTGGAGAGAATCGGATTCTGCTGGCTCCGAATGCGAACCATGCGTGGCCCAGGCTGGAAGCGGGGCGGACTGGGCTTGTGCCTGAGGGGGCGGATGTGGTGGTGGTGCAGCTGGAGATTGAATTGGACACGGTGAGCGATGTGGTTGCAGCAGAGGAAGAGCAAGATTCGATTTCTGTATCCTATCAGGTCGCATCACCTGGGACTATATGACGTTGAATAGGCCTCAAAGTTATCTTAGCCAGGCAGAGCTGACAATGTACAGGTCCTTTCAATCATTCAGGAGGCCAACGACCGTGAAGCACAAGTTGGTCACCGCTGAAACCGCAGTATCTCTGAAATGCTTACGGGTTACGAGGTGATCCTCAACCCTGCCCCAGCGGTCCCTCTTCCGCAAGAAATCTACAAAAAAGTCACCCATCTAATCCTCAACGAAAGCGAAGCATGTATCCTCAGCGGACGCGAGCCTGCTGATCTGTCTCAGCAAGACTGTTGCACGATTGGGGACGCATTTGTCCAGTATGGTGTGCAATATGTTGTGATCACCTTGGGTGCAAAGGTCTGTTCGATGGAACCGGACTGCTTTCCCCGATTTCCGTTTTACGACTGCAACTTGGCCGCTCGTGGAATGGTAAGAGCTCGTGCTGATATGGCCACAGGGGGTGTATTTTCGCTCGTCGACCGCTAGCAAGGATAACTTTATTCTTGCTTACCCAGTCTCTGTCCGCGAAACGACTGGCGCGGGCGATACCTTCGTAGGCGCATACGCCGTGGCCGTTGCAAGGAGCAAGGCCAGAACGAGTAGCGGCTTTAAATTGTGGGATGCGGCGAAGTTTGCCAATGCAGCCGCAGCCATTACCGTACAAAGAGAAGGCGCCATGTCAGCGATCCCGACGGCCGATGAGGTTCAGCTCTTCATTAAAAGGCAAGATTTGTATTATGCATTGTCACTTGCTAGTGCTACTGATATGGTTGGTACCGCGCATTCACCCGAAGGTGATGAGCTTGCAATGGTTGGAGCGCTTTAAAACCACCACTGGGTAGGCTTTGCGAGTCTTACAAGACGCCCGTTGTGTCACGGTCACCCGTTGTCGGTGCGGCTAGATTCGAGAAGCCGTTTG
>QQTW01000733.1_pt1 | contig 21410 bp, 14 predicted proteins | sample 1904831 | NCBI WGS metagenome assembly QQTW01 (sample SAMN09435610, study PRJNA476489) | Subsurface metagenome, whole genome shotgun sequencing project. | reverse complement strand
TACAGCGCGATATTACTGAGAAAAAGAGCGCCGAGGAAGCGCTAATTAAAGCAAGAGTTACAGAAACAACTAACTTAAAACTAACCAAAGAAATTGACGAGCGCAAGCGAGTTGAGCAAGCACTATTTCAAGAAAAAGAATTAGCTCAAGTAACATTGCAATCAATAGGGGATGCAGTAATTACTACAGATGCTAATAATAGAATAAAATCTTTAAATCCCGTAGCAGAAAAAATTACTAATTGGCAGCTTCAAGAAGCAAAAGGAATGCCATTACTAGAAATATTCACGCTTGTTGACGAAGTTACAGGTAAACTCATAGAAAATTTTGTTGACAAATCTATTTGTGGAGAGCGGATTACTGATACTAGCCAGCACACTTTATTAATATCGCGCGATCGCACGGAGTTTGCTATAGATTACTGTGCTGCGCCAATTTTTGATAGCGATCGCTCTTTTGTCGGTAATGTTTTAGTATTTCGAGATGTTACCCAATCTCGCCGCCTTTCGCAACAACTAGCTTGGCAAGCTAATCACGATCCTTTAACCCAATTATTGAATCGCCGTCATTTTGAGCAGCTTTTACAAGCAGCAATAACTATTAGTAAAACTGCAAGTCAAGAACATACTTTATGTTATTTAGATTTAGATCGATTTAAAATCGTTAACGATACCTGCGGACATTTAGCCGGAGATCGATTATTGTGTCAAGTCAGTGCTTTATTTCAAAAGCATCTAAGAAAAACTGATGTTTTGGCTCGTTTGGGTGGCGATGAATTTGTAGTGCTGCTTTACGATTGTTCTGTTGACGAAGCTGCAAAAATTGCCAATCTCTTACGCGCGTGTATTGAGGACTTCCGCTTTATTTGGCAAGAAAAGACTTTTACTTTAGGCGTGAGCATTGGCTTAGTTGCTGTCAATGAAGCTCGTAACTTAATTGATATTCTCCGTGCTGCCGACGCAGCTTGCTATACTGCCAAAAATCGCGGTAGAAATCAAGTATATATTTATCAAGATAACAGTACCGAATTAGAACAAAGTGGCGAACAGTGGTTGTCGCGGATACCTGAAGCCTTAGCTGCCAATAGTTTCCGCCTTTATTGTCAACCTATTGTTTCAATTCAACCAGGTAAACCAATCAAACACTGGGAAATTTTATTGCGTTTGGAAGATGAGACAGGAAAAATTATTGCACCTATGGCATTTATTCCTGCCGCCGAACGTTACAACCTCATGCACTTAATCGATCGCTGGGTAATTTCTACACTGTTTGCTTATTTAGAACAAGCAAATTTTAGTCAAAAAGATGAAGGTAACTTATATGCGATTAATATTTCTGGGGCTAGTATCAACGATATAAATTTTGTTGAGTTTGTGCAAGAGCAATTTAATAAATATAATATTCTCCCGGCGATCGTTTGTTTTGAGATTACTGAAACTGTAGCAATTACCAATCTAACTAAAGCAGCCCAACTAATTGAGCAATTAAAAACCTTTGGCTGTCAGTTTTCTTTAGATGATTTTGGGAGTGGAATGTCCTCTTTTGCCTATCTCAAAAACTTACCCGTAGACTATGTAAAAATTGATGGCGTTTTTATTAAGGATATTGTAGAAGATGCGATCGCCTCAGCCATGGTAGAAGCAATTATTCGCATTGCCTCAGTTATGGGAATTCAAACAATCGCGGAGTTCGTTGAAAACGAGCAGATTATCCACAAAATTCAAGCTTTAGGAGTAGATTACGCTCAAGGTTATGGCATTGCCAAACCGTCGCCTGTAGATATTGGTTTACTGTCTATTCCTGCCATATCTTCAGGTGTGTTGCAATTAAAAAGCATTTGAGCATCGGGCGTAGTTAATGCTTGCACGGGATGCTGCTTGAGCCAAGATTGAAATGATCGCCCCCCAGCGTTAATGAAGTCTGTAAGCGCAGTTAAACAGTCGCGGCGGTAAAAACCGCATAATGGTTCCCAGCCTTTGGTATGGCGCGGCAACAAAGCGATCGCCCTACAAGCACTTAGTTGCTCGATCCATTCTTGTAATACTTCTACTTGTAACAAGGGTAAATCGCAAGCAAGTAACAGTAGCCAATCGGTGTTAACTTGAGCAAGTCCTTGAGCAAAACCAAGAATTGCAGCGTTATCTTCGCCTGGGGGTTGAATTTCGCGGATAAACTCACAGTTAGCTGGGATAAGGTGTTGGTAGCGCTCTTGCCAAGGGGTGACAATATAAACGTGATCGCACACAGATAAAGCGCGATCGCACGCGCGGCGTAACATCGGTACGCCGTCAACTAACACCAAAGCCTTGTCCCTCCCCATCCGAGAACTTTTACCCCCAGCCAAAACTATCCCAGCGATTGATTGCGGCATAAAAATCAATTTCGGCGTAAAAAACTTTCCAAAGTTTCTAACTTTAGCTTAAATATAGATTCCAAAAGCTCAGTTTCCGCCGGAGTACAAAAAAATTCGTTGTTTAGCAAAGTGCGGAAAGTACCAAAGGATTTTTGCGCGTCTTGGTTAAATACGCCAATTAGCGATCGCAAGCCATCCACTACAGCCAACGGCGGATTAATTACCACTGCTTCTCGCTGGTAAACGCGACTAAAAATTTGCGGGATATCTTCTCGTTTTAAAATCTCTGGCCCGCCAACAGCTAAAACTTGGTTACAGGCGGCGGTATTGGTAACAGAGTCTACAGCCATTACTGCCAAGTCATCGGTGCTGATAATTGAAGTCCGACTAAGAGCGTCACCAATTAATAAATATATGCCCATTTGCTTAAATCTTTCCGCTAGCGGCAACAAATTTGATGCCAAACCTGCGGGGCGCAAAATAGTATGGTTTAAACCGCTAGATTGCAAATATTTTTCTACCTCTCGCTTTGCCTTAAATACAGGCGCATCTTCATAACCGCGATCGGCTCCCAGTACGGAAATAAATACAAAATGCTCGACTTCAACTTCTGAAGCGCGATCGATTAATTCAATATTGGCGCGATAGTCTAAAGCCAAAGCATCGCCACCGCTACCGTGAGCGCTGACAATATACTTCACTCCATTACAGGCTTTATGAATATCTCTTTGCTCTATTAAGTCACCGATAAATATTTCACTACCTCGGTGTTCTAGTTCCCCATAGCGAGAATTTAGACGCACAAAAGAGCGCACAGGGGCTTCTTTTTGCCGTAATATGCGTACAACTCTTTGTCCAATATCTCCGGTTGCTCCGGTAACTAAAAACATTCATCTCACCTTCTTTTGTCCAGCCATATTTTAGCGATTATCGTCAAATAGAGTTAGATGTTTTGCCAGCCCATAAATAAAACTGCTTGCAAGTTATGATGGGGATAGAGAATGAGGAATAAACCCATGACAGCAACTCAAGTTAAATGCGCCTGTGAAACCTGCCACTGTCCAGTTTCCGCATCAGAAGCAGTAGAAAAAGACAATAAAACCTACTGTAGCGAAGCCTGCGCCCAAGGACATCCAGATGGTACAGGTTGCGGTCATACAGGTTGTGACTGCGGCTAATTGTGCTTACGTGCTGGCTATACTATTTACGCGAAGTCTCCGCACATAGAAAACGGTAGCCAGCATCAAATTCTGTTAGAGATTGAATGCTTCCATATTTAGCATTCCATTGACTTGTACTTAAGTCTTCCGCAAGTTGTCTAACTCCTAGTTCAACTTCAGTGGGCTTTGCCAGAGCAAAAGCTGAAATGCCTGCACGAACTACAGAATTTAAGTATATTTCTGGTCGCCTCCAACCAGCCGCAGCGAACAAATCTGACAAGTCATAGGGCAACATTAAGGTAGATACATTAACAGTCCTTTGAGTAGTTGCACTGATAAGTTCTGAAACATTACTCAATGGTGGAAAAACGCGAAAAGTATCTTCCCAAAGTGAAGGAAAATAATCGGTAAACCAGAATTTATTAGCTAGTCTGGGGTCAAAAGTCAGAATAACAATCGCACCTTGTTTACTAATTCTAGACATTTCTCTAAATGCTTTTTCTAGATTAGAAAAATGATGAGTGGCTAAAATACTAATCACCGCATCCATTGATGAAGTTGGTAAAGGTAGGTTTTCAGCACATCCAGTAAACCATTGCACTTGTGGATGTGGCAGAGATTGTGATCGCATTACAAGCGATGGTTCTACGGCATAAAGTTGATAGCCATAATTAGCAAGGCTTGTGCTGTATCCACCCGTACCCGCGCCGATATCTGCGATCGCGCTACCTGGTTTTAGTTGTAATAATTTGAGGATATAGTCAACTATTCGAGGATCGGGAAGCCGAGAAGTTGAGTAATTTTGACCGATAAATTCATATACAGACATGAGCATTCGATTTTAGCAATAAATTAATTACTAAACCTCATTTTGACAAATTTCTCGAATGCGATCGCGAAATAAACGTACTGCGGCTCTTTGACCGATAGTTTTAGCTTGCTCAATAAAGTTCGGAACTTCAGCAATTGGCAAAAAAGGAAAAGCAATACTTGTAGTAGATAACTCATAACTCTCACCGACGAGGCGATATACTTCTAAAACTTGCTGACGATAGCGCCACAGTTCGGGAACACCAAGAGCGGCGTAAATACCAAATTTATTGAGCGAAGAACTGGTATAGTCTGACTCTATAACTAAATCCGGTGCAGGATCGGCAGGCAGTTGAATATTTTTCCCCCTGACTGTGGCTTCATTTTGAATGTAGAAGCAGCTATCAGGCTCAACCGCGCGGCTTAAATCTTCACGCTCAAGCAACAATGCACCAAGGCTTCTTGCCTCAATTTCTAACTCATCGACTATTACTTCAATAAAATTTTCTAAAAGCCTTTTAGGTTCTTCGTGTTCTGTAAGTGGCATTCTAACTTCTAATATTCCTCGGTCATACGCAATTCTAGAGGCGCGACTGTCGCCAATATCTTTTAGCAGTGCTTTAAAAGTCTGCCAGCTAACACCCTCTAATACAACTAATCGTTCCACAACAATTTGCTGTTCGGGAGTAGGGGCAATTAATATATTTGCGTTCATTATTGTAGGTGTAATAAAAAACTAGAAATTTTGCACAATATAATAAGTTAATTATCCCAAATCTATCTCAAATACCTATACAGTCGTCAGTTATATGAATAGTCCCTTTCTTTCTCGCCTTCATAGTAAAAGTCGCCCGGTTATTGTATTTGATGGGGCAATGGGTACATCTTTGCAAACGCAAAACCTAACTGCTGATGACTTTGGTGGTGCAGAGTATGAGGGATGTAACGAATATTTGGTATATACTAAGCCTGAAGCTGTCAAAAAGGTACATCGTGACTTTCTAATTGCAGGAGCGGATGTTATTGAAACAGATACTTTTGGCGGTACTTCTATTACCCTTGCAGAATTTAGCCTTGCAGATCGAACTTACGAACTAAATAAAACCGCCGCAGAACTTGCTAAAAGCGTTACCGCCGAGTTTTCTACGCCTGAAAAACCCAGATTTGTAGCGGGTTCTATGGGGCCTGGGACAAAGTTACCGACGTTAGGACACATTGATTATGACACCCTAGAAACTGCCTTTGCCGAGCAAGCAGAAGGGTTATACGACGGAGGAGTAGATTTATTTATTGTCGAGACTTGTCAAGACGTGTTGCAAATTAAAGCGGCGCTAAATGGCATTGAGAAGGTGTTTCAGAAAAAAGGCGATCGCAAACCTTTGATGGTGTCGGTGACAATGGAAGTTCAAGGGACGATGCTTGTAGGGACAGAAATCGGCGCTGTGTTGTCAATCCTTGAGCCTTACCCTATTGATATATTAGGGCTAAATTGTGCGACGGGGCCCGATCGCATGGCGGAACATATCAAGTATCTATCCCAACATTCGCCCTTCGTGGTTTCTTGTATTCCTAACGCGGGTTTGCCGGAAAATATTGGCGGTCACGCTCACTATAAATTAACGCCGATAGAACTCAAAATGGCATTAATGCACTTCATTGAAGACTTAGGAGTGCAGGTCATTGGCGGTTGTTGCGGCACAAGACCCGATCACATTCACCAACTAGCGGAGATAGGTACAACTTTAACCCCCAAAGAGCGACAAGCTCAGTACGAACCTGCGGCGGCTTCTATTTACAGCGCCCAACCTTACGAGCAAGATAACTCATTTTTGATTGTGGGCGAACGCCTTAATGCTAGTGGTTCTAAAAAGTGCCGCGATTTATTAAACGCGGAAGATTGGGACGGACTTGTTGCTTTAGGGAAAGCGCAAGTTAGGGAGGGGGCGCATATATTAGATGTCAACGTTGATTATGTAGGACGCGATGGCGTGCGCGATATGCACGAATTGGCATCTCGTCTGGTAACTAACGTAACTTTACCTTTGATGCTGGACTCCACTGAGTGGGAAAAAATGGAGGCGGGTTTAAAGGTTGCGGGTGGTAAGTGTTTGCTTAATTCCACTAATTACGAAGACGGCGAACCCCGGTTTTTGAAAGTGTTGGAGTTGGCGAAAAAATATGGCGCAGGGGTAGTAATTGGGACAATTGATGAAGATGGGATGGCGCGGACGGCAGAAAAGAAGTTTGCGATCGCTCGTCGTGCCTACAATCAAGCGGTAGAATTTGGTATTGCTCCTTATGAGATATTTTTTGATACCTTAGCTTTACCGATTTCTACGGGGATTGAGGAAGATAGAGCTAATGGTAGGGCCACTATTGAAGCTATTAAGCGCATTCGTCAAGAATTGCTCGGATGTCACGTTATTTTGGGTGTTTCTAATGTTTCCTTTGGTCTGAATCCCGCCGCGCGAGTTGTTCTAAATTCGATGTTTCTGCACTATGCAACCGAAGCTGGGATGGATGCAGCCATTGTTAGCGCTAGTAAAATCTTGCCTTTAGCGAGAATTGAAGATAAGCATCAAGAAGTTTGCCGTCAGTTAATTTTTGACGAGCGCCAATTTGACGGGGATATATGCGTTTACGATCCTTTGACTCAATTAACGACACTGTTTGAAGGCGCAACAACAAAACGCGATCGCACGGAAGACAACACCCTACCTGTAGAAGAACGCCTCAAACGTCACATTATCGATGGGGAAAGGATTGGCTTAGAAGATCAGCTAAAAAAAGCGCTAGAAAATCATCCACCCTTAGAAATTATCAATGTTTTCTTGCTCGATGGCATGAAAGTTGTGGGAGAACTATTTGGTTCGGGACAAATGCAATTGCCTTTTGTATTGCAGTCGGCGGAAACTATGAAGGCGGCGGTAGCTTTTTTAGAACCGTTTATGGAGAAAAAAGTCGGTGAAGTCAGTACCAAAGGAACCGTAGTAATTGCCACCGTCAAAGGCGATGTCCACGACATCGGCAAAAATCTTGTAGATATTATTTTGTCTAATAACGGCTACAAAGTAGTCAATTTAGGCATCAAACAACCTGTAGATACAATTATTGATGCTTGCTTGCAACACCAAGCCGATTGTATTGCCATGAGCGGTTTATTGGTTAAATCTACTGCTTTCATGAAAGAAAACTTGCAAGTATTTAATGATCGCGGTATTACGACTCCAGTGATTCTAGGCGGTGCGGCGCTGACACCGAAGTTTGTTTACGAAGATTGTCAAAACACCTATAAGGGTCAAGTAATTTACGGTAAAGATGCCTTTTCTGACTTGCATTTTATGGACAAGTTAATGCCCGCTAAGTTGCAAGATAAATGGAGCGATCGCACGGGCTTTTTAGATGGTACGACGATAGAAGCTGAAGAAAATGGTTCTAAGCCAGCGATAGAAGTACCTGAAACTGTAGTAGAAGCCGAAAACCTACCTGTAGATACACGCCGTTCGGAAGCGGTAGAAGTAGATATAAAACGTCCTACACCGCCCTTTTGGGGAACTAAGTTGTTGCAAGGTGCGCATATAGATATAGAAGAAGTTTTTGGGTATTTGGACTTGCAAGCCTTAATTGCCGGACAATGGCAGTTTCGCAAGCCACGAGAGCAATCTAAGGAAGATTATGAGATGTTTTTGGCACAGAAGGTTTACCCAGTTTTGGCGCAGTGGAAGCAGCGTGTAGTAGAGGAGAAGTTGCTCCAACCTCAGATAATTTACGGGTATTTTCCTTGTCAGTCAGAAGGAAATTCGTTGTATATTTACGAGCCAGAAAGCAGAGCAAAAATTGCAAGTTTTGACTTTCCGCGTCAAAAGTCCTTAAGACGATTGTGTATTGCTGACTTTTTTGCTCCAGTAGAATCGGGAGTTATGGATATATTTCCGATGCAAGCGGTGACAGTGGGGGAAGTTGCAACTGAGTTTGCAAAATCTTTATTTGAAGAGCATAAATACACTGATTACCTCTACTTTCACGGGTTGGCGGTATCGGTGGCGGAAGCGTTGGCAGAATGGGTACACGCTCGAATTCGGCGCGAATTGAGCTTAGGTGAAGAACCAAATAATATTCGAGACATTTTAGCTCAACGCTACCCAGGTTCTCGTTATAGTTTTGGCTATCCTGCTTGTCCCAATATTCAAGACCAATATAAATTATTGGATTTGCTCAAGTGCGATCGCATTAGTCTGCATATGGATGAAAGCGAACAACTATATCCCGAACAGTCTACAACAGCGATCGTTGCCTATCACCCGACAGCTAAATACTTTAGCGCCTAAAAATGAGTAGGGAGAGTTCTACAACTATAGACCTCCCGCACGAATCCACTTCCTCACCTCTAAATCCCCCATGATTGGGGGATTTTATTATTTGATTCTCCGTTGGAAGCTAGAGGGTTAGTAAATTTGTCTAGAAGTTGCTAGAGAAATGATTATAGCTTCAACTTCTGCTTGGCTGCGCGATCGTCAAGATACTGCCTAAAGTATTGCCTATCAACGAAAACCTATAATTAATTTCAAATCTTAATTACAAAAATTGCAGTTAATACAAATGCAGATCGAACCTTCAAGTAAGTAATTTCAACACTATATTTCTGTAACTACTGTCAGTATAAATCCCAAACGCTCAATAAATTACCGTAAAAATTTCCGTACACCAAGACGTTAAAAAACGTAATTTTACGGAAGATAGCATTAGAGTTTACCAGCTACAATCAGCACAACTGAATAGTTATTAAGTTTTCTTTCTTGCTCTTAATTGTACCGCTAACGCTTGTTTAGTCGGTAAATTTCAAGAATTTGGACAGCCCTATATTTTGTTTTTGACCTACTTGCATTTTTGCAAATAAAGGTTCAAAAAGCCTGTAGAAGCATGACTGCATCTGCATAGTTTCCTGTCGCCTAATTTACTCACAAATTAATTCTATTATCTAGCAGAAATCCTAATGAAAACTCAAATCAAATTGCATCCAACTTTACTTAAATGTATAACAGCAGCTACCCTAGTTTGTGTGGGAATTACTGGTCAGAGTGTTATTGCCCAACCATTACCTGCTAATTCTGGAGCTATTAATGTCAAAGATTATGGTGCAAAAGGGGACGGTATCACTGATGATACGCAAGCCATTCAAAAAGCAATACAAGTAGTTCCTCGTGATAATTCAAAGCACTTAACTATCTATTTTCCTAAAGGAACTTATAAGGTTAGTAACTCATTAAAATGGCTCGACAGTAAAGGAAATTGGTATCCTTATCTTAGTTTTGAAGGCGAAAGTCGGACGCAGACAACTATCAAATTAAAAGACTACGCACCTGGATACAATGACCCCAACTATCCCAAAGCTACGATCGTCACGGGTTCGCAAAACCCTAAATCCGATGGTGGTGGCAATGAAGCATTTCGCAATTCAATCTACGATCTCACGGTAGACACGGGTATTGGCAATCCCGGAGCAGTGGGAATTGACTACATTGCCAATAATAAAGGCGCAATTCGTAACGTCATGATTAGGGGTCAAGGCAAGTATGGTCTAAACTTCTCTCGCTCCTGGCCGGGTCCGAACTTAATCAAAAACGTTAGTATTGATGGCTTTGACTATGGTATTGCTTCTCTCAATCACTATCAGTATGGAATTACCTTTGAACACATTAGTTTGACAAACCAGAAAGTAGCTGGAATTACCAATAAAAATAACGTACTGTCCATCCGAGGCTTAACAAGCATCAACTCAGTGCCAGTAATTTACAACACAACCAAATCAGGATTTGTAACGCTAATTGATGGTAACTTCAGTGGTGGCTCGTCGTCCGTCAGTGCCGTGGATAACACTGGTACGCTCTACGCACGAAATATTATCACCAGTGGTTATCAATCAGCCATCAAGAACAAAGGAGTTGCTGTTGCCGGGACAAGTGTTAGTGAATTTACTTCTACTTCCTTCAAAAGTTTATTTTCATCACCACAAACATCCTTAAATCTTCCCATCGCCGATCCACCAGAATTTTTAGAAGATGCTAGTCAGTGGGCGAGCGTGACAGCATTTGGAGCAAAGCCAAATGATAATAACGATGACAGTGCGGGAATCCAAAAAGCAATAGACTCAGGAAAATCAACTATCTACTTCCCCGCAGGAGTCTATAACATTGGCAGCACCATTCTTGTACGCGGTAACGTTAGAAAGATTGTAGGAATGGAGTCTTTCATCAAGCCGAGAGCAGAGCGGACAATGCCAAGTCCCGCGATCCGATTTGAACCAGGGAAATACGACAGTGTAACGGTTGAGCGACTTAACGTTAAAGGTATATGGGAACACGCTTCCCCTCAAACATTAGTTCTTCGCGACTGTGCTTACGGCGACTACAAAGGCATGAAGGGTGCGGGTTCCCTGTTCGGTGAAAATGTCATGATTGGAGAGTGGAGCTTTGAGCCAGGTCAAAAAGTTTGGTTGCGGCAGTTAAATACAGAATTTACTAATGCTACTCGGCTAATCAATAATGGAGCAAAGTTATGGATACTAGGAATTAAAACCGAAGATCCCTACACTGTTATCGAAACAAAAGGGGGCGGTCAAACCGAATTATTGGGAGGTTTGCTTTATCCCGGTCATGGCGATCAAGTACCTACTACGGATGTAGCGATCGTCAACAATGAATCCCAAACTTCTCTAGTATATGTAACCGCCTCCGACGGTGCGGGTCAAGACTATACAATTCACGTCCAAGCAACAAGAAATGGTACGACGAAGAAGTTGACCAAAAGTGATGTTCCTGGGCGTGGTAATGGCTCTGTAGTGTTCTATCGCGACTAAAATATGCTAAAGATAGCCGACTCCTTGGGTTACTTAGGTGTCGGCGAATTTCATTCTAGGATCGTACCGACGACAATTATTGTTTGGGTTGGCGGTCTTTTTTATGTAACTGGTTTGAACCTACATACAACGGAACGTTGGAGCCGTCTCCTCGGTTGGGAACGTTTTTATGGGAAAGTTCGCGCCACTTACCGCCTTGACGCTCCTTGATTTGTAGTGGGTATCGTTGTCCGCTAATGGCGTAACTTAAGCTTATACGCCCTTCGTCATTAATGAACGCAGGTATGCTGGCAGGCACGTTGTCCAGAGGGTAGAGTAAGGCTCCAACCAACTCCGTCGTCCCACCTATGGTTTCAATCGCTGTAACTCTGCCCTCGGTCTTCATTCCCAATATCCAAAGAGTTCCACCATGATTTTTAATTAATGAAACCTTGCCAAACTCAGCATTAAGCTGGCGAACCCAGACTTTTTGCGGTGCTTTAATTTGATACGGAGCGCCAATTATATCTTCTAAAAACAACTTACCACTGCCTCGCTCGGTATTACGATAGCCGCCAATATCTGCGTGTCGGATAGCTAGGCTCCGGGAGGAGGCGTGTTCGATGATGCCTCCAAGTCGTAGATGTTCTAAAATTGTTCCATCAGGACTGCCGCCTTCAAAACGGATTAATTCATCTCCTGTAAAATTTTTCTTCTTCTGGATCGCTGATTGCATACCGATAATTTTGCGGACATTACTGCGGATAATAATAGTTTGCCCAACATGATATGCGCCTCGCGGCAGATAGATAATAGATTTGCCAGAGTCGATAGCAGATTGGATTGCCGCCGCATCATCCTTTGAGCTATCGTTGGGTGTAGCACCGTGAGAGACAACGTTTTCCCACTGTTTGAAGTCATTGGTGTGAAATTCCGGTGTTTCTTCAATGGGCAAGTTTAGAGAGTGTTGCTGGTTGGCAAACAGGCTTTTAATATCGTGGGAAACATATTCTTGTATTTTGATTGCTGCCGTTCCACCCGTAACATCTTTACGAGCTTTTGTGCGATCTTCGATTATCTTTCCATATCCTTGACTTGTAACATTGCGGATAAACATTTTGCCTTTGTTGACGATCGCTGCATTATCCGGGGAGCCATTTGTTAACCTACTATCTATCAGCGTAATCTGACCGTTGCTAGTGACCATCTCAATTGCTGGTACAGAGTTGATGCTAACTAAATCTCGGAAGTACAAAACGTTGTCTTTGTTATAAATACCAGCAACCTTTTGATTTTTGAGCCTCAAGTGTTCAAACGTCATGCTGTACTCATAGTTGCTAATCCATACTCCATAATCAAACCCTTCAACGATCGCATTTTTAACTAGCGCCGGGCCAGGCCCGTAACGCTTCATCAAAAATCCTGCAAATCCTTCTCCGTTACTACGAATGGTAATGTCTTCAATAGCGCCACGATTATTAGCTAAATAGTCAATCCCGACTGCGCCGGGGTTGCCACTGCCTACATCAATAGTCATGTTATAAATCGAATGACGGAAAGCTCGGTTGCCAGAGCCGCTAGGGTTGGATTTGGTATCTTGCTCCGAACCCGTTTTTATTACTGCTTTGGGATTTTTTGGATCGGAAAAATCCGCTAAGTTATCGGACAGCTTTAGCACCGTTTCCTGCTGGCTTTCTCCCATTAAAATCATTCCCGCTCGCCAACCATCACTCCAACCACCTCTACCCGTACGGCTTTCTAAACCATCGCTAAGGTTGTACGTGCCTTTAGGAAAATAAATAAACGGCATAGCTGAATAGCGCGGTTTGGCTTTGAGCGCTGAAGCGATCGCTTTTTGAATATTGGCCGTATCATCGATCCCATCGTTAGGTTTGGCTCCATAGTCAGTAACATTAAAAATCCCAGCGTCTGTCGGAAACCTTAAGTCTGGCTTATCAATCTTGCTACTTATTGCTATTTGTTCCGGCAAATTAGAAGCATTGACCAACTTGCTAAAGTCGTTTTCTTGTTTGACTTTGCACTGGGCTGTCAAAGAACTTACTAACAACAAAATGAATGCCCGCGACCAGAATTTAAACATATTTAAAGTTTAATTTTAAGTTGGGAGAAAAACAAAAATCTGGATGCGATCGCAGCCTCTATTTTGCTAACTTATTATTTTCACTAAAGCGATTTTATATTTACTATTAAATTTTATGATTTTATATATAGAACAATAATGTTCAAATATATAACTAATTATCAAGCTTCTCATTTCTCCGAGCTAACAACTTGAGCTTTTTGCCATTGAATACCAATTAAACTAATCATAAATAGCATATAGCCTGGCTCCTCCATCCAGGAAAAGATTATTCCATGAACGAGTATGGTAACTAGAAAAAATTGAGACATAGTATCGGTGCAGGCTTTCCAAACCAAAGCCCAAAGATAAAGATAAACTCCCAGCCCAATAATTCCCAAGTCTCCCCACACACCCGCCCAGGAAAAAGTCAAAGAAAACATACTACTACCTGTAAATTTATTAGTTAAAGGATTTGTATTATTTACCAAAAAAATGTTTTCTGCAACCGCAGGATTAGAGCTAATGCCCAAGGGTTGTAAATATTGCTGGTAATCGGGGAGTAACCAAGCCAATCGTCCAATCGAATGACCAGGGCCAAGACCAAACAACCAATCCAAGGGCGAATTGTAATAGGAATTAATAATAGAAAATACCGAAAACTTTACCCCTAATCCGCGAATAATTCTGTCGTCCCTACCCCAGAAAGACAAAGATGAAGAAAAAGCAAATTGAGCAAACCAATAAGTAGCGGCAACTATGACTAGAGTAAGGGCTAAATATTTTATTATTTCTCCTAGGTTTTTTAGTTTTGTAAATACTATGATTATGAAAGAAAGTACAAATACAACTAAAACTTGTTTGGAATCAGAGAAGCTAATATCGGCAGCAAAAATAAATGCTACTAATATTCGCAGCCATAAAGCTAACTTGGGATAAGTTATAAAAAAATATACAGCCGTAGCCAAAGCGATCGCACCACCAACATGATGACCCGCTCCTTGTCCGGTAAAAACTCCCTGTACATCGTCAGGATCGGGAGAACGAATAATAAAAAACTGGAAATAAATAATCGCAATATGAACGGTACTAAAAATCATCAGCCATGATTTAAATTCCTCAACACTTGATTTAGCTATAGGGCTACTTGTAATCAACATTAAAAGCAAAAAAGGTTCAGCAAGTAGCAAAAAACTTAAAATCACATTGAGAAAACCACCATTATTTATGAGAGCGCTGGCAGTAATCGTAGTAAATAAAATAAATAAGCCAACAAAAAATTGTTTGGAGACTGACGTTCTAATTTTTGGAATAATCGAACTAGTTAGCAATAATATAGCCGGAAAGTGTAAAAAATTAATTAATGCTGGCGCTCCTGCGGCTGTAGCGATGCGTGGGAAGAAGACGAAAGCTATAAATATGATGATTAGAGTAGAAATTTTAATCATTTCTTATGGTAGTTGCTATAGTCTTATTTGTTTATATTTTGGCATCTAAGTAATTTACTATCTGCTTGCAGCAAGTAATAATTTGTAATTACATTATTTAGTAGAAAGAACGGTTTCCCTTACATAGCCAAAAATCACTTACTACGAACCATTGCGTATATTTCCATTATTCTTTTGTAATTTTGTTGAGCGGTATACTTAGTTTCAAATTCATTTCGAGCCTCCCGTCGCATCTGAGCTATTTCTTGAGGATGGGTTAAAGCCCAATCTACCTTATTAGCTAAGTCTTCTGAGTCGCCAGGATGAAAGTGCAACCCATTTCGGTTAGATTCTACTAATTCAGAAATCGCTCCTACTTGAGAAGCAATAACTGGAGTTCCTTTTGCAAAAGCCTCAATTGCTACTCGTCCAAAAGTTTCATAGCCTATAGTCGGAAACACCAAAAATGTGGCATTGCCGATTAGTTCGTAAACTTCCAGCAAAGACCGTTTGCCCAGCCACTCCACTCCTCGATCTAAATTAACCGCTTCAACTACCTGTGCTGCTAGAGGCCCTTCGCCTACAATCTTGAGCGGAACTTTGTTACCTAACTTCTGCCACGCCTTTAGCAACGTACTTATGCCTTTTTCTGGCGATAAGCGCCCGACAAATAAAGCATAGCCTCCCTTGCCTTCGCCAACTAGAGGATCGGGATCGACGAAGTTGGGCTTAACAGCAATTTTGTCCCTAGGGAAGCCCGCTTGAACGAACTTTTCGCGGGCAAAATTGCTAAGAGTAATGTATAAATCGACCATCTCCGTCCAGGTAGGCAATACCCGGTGGGCGGTCAGCATAGTAGTTAATACTCCCGTTGCCGCTCGGCTACCTCGGTAGCAAGAATGTACTACCGCAGGCCAAGGAACAAATTTCCCCAAACAATCCTCGCAAACGCGATCGTCGCGGAAAAAGAAGCCATTAGGACACAAGAGACGGTAGTTACGGAGAGTTTGAATAACTGGTACTCCTTCAGCCTTGGCTGCATAGTGTACGGAAGGTGAAATTAAAGGAAAAAAATTCTGAACGTGGACTAAATCGTAAACTTGCTCCTTGAGTCGATGTCGGAGCGTACCATAAGCTTCTGCCGACCAAACTGTTTTTACTGCCGTGCGGATTGTGCCTAGAGCAGCTACGCGATCGTTGTTTTCCTCATAAGTCTCAACCAAGTGACCCATTTGCTGTAAAAGCTTCTCCTCAGCCTCACGGGATTCATCTTCTCCGCCACGAATCTGATAGCGATTATGCACGCTTAGGACACGCATTGTTTTTTATCCCCTTTTAGGACTGATATTACTTTTATCGACACTAAGTTAAACAAAAGTTAAGTAAGCACCTTTACCTTGTCTAATTTGAGGATATCTTCATACAAGTTAGCTAAAAACTCCCCCTTGATTTCCCAGCTATAAATTTCCTTGATTCGTTTTTGTCCCGCTTGACCCATACGCTGTCTCATATCTGCATCCTGGGCTAGATGAGTCATGGCTGCTGCCAACCCCTGTACTGCTAAGTCGGGAGTATGGGCAGGAATTTTTAAACCTGTATCTTGGCTAATCTGGGTAGCAGGCCCTCCCAAATCAAGGCAAATTACTGGTTTTCCGGCGGCCATAGCTTCCAAACAGATAGTTGGCGAAAAATCGTGCAAACTAGGATGAACTAACGCGCAACATTGACCTAGAGCCGATAATGCTTGCTCGCGGGGCTGTTGTCCCCAAAAACGCACTCGCTCGGCAATACCAAGCTCCTTAGCTAAAGATTCTAAAGACTGGCGTTCGGGCCCGTTGCCAATAATCCAGTATTCGCTTTGCTCCAAATTTGCTTGAGCAAAGGCGCGTAGCCCCAAGTGAAATCCTTTCCAATGCAGCAGACGACCCATACTCACAAATCGGGTTGGGGTATTTGGGGTTGATTGAGAAAACTGTTTTAGTTGCTCGATTTCTTGTTGATTGATGCCAGTCTGCCCAGGGATAGTTTCAATTCTTTTTACGCCTAACTTGCTAAGACGAGCAGAAGTTTCCGAGGTAGCTACTATAGCAACAGCACTGCGTTTGGCAGTAAGACGCACAAATGGATCGCGTTCCCCAACCCAACAACTCAAGTCCCGCAGGGACTCATAAATCTTGCCACGCCAGCTAAAATCTTGCCAAAAAGCTTTTGGGGCAGCTTCTCCACCGCCCAACGGGCCCCAAATAAAGGGTATGGGCAGTAAGGCCAGGAAACTAGGCACGCAGTATCGACCATAGGTTACATGATGGACTAAATCAAATTTTTTTTCTCGATTGAGAGCTTGAGCTAAAGAATAAATACCGATTTGCCAGAGGTAGTAGTGGAGATGTACTCCTCGTTCCTCCTGTTTCCACCAGCGCAGCCATAAAGGCAGGTCGTAAAATACGAAGTTGAGTCCCGGTACGGGTCTAGCGGCTAGTTCCGCTTCAATTGTTGCTCGATTTTCTGAACGGGTGATCGCCCAAACTTCGTAGCGCTTGACTAACTCCCGCGCCATATTCCAGCCAACTCCTGGCTCCGAACCCTTATCTGGTCTGCAAGCATAAGCGGAGATCAGCACCTTCAAGCGCTTTGCTTCATTCTGGGTTTGGATAACTTGCATTTTAGATATTCCCTCCAGGAACGATTGAGTATAATTTTTGCTTTAACGGAATGCTGTTTGGCTGATTAACTTTTCATACTCTGTAGCTACTAAATTACCTGTTGCTTCCCAGGTAAAACATTTTGATCTATTTAAGCCTTTATCACTTAACAATTGACGATAGTTGCAGTCCTGATAAAGATGCCATACAGTTTCTACTATTGCTTGCACATCTGTTGGTTCGACCAATACCCCCCCATCGCCTACTACTTCTGGTAGAGAGGTAACATTTGAAGCGATTACAGGTGTACCACAAGCCATTGCTTCTATAATAGTCATCCCGAAGCCTTCGTAATGGGAGGGCGATACCAGCACATCAGCCGCATTATATATCTCCACTAAAGTGTGTTTATCTGGCTTACCCAAATACGTGACCGAAGTTTCTAGAGCTTGGGTTTGGATAAACGTTTTTTGTTCGACCGTAAAATCCGCTCCTACTTTCCATAAATGAACAGATAATCCTTGAGTTTTTAGAGTTGCTAAAACTTTTAAAACCGTAGAGACATTTTTGCGTGGATGGTTAGAGCCAACATGAAGCAAACACATTGTCTCTGCTGAAATATGGTGTTGAGAGCGAAAAAATGCAATTTTGTCTGGAGTAAGAGGATGAAATAGCTCCTCAACCGCATCGGGAATGACGGTTATTTGGTCTCTTTTTATATCCAATTGTTGGACTATATCTTTGGCGGTGTGAGTAGAAACGGCCACGATGCGATCGGCTTTTTTTAAACCTCGTACCGCATACTTCCAAACTGCCATACTAACTGCCGGAATACGTGCTTGATTGTCAATATTTTCTGGGTTAACAAAATTAATCAAATCATGGCAGGTTATTACCTTGGGCTGATTAGTTTTGTTTAACCAATAAATCAAATGCCCGTCGCTATGATCGATGACATGGAATAGGTCAGCTTTTACTTGCTTGAGAGTAAGGGGATAGTGCCAATAACGCTCGTAGTATTTGCCTACGCCCATTAACCAAAAATTATTTTTTTGCTTTAGCAGATGGGGTTTTGGTGAAAGTTCAACAATTTCCCATTCTGGTCTTGCTACCTTTAGCCCAGCAATTAGACCATCAGCATAGACATCCATACTAATAGAAGATCCCAATGCTCTACGTAAAATTGCTACGCGCATTATTGTTCCTCAGACTTATTTTTCTGCGCTATGGCTTTGCGCCATAAGTCGAGCGACCTCTCGGCAATACGCTCGTGGGTGTAATGTTCTCTTGTTCTAGTCAGGCTGTCTTGTTCTAATTGTTGCTGCCAAGGGCGATCGCTTATCATGCGCTCCAAGATAGCCGCTAGGGCTTTAGCATCACCTTCAGGAAAAACTAAATCCGGTCGTCCAATCACATTCGGGATTTCACCGCAACTAGAGCCTACGGCGGGTATGCCCATAGCCATAGCTTCAATTAGTACGTGACCAAACTGCTCTTTCCAATCGGGAACGCTACGCGAGGGTAGAACCAAAACATCAAATTTGCTCATCTCTACTGGAACTTCGTCATGGCGAACGCCGCCTCTCCAGACAATTAGGTCAGCTACGTTTTGTTTGCACGCTTCTTGACGCAGTATTTCTTCATCGCCTCCCGATCCGCACAATACTACTTGGCATTCATGACCGCGATCGCGCAGTTGACTTACGGCAGCTATCAGTACGTCAATGCCTTTATGGTGTGACAGTCTGCCGACATATCCCACAACTAACTGAGGATTGGCTTTTGGCTGACGCAGGCGAGGATTGAATAGGGCTGTATCTACTCCCATTTGCGGCATCACTTCAATTAGCCCTTTGTAACCTGACTTGCGTAACAATTCCTTGCCTTCTTGATTGCCAGCAATGATTAATTGGGCTGTATTTAAAACAAATCGACGCAACCCCTGGCGAAATTTTGATAAATTCCGCTCCATATTTTCCCAGCAAAAAAGCACTAAGGGCTTGCGAGTAAATTTTGCCCAAAGCGCCATCTCAAAAGCAGAGAGCGAAAATACTTCTTGCTCGACTTGAATGACATCGGGGTTAAAATCAGCGATCGCCCGTTGAATTACCCAAGGTGGATAAAAATACGCGCCGACTCTCCCCTCAAACCATACTTTTGCCGGATAAAGGCGGAGGCGGGGATAAGGTTGCTCAATTTCAAAGCGCTTACCCCATGCTAAAGCTTGCCAGTTTGCAGGGACTAATAGACCAACTTCTGTGCCTGTGGCAGCGATCGCATCTAATTTGCCTTGATTTACGCCAACTACGTAAGTATGGCTAACAAAGAGTACGCGCAGGGGCGAATTTGTTGCGCTACTTGTTTGACTTGGATGCTTACGGACATCAATGCTGTTCATATCGGTTTCCTTTTGCTTCTTCAATACCTTTAAGTATTGCCATTGCAGTTTGCTCCCAAGAGAACAATCGGGCTACTCGTTCTCTACCTGCTAAACCCATAGCAAAGGTCTTTTGCGGGTTTTGCATGGCGGTTAGGGTAGCTTGGGCGAGTAAATCTACTCGATCGAGGGGTACTAACCAACCTGTAACATCTTTTTCTACTACTTCGGGTACGGAACCAACGTCGTAGGAAACAACGGGTAGTCCCGCCGCTTGTGCTTCGGCGATCGCTCTGCCAAAGGATTCCGCGCGCGATGGCAAAATAGCCAAATCCGCCCAGGTTAATTCGCGCGCTAAAGCTTGGGAGTCCAAGCGTCCTAACAAAACAACTTTGTCTTCAATCTGGTGCTTGGCGATTGCTTGCTGGAGTAAGTCTTCGTTACCCCACCCGGCAATTTTGAGTTTCCAGTGGTTCTTACCTTGACTAGCTAAAGATCCCAATGCCTCAATTACATCAAAAACTCCTTTTAAAGGAGCTAAAGAACCATAAAAAATTAGCTGGGATATTTCTCCCTTAAACGAGCGCTGAATTTTGCCAAATACTGTATCTATACCGCGATGGATAGTTTTTATTTTTTCCGGTTCGACTTGAAATAACTCAATTAGTTCCGCGCGCGTGAAGTTTGAGGACACAAATACTACATCGGCAGATTTTAAAGTCCGCCAACGAAACCAGCTATCTGTTGCAGCTTTAACTAGAGGCAGGTTGGTTTTTCTTTTTACCCAATTTTCGTAAGACGGGGAAGAAGCGATCATGCCGAAGACAATTCCTTTTGACTTTAATAGTTTGGGAAGAAAAGCCGCCTCGTAGTCCCAACTTAATACGGCATCTATATTTTTTTTCGCAATAAGTTGCTCGATACTTTTTGCTATTCCTATACCGTTGAATAGGTAATGTATCTTGTTGGGTAGAACGGGCATAACTTGTGTAGCACTTGCCTTTATTTCTACCGTTGGTTCCTTTGATATAGGTAAAAGGAGTACATCGATCCCCAGTTTTTGAAGATGATCGGCAATTTGTAAGCAGCTTAAGGTTCCGCCACCTGGACTACTGAGGGAATGTTGATGGGTGATGACAATGCACTTACTCATTAACTCGCAATCTCTCTAGCCATATATTCACAGCTAATGTTCTCCAAGTTTTATTTATATTACATGAATTTATCGATCATGCCGATTATGCCACCATCTTATTTGATTAATAAGTTTGCAACTATACAATAGACTGATGCGCGAATAATCTTTTATCCCCAAACTTGGGCTAAGTTGGATTTGAAATCCCTCATAGTTGGGAAATCAGTGCGCTCGTATGGATTTTCGCGCGTCGTGCTGGCAACAATTTATATTGCTGGCAAACCACGGCAATTTTTGCAATAGCTGGTACGTCTATTTTTTTAACCGCCACAATACATTTCTATTGCTGTAGACAGGCTCTAGCTTATAGTTTTGTACTTGCTTGAGTTCGTGGAGCAATTCGTCCGAAGGATCGAACACGAATATATCGCTGAAACCTTCTGGAATTTGAACTTTACGTACATCTGGCTTGACTGTTAGCAACAGCCTTACTTCTGGCTTAAGCAGATAACTAAAAGCTACTTCTGTACCCTCGTGATTATTATCGCCATCACTGATTAAAAGTGGTTGAGTAGTTTGATTAATAACAGG
>QQTW01000732.1_pt1 | contig 21412 bp, 17 predicted proteins | sample 1904831 | NCBI WGS metagenome assembly QQTW01 (sample SAMN09435610, study PRJNA476489) | Subsurface metagenome, whole genome shotgun sequencing project. | reverse complement strand
AAGCTTGTCGGGCTGGCGGAGGGGTATGAGAAGAGGGTCAAGGAGGAGACGGAGTTGTCCAAGGAGCAGCTCAAGACACGATACGTCGGCAAGGTGGATCCGAAGAAACGTGAGTCTTTCTTCCGGGTCAACTCGGCTTTACTATTCATCTGCTAACACTTTCATGAACCGTACAGATCTCGAAGACGTCGGCCAGCAACTCATCGAAGACAACATCGTGTCGGTGTCAAGACAGATGATCGACAAGGAGGCCTCCGTGCCAAAAGCAAAGGGCGAGGCCAACGGCTAGGCCAACGGCACGATGGATGTTGATGAGGAGCTATAGTAATCACTTCTGTACTTGTACAATATAGACTGTTCCACATGCATGCACCACCTTCGCTGCGGGGTGTGTTGTCTACGATTTGCGGGTTCCACAGAATGCTCCGAGTCTAACCGTTGGGATTGCGGGTTGGCATGGTAAAGGCGTGAGTCAAAGGCCCATCTTCGGTAGCGAACATTTCAAAGTCTTTATCTACATTATGGCTCACGTCAGTGTGGGTCAAAGAGATCTAATTCACATACGATCTACCAAGTCACGCAGTTCTACCATTGCACATGTTTGTGAGTAACCGGCTTTCTCAATTGTGTCTACCCATCAAGGGCATCTATACAGTCATGATCTATGTGACGCTCATTCTATCAACGCTCGCTATGCAAAATCAGACGGTGCGCCCTCAGAGGCGTTACAAGGCAGACAAAGCTGCCAGCACGAAAAGTGTCCCAAGCGCCTCGCCATGCAGATGCTGTATTCTTTTTCTCATGATCTCGTGTTTCTAGCTTCGTTTCCCTTACCGATGCCTGAACTTGGCAGAGCCACCCCACGTCGCCGTCGCGACCACAGTGGTAGTCGCACCGACACTGCTCTGCGCGGCTTCACTGCCAGGGTTCTGCGTCACCTGAGGGATCGGGACCGTGAAAGTCTCGACCAGCGTGACAACGATGGTGGTCATGCTGGGCTGAGGAGTGAATGCGGGAGTCGATGATGTCGTAGGAGCAGCTGTCGGCGCGGGCGCAGGCTGGCTAGAAGCCGGAGCGTCGATCGGACCAGGAGCGGGCGCGCCGGTGGCGGCGAGCTCGGGGTTGACAGCCGTGCGCGACTCATAGCCAGGGACTGCGGCAGTCTGCGGGTCCTGCTGGACGAGCGAGTGCGCGTTCTTGGCCTGGACTTCGGGGAGCGCGGCGGCGATCTCGATGTCGGCGCAGTTGGTGTAGTACTCGTCCTTGCCGTCGGGAAGATTCGGGTCGATGCCCGGCATGGTGGGCCAGGACCAGACCCAGTAGACGGTCAGCGTCTTGCCGGTCTCGAGGTCTTTGGGGAGGTTGACATCTGTCTCGCACCACTGCTCGGCGTTGGCGATGGGTTGGTCGGGATAGGCTTTGGCGAAGGCCTCCTGGCGGGACTTGGAGTTGGCGCTGGGGTTGATCTGGTAGCAGCGGCCGTCGTCGTAGTCCTGGGCGGTCAGAAGTCTGCCGCGCTTGTCGCCGCCGGATCCGTCCGCGGTCCACTTGAGCACCTCGGTGAGCTTCTCGTCTTCCTTTGGCTCGGTGGTGGCGAAGACGTAGACCGTGCCGCCGTTCTCGGGCTTGCCGACAGTGGTTTCGGGCAGGGTGACGTGGCCGTTCTCGGTGTATCGCATGGCCATCCAGCTGCCGGGAGCAGCTGTCAGACGGGGATAGTTGTCGGTGTTCTTGGCTGTTCGCTGAGACTCATGGCAGAGGAGATCGGGGTCGGCGATCCGGGACCTGCCCGCGGAAGCCGGAGGGAGGATGTAGACGTTGGACTGGCCAGAGAAGCCAGGATCCGTGCGAGCGACGTAGCCACGAGGGTAGCCGTAGTCGCCGGTGTACATGCCGTCTTTGATGACGGACATTTGCTCGATCCAGGTGTGGCCGAGAGCTTGGCCGGCGAGCGCTGCCAGGGCGAAGAGGCGCATGGTTGGGAATGCCATGTCGAGTATGTCTTGATGTCTTTGTGAAAGAAAGGAGGGTTGGTCTTGAGCCAGCAGGACCGTCTTCGGGATCGATGGACGATGTCGAAGATTCAAAAGACGAAAAAGCAGATAGATGATGCGTGTGTAAGAGTCAGATATTTAGAGAGAAGGAGAATGATGAGGAAAAAGGTCTGAGTGTCGAGAAGGTAGTAGAATATATAGGCCCGCGACCAGCGATGAGCTCAATAAGAGACAATAAAGACCTTTGTGTCAAACAAAGAAACTAACAATATGACTCCAACAATGCATTCATAGTCCTCCTGTGACCATTGTCCCCATTGACAGACTCCGAAAGACGACAAAGCCGAAAGTGAATAGAGCAGAAAGAGAAGGATGGACAGCGTGAATAGGGAAACACGCGGGTGAGAGAGGTTTATGAATGAAGCGAGCAGCGCATCAACTGCCGCGTGGGCCATGACCGGCCCTCATGCCGCCAGAGTCATCTCTGGCCAATGGACCAAGATAGTGAACGGAGCCTCCAAACGAAACATCTACCTGGGTAGTCACCCGCCTTACCTGCTGTGGCACAGTGGAGACATCGGGACGCCTGGATGGGGTTTCCTCGCCATCGACGTTCGCGGTTTGCTCGAAACAATCGCGACCCCAACAGAGCTTCACCGTTTGACGGCTCCTGAGCACGCCACACGACCTCATTCCCAGGTTTGTAGGCAGGAGCTGCGCGGTGAATGGACCCGGCATCTGCATGCGAAGCCGTGAGTGGGACAAGTGAAACAGCACGACATACCCCAGATCCAGCGTAGACCTGTAAAGAGCTGCGACTCTACTATCGTCAATTATAGATCTGAGAACGAAAGCGGCATCTGGTTGGTCCTTGATTGCGAAACAAACGGTATTGGTTTCGGCGTGGTTGAGAGAGAGAGAGAGAGAGGGTTGGACGTTGGTCGACAACCGCCCGCATCGAAACGCGAGTTTCAACGCGTTTCCCCTCGCTTGTCCGGAGCGATGCCGATTGGCCGCACTATTTTCGGCAACCCGACGCCGCTAGTGCCGCCTTCTCTGTGGTTGAGGTCCAGACATCTGGACTCCAGACTCTCCAGATGGCTCTTTGGTCAATCTCAAGCATCTGAATGTTCGAGCGATCCCAACGAATGCACATTGGTCCTTACGGTACTTATCTTATCCAGTGCCCTGGTAGGATATCGGCACTTTGGCGTTTAGCGCCAGATCTGCCTCCACGCGAGATTGTAGAGTTTGAATCCGTCGCTGTCGTTGATCAAGTCATCGAGCAAAAGCTTCGACATGACTTCCACCGTAAACCCAGAAAATCAGTCAATGGTTGGGAATATGTATCAAGCATCACCAGCATGCTCCCCTGATGATCCCCCAAGGAGAACACGAGTGTTGTAAGGCAGTCTTGATTGCGGCGTGCGGAGAGAGCTTCCATATATGAGAGATTAGCCTCAGCGGTAGAGGCTGGCAGCACGAGGCAAAAGTAACAAAGAACCCTCAAGTAAGAAGAACAAAGAAAGAGTCGTGATTGGTATCTAAGAACAAGAGGTTATGCACTCAAAGCAAGAGGGAACAGAGAAAGGAGGAGACAAGCTATCTAGGGACAAAGAAGGAGAGTCGACAGTAGCCGCTGATCATTAGTAATATTATTCTGGTCAAAAGGTCTCATGCAAGTCCTGCCCTGCCTACCAATCCGCATTTTCAACTGGGCTCTCTGCCATAGGCGTTGAGCCCTGTGTCCATACCCACAATCCATCGCTGTATTCACTGTCCCATCCCGGTCCCACTCAGCCCAATCACGCATTAGGCGTAACACTCCTCTCCCTGCCATCCCGCCTGGTCCCGATGAAGCTCTTCCTCAACGTCCTCGCGGGGCTCAAACCCATGCCCAGCCCCTCCGCCGCGGGCGCAAAGCTGCTCTTCAAGACGACTTTACCAGGCCCAACTCTGACCTCCCTCTCGGCACCGCCAAGCCCCTGATCATCGACGAAGAACGGCGCCTCGCCGAGCTCGTCGTCGGACCCAAAAGTATTGTGGTCCTTCACCACGACCCGGAACTGCGCGTCCGCGGTGCAGGGCACGCGGACGGACTCGTGCTCGCCCGCGAACTGGGCCTCTCCGCCCGGCGCCTTCACGTCTTTGGTCTTGTGGACCTCTTTGGGCGAGCCCTTGGAGCCGGCGCCGTCCAGCTTGATATGCACGCGCAGGTGGGTGCCGGGCGGGTAGCCGGAGGCGGAGACGATGGTGAGGGAGGCGGTGCCGGTATCGGCGCCTGCGATGCTGGGCGCGGGCCCGCCTGTGGTGGAGGCGATGGAGCGCGCGCCCCAGCTGCGATGGCGGTGGTGGGGGGTCGAAGGCGTCATGTTCGGGGTTGTTGTGGCGGGCGATGAGTCTTTCGCGTCGGTTTGGAGCGAGCGGGTATCTGGTGTGCTGGGAAGCGGTGGCGTGCCGTTGGCGGCGTCGGGGTTGGCGCCCTCAGGGTTGGCGCCTTCTTCGGCGGCGCCGCTCTTTCGCCTCTTGAACGTGCGGCCGAGGAAGGATGCGCCTCTCGTGGCGGCGCCGCCGATCATGACGGCGCCTTTGCCGACGCCCTTGACAGGTGCCCCGACGACCTTGCCCGGCGCCGCAAAGGTGCCGTGGAACGTCGAGGATCCCTGACGGGAGCGCGTGATGTAGTCAGGCCGGAAGAGCAGCTTCAACCGTATGACTCCCGACTTGCCATCTAGTCCCAAGGTAACTTCCTGCGACTGGAACGGCTCGAGCATGTTCAGGTTGATATCAGCTTTGCCGAGAAGGTCTGCATCGCCGACCCTGTCCCAATCGTAAACGACCACCTCAAAATCTGCAGCGGTTCTTGAACGGATAGAAGCCTCGAAGAACTCGTTCCAAGCTGGGTGCAGGGTTTTCTTCTGGGTCTCTGTCTTGTAGACCTCCTTGCCGTTAAGATTGAACTTGCAGTATGGATCGCTGGATCCGTTTTTGTCTGCAACTGGAAGATCCGCCGCATCCAGGACTTCCACTCGGAGAGTACCCTGGTTGTTCATACTCTCGCTGGGATCGAGGTGCATCCTGACAGGCAGATACTTCAAGCTGACGGTGATTTTACTTTCGCGGCCGTTGTTGTCTCTCAAGACAAGCTGAGTTGGTTGGTACTAGTAGAATTAGCGTGTGCCTTTTTTAGAGTTGGGAATGCTCACCAGACAGCGCCTTAGCGTGTCGATAGTATTTCCCGTCAACTTGGCGATAACGTTGTCTTTGTTGTCTCCTTTTTCATCGGCATCTTCGGTCAGACGGAGAGTCATCCGCGAAAACTCAATCTCGCGGACCATGGCATCGCCAGCTGCACACTGTCAGAGCATGTCCTCACGTGATAATTGACAGACGACACTTACTTTCATTGAACGTGGGGTTTTTTGAACGCACTTTGGACGACCGATACGCCGGGAAGAGCATGTCGTCCATCAGGACCTCGACGTGACAATCTGTATGCGCCATATCTCCGTCAATGATCTTGAAGACTACAAGGCCGCATTCTGCAAATATCAAGCGTCAGCGTAACTTTTCAAAGCCCAATCATTCGCACAAAGAACGTCGCAGACTCACCATACTGCAGCAGATCATCCGCCGTCACCTTGATCTTCGGCGCGTCAACCTTCTGCTCAACAGCTTCTTCCTGCTCCGCCTCTCCTTGTGCTAGTTTCTTTGCCAGAGACTCGTTGCCATTGGCGCTGCCCGGTCGGAGGGAACCGATGATTCCCTTCTTCGAGCTTGCCCGATCGCTCTCGAGGCTTCGCTTCCCCTCTACGCTTTCTCTGACGCCCTCAGAGTTGCTCACCCCATTGACAAGGGGCGTGTCTTCCTCCTCATCATCCTCATCAGGGTCGACCACGTTCTCCGCAGGGAAGAAGGAGCAGGTAAAGTTGAGCACACCCTTGGGCGAACTTCTCTGCGCCAGAATGAGAGGTTCCGAGAGCACCTGCTTCTGCTCGTTGATGAGATACTCGCCGTTCTCAGCCTGCTTGACGTAGGCCGAGCACGCAACCTCCGTGTGGCCCAACGACCTGTCCTTGCCCACATTCTCCTGGTCCATGATTTCCAGCGTGATCTTCTCACGCTCGGAATGGATCGGCACATAGATGATCTCGTCCCAGTCCGGGTTCAGGTTATTCTTGAACGTGACCGTCCTGCCCTTTTCGATGCCAGACAGCAGTACTCGCACGTACGGGTCGGATTTACCCATGGTCTCAACGTTGCGCAGGTCACGGGCACTCTGGAAGTGCAGGCGCATCACGCCAATGGGCTTGACATAGCCGCCGGAGCCGGCGAGGGCGCCTTTCAGCAGGACCGGCTTCCACTGCAGCATCATCTTCGCTCGACCTTGCTTGGCTCCGGCAAGGTTGTACCACTGCTGACCCTTGGCCATCATCTCGAGCATGTCGTCCAGCTTGATCTGATAGGTTCCGAGGATAGGATCGGCGGTCATGTCGCGGTCGTCCTTGATGACGAGACCCAGTTTGGCGTGCTTCCGGTCAGTGATGAGAAGCTCCTTCGTGCCGTCGGGCCAGATGGGATTGTTTGTCCGCTTCAGCTTCTTGGAGACCTGCACCTCCTTGCCGTTGAGAAGCAGCACTGCGTAGGGATTGAGTTGGCCGACGATGCTCTTGGTTCCATCCAGATCCTTGGCCTGCTCGACCGTAAACTTGGCAATGCCGGTCATCGATTCCGGTGGAGGCCCTTCGGTTCCGTCCTCGAGTTTAGCACCCTCAAGGACCGGGAAGAACCGAATGTCAGCTTGGATAACTCCCCGTGGTCTGCCGTTGGCCATGACCTCCAGTTGCTGGTTCTCGTGTTCAGGATCGTCTTCAAGCCTTTCCAAGGGAAACGTGGCAATCCCGAGTTCCTTGTCTTTCCGAATCTCGTTGTAATCAAACACTTGCAGCGTCAAAGCGTCCTTCAGCGAAGTGATGACAACATTCACAGTCTCGCTCCATCGTGGATTGGCGTTCTCCTGGACCGTCTTGGTCCTGCCCAGCTCCACTCTGTTGTTGATGGAAACCACGGCGTAGGGATCCGGCGTGCCGGAGAACTTGTCAGGGTTCTTGAGTCCCTGCGCACCGTGGAATGTGACTTGCAGTACGCCAATGGCCTGATCCACGGGATTGCCTGCGAGAATCTTTGCAATCTCGATCGGGAAGACGTTGGGGTCGTACATCATGGGCGCAAGATTTGCGTGTATCTGCTCCATGATGAAAGTCTCCAGACCGGGTATGAAGTTGATATCGAAGCCGAACGTGTCTCCTCCGAGCGGCTTGCAGACGTAGTCTATTGTGGGCCGCTCGAGGAAGCACACCTCGACCCTTTCGATATGTGGAAAAGGTAGCTGCAGCTTGAACTTGACCCGCATGAGGCCGGAAAAGGCCATGTCTTCCACAATGACGTCGAGGCCCTTGCTGATCACGCCTTTGCCCAGACGAACCTCCAAAACAATCTTCGGGTTGATCTTATTCTTAATTTGTCGCGCCGTAAGATCCGAGACGTCGTTCGGCGTGAAACTGAATTTCCAGTCCATCAGCACGATGTCGTCCTCGGCTTTGGGGTAAGTCTTGACGTAATCCAGCCTGGGCGGCTTGGTGCCGAGAGTGAAGGTCTTCATACGAAGGCTGTCCAGGAAGGCTGGGGTCGAGGTCGACAGAACCTGGTCGACTGAGTTGATGATGGTCTCACAGAGGACAGGAGCGTAGATCGGCCAGAACTTGACGAGGAAGCTGTTGATCCACTCCAGGCTCTCGTTGTCCGTCTCGAGCCTGGTCTTGGCCATCTCCCGGGTCAGGTCGTCCCTGAAATTGCGCCGTACCCTCCGCATCGAGGTGCGGTAGTATGTCCCGCAGCAGGTCATCACCACAAAGATCCAGCCCAGACCGCCACCGAGAACCGCTATTACCCACGATGACAGGCACGCGAATATGATGATCCCCGTGTTGTGATACCAATCTTCGCCATTTCGTTAGTCAAGATGTTCCACCTTGCACAGATTGAGAGCGCCTACCTCCGTAGAATTTATCGTCCAGTTTGCCCTCGATCCACGTCTGATGGTCCAACATGGTCGTGCCGTCATCCTCGCCTTGATCACCCTGACCGAACCGCGGAGCCCATCCCACTCGATCCCAGCGAGCATCGTCGTCGACCGGCTTGCCGTTGGCACCAGTCTTGTTGGTGTCGCTGGGGCTCGGCAGTGCTACTGCGCCTTCTTTAGTGGGAGGAGGAAGGTCGTATTTTGTCCCGGTTCCATCGTCCTGATGCCATGTTTTGTCAGCGATCATTCCTGAGTTCACAATCCATTTAACAATGCATAACTTACAACGTCTGATGCCAATGCCGCAACCTTGGGTTTGCGTTCGTGGTGGAGTCCCGGCGGGATGTGCTATTCATGCAAGCCCAGTCAGCCGTCCAAGTCTCCACAACAATTTCTTGAGCTCCTCTCAGGGTAGAGGACATACCGAGCGCGCCTGGGCTGCCTTCTCTGCGGCAGAGGCATTTGGGTCGAACTGAAAAGCCTCAACGCCCGCCTTCCTAGCCTCGTTGACCACGGCCCGCTCAGCGTCTTCGGCGGATATCCTGCTGTTGGGATCCCGAGCAGCCTCCAGAACACCCTGCTGCTTGAGCTCTGAGTCGCGTGAAGGAGCCATATCGGGGTTGTTGAAGCGATCGACTGAGAAAAGGGGAGGTTCGACGGTAGGACCACAATTAAGGAACGCAAGTCAATGAAGGATAGAAGGTGAATAGAAACCAAGGGAAACAAGAGGAAGAGTTAAGGAAGCGGTAGTGGTAAGTCGGTATCGACAGGTCAAGCCGTAAGTCAGTGCCTGGAGTCGTGGTCACCCCCGGAAAGCGCTACATATGATACAATGTACAGTACACATGTAGTGCTATACTGGCGGAGGATGAAGAGCGAATGTGGAAGACCGGCCTAGATCGTGAGACGGGGAAGAGATAGAGGAGAAGCAGAGGAGATGAGGCTTTTCCCAGGCGCAGGGAAGGAGATCGTGGACTGAGCAGTTTAAGTTTTGAGGGTCCAGTCCGCGCCAGGGCCACGGCACACAAGCTTCCAAGGTTCCCGAGGTCAAGCTTTCGGGTTTAGCGCGTAGCTTTGCCAGCAGCCACCAACCTCCGCAGTCGCGATCGACTGTGCAAGCTCCGAGATCGTCGCTAGAACAACAAGCGAATCTCGAGAGCTTCAATTGTTTAGGCGTGCGGGAAAAAGCAAACATCAAGCCAACTCAGAAGGAGCCTTGAAGCTCTGGACGGAGCTCACGCCGTATAGCTATACGGGGAACCCACCTATGGCGCCATAACCATACGCTACAAACATACAACGAATGTGCTACGGTATCGGTGCATAGAGCGCAGATCAACAGCTTCTTGTTCTACAGTGGTAACCCTTGGAAACGATATCACTGCACCTACGAATCCTTTGGTGATCGGGACCACGATATGACCTACTGCAGCTGAACTTTCAAGGACCAAGCACCTCACTGGTCAGAACATCAAGAGGTCTGCGGCTGAGATCGTCTCTTAGGCGCACAGGCTTTCCCTCTTTCGTCCTGTCTGCGGCAAGAAACCTCGCCAATGGAAGATGGAGAGAACGAGTACAGTATAAAGCACATTGATCATGATCCCATAGAGCGCATTCGGAGATTCGATATGAATAGTGGAATCTGACCAACATCTGTGTCCCCTTCACGACTTCATTCTTTTGTGCTAAAACCAGGCCAGGCACCCAAATGCCATTGCGATATTCCGGGTGAGCTAGATGGGTCTCAATTTCAAGAATCATCAAGTCCATCAAATTGCCCTACACACACTTCGAATAGTCAATTGTAGAGACATCTCCTATGAGCTATCGTTGATCAGCCATCTGTTTTCATGTGCATTCGGGCGTCTTCTTGAGGACAGAATCAACATAAGCAGCCTTCATTCCTTGTCCTGAGCAATTTCGCTTTCCATGTTGGGGCCTTCGCTCGTGTCGTCTCCGCTCATAGCGTCTTCGCTCACATCGTCCATACTCATTATATGCTCACTGTCATCTTCTTCGCCGGAATCAAGTTCACCGGAACCAAGTTCACTCATATCGTCGTTACTGGAACCGTCATCCTTCATAATGTCTCTAGTGAAGCCGTCATCAGTCCTGTCGTCGACGCTCATGTCATCAGAACCGCTTTCACCGCCGTCCAGTAGGTAATCAGCGATACCACTGCAGTCAAATCCGCGGTGTTTGAGGATTTCATGTAATCCACGCCGACGCTCCTCGTTGGAGGTTGGAACTTTGGCGCCATGCTGTAACAACAGCATAAGGATTGCTTTGTTCTTGCTCCGCACGCACTCTATTTTTGCCTGCACCTCAGTCCAGTCTTGGTCGGAGCTGGACATGTACGAGGAATACTCATCATAATTGCGTAGAGCCTGCCGGATTGCCCAGCTATCACCAGAGTCCACGTCCACTCCATGCTGGAGAAGACAACGAATCGCCGTCTCGTTTGTTTTGAGAACCGCCGCTCCGAGTGCCGTCTTGTCACCTACGCCGGCGTTTACGTCCGCACCACGAGCAAGCAAAAGTTTCATGACCTCAATTTGCCCACCCTTTGTCGCCGCCAATAGTGCAGTTTCATTCTTGTCATCCTGCTCATTGACATCTGCACCGTGGTCGAGGAGCCATTTGACCAGAGACACATGGCCTCCGCAAGCGGCGTACGGAAGAATGAGACTGCACATTTCCCCGATACGAACTTCCGGGCAATATGGCTCACGAACGAAGAAGTGAATCATTTCTTCTCGGTTGGTCATGCCCAAGTTTTGCAACCACTGAACACATCCTTTGGAGAACACGTCAACGTGTTTTGTCACGCTTGCTAGCAATTTTGTGACTTCCAAGTGCCCGCGCGATGCTGCGTTCTGCATCGCGTTCCGGCCACAGCGATCTTCTGCCGAAGTATCAAAGCCTCTCCTGTCGAGCAGGAGCCGAACAGCTTTTAGCGATCCAGAATATGCAACGCGGTGAAGCGGCGTGTACCCAGCTGTATCAACCACGCTTAAATCGGCACCGTGATCCAACAAGATACGTAGTGTGGACTCGGACGGAGCCCTGGCCGCAATTTGTAGTGCAGTGCCGTGTAAGCCAGCATGATTAGGGTCAGCCCCATATTCAAGCAGCAAAGCTACAACAGGCGTGAGCCTATGCAACACGGCATTTTCCAGAGCGGTGACATTTCGGTAATCACCAACATTGGGATTCGCGTCTCTCTCCAGAAGCGCCTTGATGGTCACACAATTGCCTACGGAAGTAGCGATGTGGAGCGCGGTTCTGCCATAAGAATCCCTGAGCGATAAGTCGATGCCTCCTTCTAACAGCATCTCGATCATTTCGCATTGTTTAAGCTTGACCGCGCAGTGTAAAGCTGTCATCCAACACATGTCTTTCTCGTTGATGTCGACTTTGTGCTCCAAGAGCAGCTTAACGAAATCGACTCTATCAATCTCGACCGCAGCATGAAGCGGGCTCCAACAACCGAAGCGTATCGATGAAGCATCTTCACGATCCAGAAGGAGCTGCAGGGTTGATAGGTCTCCGTTAATTGCCGCCAAGTAGATTGCAGAGGGGAAGTAATCGTTGCCCCACCCAAGCGCTGATTTTCGCTCAATTAGTTTCCGGGCCATTGCCTGCTCCCCAATTTTCACCAAAATATTGAGCGTAAAGCCGCAAACGTCGAGATTTCGAAAAAACTTGCAGCAGTCTTTGCAATCACCAGCTTTGTGCCTGCACTGGTGACGGAGCAGAGGTCCGAGCACTGACTGCAGCAGAAACTCCACCACAAAGTCACAGATCGCTTTGCAAAAGCGATCCGTCAGCGATTGAATATCTGTCTCGGATGGATGGGAGAGCTCCAGCATCATATGTGTGCTTTGGATGATATTCGACACCAGCGAATTAGTCGTTTTGCAGCCACTCCGTATGTGGAAAAGCGAATGCCGCCTTAGTGCCATCATTGACCATTCCGGATCTTGGTGACTAACCAGCCATTCGTCATCACGATTCAATTTCGGCTTGTCAAACAGCAAAGACTGGATGATGGCATCAAATCTCTCTGTCAATCTAGGCTCAGCAGTGGCGCTCAGGTTAGACTGAGGACTTGGACTTACTGCAAATAAGTCTAGAGCTCAGAGAAGTGGCACATGTTCGTTGCATAGCCCATCCAGGCTGGAAGAAGTTACTGAGGATCTGAGTGACTAGCTCCACTGGGAGCCTGTCGAAAGACATATTTCAGGACCGCAATATTGATCTTCGGTTGGTGAGGGAAATATATATATATTTTTTTTGGAGAAGAGAGGAGTTACGGTAAACGAAAAGGGAAAATTGACGAGCCAGAATTCCCCTTAGAAGCTTTGCCGCTTTACATTACTGAACAGCCTCCGAGCAGCTATCAGTCAATGTTGTTGCTGCTGATGTTGATGTTGATGTTGTAGTTGTTGTATGTGAGAAGTTCAGGAACAGTCACATTATTAGCTCCATATAGAATCTTACTGCCAAGACATCATACCTCTAGCAGGGGCCTTTCAACTCTACTTGAAAGCATCTAAGCCCCCTTATCAAACGTTCCGTGTTCCTCTATCTTCTTAAATTCCAGGTAACTATTACAGCACAACCGGCGGAACACAAGATGCAATAATAATGTAACAAGAAGTAGCAGCCAAAGATATAAGCAACTTGTACAGGTTATGAAGACCTTTAAGCTTGTTTCGCTAGAACCTTCCTATACCTCACAGTCTCTCCGCCATTATCGTGGATCATCCTCTCACTGACAACATATAGCCCCGAGAAGCAGAACGCCAACTCCAACGACAGTAAAGACGTAATACGGATAACCATCCACGTCGATGCCCTGATTAGGCGGTGAAGCGGTCAATTGCGAGGAATATGTTGAGTGCAAGGCAAAGGACAATGATCGGCAGGTAAGGGTCCATGGCGACGTCCACTGCTCTCGAGGCGAGTAATGAAGGTACAGCAGACCAGCAGCGACGAATTCATTGATCCAAGCCCAAGGCTAAGTGTACCTATTGGTTTAGCTAAACAACGTTTGATTGGGGACAGAAACACTTACAAGTCAACAATGCAGTTGTACGCCGGGCGCACAGGAGGGGCCAGAAGTACGATCACTGTAACAAGCCAGTGCAGGAAAAGCTGGAGTCATGTCAGCGGGGCTTCTTATGATCTCCTCAATTGAAATTACAGCGGCTGCAGGTGCATTAATGGGCTTGTTAGACGCCCACAGACGGCTCCAAGGTAGTAAGCCTTCTTTAGCAAGCTCCTGATTGACCCTGGAATGAGCGAAGCTAATAGCAACAACGTTCCCGGTATTGCTCAGAGCAACGAAAGCAGGCAGAGGCCGCGATTCTGGGGTGTTCCCAAAAATGTTGCGAAAGAAGACGCCCGCAACAATGACCTCCGAATTGCCCTTGTAGCCGTAAACGATGCTCAAAGGTGCCGTGATATGCGCATCATCGCCGCCCCCACAGTATTTGTCGCCGCGCTCGAGTCTGAATGCATTGTCAAAGTTCCGAAGACTATGCACCTTGCGATGCCCTGCGAGGGCCGCGAAACCGGAACAGAGACGATGAAGATCAGCACAACGACCACGAACACTCCAAGAACGTTGAAAGACGCATGCCCCATCTAGACGCCACATTGTGCAGAACAACAGCGGAGAAAAAGCATTGTCCTCCAATGGAAGGCGTCCAGAGCTGCTTTGGTCTAGGATCTGGCGATGTGATCCTCTCCCTCAAGTAGTTCGAGTTTTATGATATCTTCAGATCGGAAAAAACGGGAAGTATAAGAGGAGATGGAGGAAGCAGCATAGGAGAAGCCCACCTGGGCCTCCGAGACCGAAACTGAAGATTTGAACATCAAGGGTACTCTGCGATTATGGGGATGCGGGACCCCTATGCATTGACTATCAAGCTTTTATTGTTGTCCTTATAAGACATCAGAACCTCAAGAAATGACTCACAACAAAAGAGTTTGAGTCTTAATTATCAAGCTATTTGGAGGAAAAGAGGAGCAACACTGCTTATGCTGTAACACGGGTTTAATATCAACCTCGCGACATGATCTGTTTTACCCCTTTCATGGCCGGCCCCATCTCGGAGTGCAACGACTAGTGCTCCAAAAGCCTCAAGCTTCCCTGCACGACGACGTTCTCGAGGACCGACCCAGGCGGCACGTCGATCGTGCTGCCTTCCGTCGCTACGATGATGACCGTCCCCTTCAAGGTGACGTTCCGACCCAGATTGACCGCCCCGGTGATGGTTAGATGGTCGAGCTCCATGATCTTAGGAATGCTCGGGATGCGCGTTTGGAAGCTGGAGACCTTCTTGAAGTCATTGCCGAGCTTGATCAGGGGCGCAGGACCAAAGCGGTTCGCATCCATGATGAGCTGACCGTGCTTGAGCGTGTAGAGATCCGACTTGACGAGCATGAGGTCGGAGCACGTCTTGACGGGCAAGAAGCGGCGACGCGGGACGTTGACGCCCTGCGCGTTGCTGAAGTGGCGGATGGCGGCTCCCACGGCGGTTTCCAGCTGGATGATGGAGATGTCCGACTCGCCCTTCTTGTCTGCCGGGATGGACTTTTCGTTCGGGATGATCTCCATGGACAGCTCGCTGTTCTCGACGACGCGTTTGACGGCCTTGAGATTCATCCAAATGTTGTTGGTGTTGAAGTATTTGAACTTCTTGATCGACTTGAACTCATTGACGTGCTCCTTTGGCACTTGCGCGATTTCGAGCAGTCGCACGGAGCCCTCGTAGTCGATGATGGTACCTCCCTTGACGTCGGCCTTGGTCTTGTCAGTCAGCTCCATGACGTACTCGGCCTTGGTCTCAATCATGTGCTGCAGTATGCGGAGATCGACCGTGGCGCCAAGGTTGTCTGCGTTGGAGAGGAAAGCAATCTCAATACCACGTTCGAGAAGCTTGTCCAAAGTCCCCGAGTTGTAAAGCGACTCAAACACGTCACCGTGTCCGGGTGGATACCAATCAGTAATCTGCGAGTCGGCACTCTTGGGGACGGGCAGCAACGAGTCTTTGACGACACGAGGGTACTTGGACTGGTTGAAAGTGAGGATGTCGATGTTGTGCCCTTCGTATTTCTTGATGATATTGGAGGTGTCGTGGTCGGTGTTGAAGGAGTTCATCAAGACGAACGGGACGTTGACATCGTAAGTCCGGTTGAGGTACTCAATCTGCCTGACTGCCAGGTCCAGAAACGACATTCCATCCCTGACCTCGATGACGGACTTGGGTCCGACACAGCCCATCGAGGTACCGAGACCGCCATTGAGCTTGATCACGGCAAGCTTGTTAAGGAATTCGACTGCTTCTGAGTTGGCGAGGTCGTTGTAGTCGACAACTTGCTCGGGCTTCGGTGGTGCAATGCGGGCCCAATCGATCGTCGTGCCTTTGGCTTTGTCGTTCAGCCACCTCCTGAACAGGGCGAAGAAATTGTCCATTTCAGTCTCGAATCTCTGCATTGTAATTAGACTCTAGCATCTAGACAACGGAGGTTGCGATGTCTGACCTGTTTCTCTGCCGGATCCTTGACAGTCTCCACGAGCTTGTTGAGGGCGTTGCGCATTTGGGATGCAGCCACAGATGTGGAGGTGTTCTCGAATGCCTGAAGGAAGTAAGGATGTTAGCATCGCTCTGAAGAACCACTGTGACAGCTGTGGTCCTGATGAGCTAATGAAGCACATAAGAGTTGCCTTGTGGCATGTTGAGCGAATACAGGTCCGTATAAAGTGAGGCTGTTGGCATCCGTGAAGTGCGTCACAAAGCCCAGTAACACTTGCAACTTTCTCAATTGAGCAAGCCGTCCCTGTGTCGCGGTCGTGTTGGAAGGCAGCTCTGGCAGAAACGCCGTATGCTTCCCAAGCACGCCTCTTCGATAGTATGCCGGGCACCCTCAGTCGCCGAGCTCCCTACGCAGACACAAGATGTGCATTGATTGAGACTACTTACCACGTGGGATTGAGTCTTGCCATGGTGTTTCCTTGCAAATTCGCCATCGCCGGCGCCTCCATTAGAAGCCCTGAGGTGTGAGGGGAGGGCGTCTTTGACTTTAGCAGCCATGGCTTCAGGATTCAATTTCTACACACCACCTCAAGGATTAGCTCATACTTCAGTGTCGTAAGCAAAAGATCAAGAGCTCACTTTTGAGGGGAGGTTTAATTGAGGTTGTTAGGGAGGTGAAGATTCTCAGACTCGGAAGGGTTATCGATCCGTTCGACCCTGAGAAAAGGCTGAGGGGAGAATGACGTATAAGCAATTCACAAGCAATTGCAGCAGGGTTTAGCTACGTGACGATAAAGGCAACGTGTTACAGCACAAATCTCAATTGAAGCCAACGATGAAAGTGAGTTCCAGTCAGAAGAGGCGGAAATCTGTGGGACTTCAATCCTTCGCAGCTCTATGGAGTATTTGAAGGGCAAATAATTCGACGATCAAGGGAGGAAGCTATGGCGGTCCCGCAGCAAAATGGTTGGGCGGCCCGGCTCAGTTTAGCGCTCCCGTGCTAGTTTCTCATGGCCCCCCGACTTCGGGAGCGTGGGGAGGTCGGGAGAGTGCGCCACCACAGCAGGACGCGAATTATTGATTGTCTCAGCGTGCCAGGCCGCCCGTTACCAATCCTCAGCCAGCGTGGCCGAGACAGTCATCTAAAATGTTACTCGTCTCCCGGTGACGGCGTGATACCGAGCTGCTGCGCGAAAACCGAAGAACGCCATATCGTATCCCACTCCGTATCCAGGGGTTTATCAATTTCAGTATTGGCGACTATCAGATTATGTACCCCTTGGTCGCCGAGCCATTCTAGGCACCTGGGCACACGTCTGAATTTCTCAACAGCCATGATCACCTTGGCCTTCAAGGACTGCACGACGCTTCCGGTCATCTCACCGCCTATGTAGACCCTCAGGCATATAGAAGAAATTCCATGTGCTTACACTCGCTCTGGTGAGAGGTGCGAGAAGCGGGAGTCAACGCCAACGAAACGAATCTAACTTTCAGTAAAGAGACGTCGCGAAAGTGTCTCATTGCGCAGTCGAGCTTGTAGAAGCTAAGTGATCCTTGAGCTGGTGACCAGTAGTACGGCACCTTGTTGGATCGCAAGCAGCCTTGTAGCAATTAGGAGATATCTTCATCGTTGCGTCTCCAGCACATAGCGTAGAACCGAGGATTGACACAGCTAGGTCTGTAATCGATCACCTTTTAGGACTTTTGATCCATCTGTGGAGTCGGTCTGTATATCTCGACCGCTGGCGCATCGGCGTACGGCACTGCTGCCGGTTTCTCCAGCCGCACCCTGACGCTTGCGCCAGGTGACTCTGTGGCGATGAACCGGGATATTACTCTGTCTGCCACACGACCAGCGAGGGATTCCAGAGTCCTATCGGACGTGTTTTCGATGGCCTACAACAGCCCATGTTAGTCCTTGAATGAGAAAAGTGCACAGACAGGGATATTGACCGCGACGACATGTTGCTCCAGTTTGTTATGAGCAGCCATTGATAGCATGTCAGTGACGCAGTCGATCCACACGTTCGCGATCACGGTTTGCTTGAGTAGTCGTTCATGTGCATTCACACCCACTATTGCGGCTACTTTCAGATTCTTGAGGTGCAAAACTGTTGAGTGGGTCCCAAGATCATACGCCCTTGATAAGCGGAGATTCACACCCTCTCCAAGAAGAGTTGCTTTGGGAAAGAGCACATCAACCTCGGACGTATAGAGCATGTCTTCCTCTGGACAAGTATCTGCTACCGCTGTCTCAATAGCCTTGACCAGGCCAGCGTGACTTAACCATCTCGTCGGCTCGTGAGAGGCAGCAGCCACAATGTTCTTGCTTAGGGTCCCGTAGTTAATGGTACTCGTATCGAGATCGTCCCCAGTGATTGCGGAGGAGAAAGGATTTATGAGTGAGAGGTTGACAGATATCAGCGCAGGCTGTTGCTTAGGTCGGCTCCACGCATCCGTTCCAGCATTGACGGTGACGAGAAGATTTTGGATTGATATGATGTCTGTCCTCTGTTTGAGGGATTTTTGCCATTCATGCTGGCTTTGAAACACGAAATTGCTGTCCATAATAGGTCGCTGTAGTATTCAAAATTGTTCGAGCTGGGTAACAGTCAGACGAAGAACCTTCAAAGCTTTGACAAGCTTCAGGGCTTGGCGGTGGTAGCCCCCACGGACGGCCCGACTTTGTTCCAGGGAGCTTTGGCCCCAAAAGAACTGTCTAGAAGCTGGTCGCCCTTTCTTTCGACGACGGAGAACTTCTGAAACTGCGTCCGAAATCCCATCTTTCAACTCTGCTTTAATCGCAAGCTGCACAACGAGAGAATCTCACCAACGCTCTTGCAATGGCAGACGCTCTCAAAGCAGAAGGCAATAAGCTCTTTGCAGAGAAAAAGTTCGAAGAGTCAATGTAGGTTATCCAGGCTACCTCGAACGGCGCATTGCTGATTGAAAGCCGCGCAGTCAGAAATTCACCGAGGCGATCGAGCTCGACCCGACAAACCATGTGCTCTACTCCAATCGATCCGGAGCTTATGCTTCGCTGAAAGATTTTGACCATGCCCTCGAAGATGGTAAAAAGGCGACAGAACTCAAACCCGATTGGGCCAAAGGCTGGAACCGGACGGCAGCTGCTCTGCATGGAAAATCCGACTTGGGTGAGTCTGCTTTTCCTAAAAAAACTCGAAATCGTCAATGCGCGCATGCATGCTGACTTGCTCCAGTCGGCGCCCAGGAAGCCTACGAAAAGACTCTTCAGATCGAGCCAGGCAACGCGCAAGCCAAAGCGGGCCTCGATGCTGTGAAACGAGCAATCGAAGCGGAAGCTCATCGCGACGACGACGCGGGCATGGGTCTTGGAAACATGTTCAACGACCCGCAACTTTTCCAGAAACTGGCTTCGAACCCGAAGACTAGCGGCTTCCTCGCGGATCCTCAGTTCATGGCGAAGCTGCAGCGGGTCAGGACGAACCCGCAGACCATGGCCACGGAGATGATGACGGACCAGCGGTTCATGACGGTCATGGGCGTGCTGCTGGGTATTGATATGGAGTTTGGACGTGGGGCTGGCAAAGGTGATGAGTCGCCTTCGGATCGGAAGGAGCCTGAAGAAGACGTGGCGATGCCAGATGCGAGGCCCGAATCTGCACAGGGCCGGTCAGATACAAAGCAACAGGCCAAGGAGGCGCCTGCACCCGAGCAAGCGGCGGAGCCTGAGGACGAAGAGGCCGTGGCTCAGAGGGAAGCCAAGGAAAAAGCCGAGCAGGAGAAGAAGGCCGGTACAGAAAACTACAAGAAGCGCAACTTCGATGCTGCTATTGAGCATTATTCCAAGGCTTGGGAGCTGCACAAAGACATCACCTACCTGACCAACCTTGGCGCCGCCAAATTCGAAAAGGGAGACTACGAGGGCGCCATTGAATCATGTCAGCAGGCTATCGAGTACGGCCGGGAGGTTCTCGCAGACTTCAAGCTGATTGCAAAGTATGTTCATACTCCCATACCTATGGAACATCTCGCTCATACGTACATCACAGGGCATTCGGCCGAATCGGGGCAGCATATGAAAAGCTGGGCGACCTGCCCAATGCCATCCTCAACTACCAAAAATCTCTCACCGAGCACCGCACACCCGAAATCCTCGCCAAGCTCCGCGCGGCCGAGAAAGCCAAGATCCTCGCCGAGAAGAACTCGTACGTCAACCCGGAAGAAGCCGAGAAGGCGCGCGAGCTCGGCAACCAGAAGTTCAAGGAGGCGGACTGGCCCGGCGCCGTCGAGGCCTACACCGAGATGATCAAGCGCGCGCCGGACGACCCGCGCGGCTACTCCAACCGCGCGGCCTGCTTCATCAAGCTGCTCGGATTTCCGAGTGCCGTGCAGGACTGCGACGAAGCCATCAAGCGCGATCCCAACTTCGTGCGTGCGTATCTGCGTAAGGCGCAGGCGTACTTTGCCATGCGGGAGTATAACAAGTGTCTCGATGCTTGCGAGGAGGCTATGACGCATGACGAGGGCGGGAAGAATGCAAGGGAGATTGAGCAGCAGCAGCAGAAGGCGTTGCAGGCTCAGTATAGTGCGCGTGAGGGCGAGACGGAGGAGCAGACCATCGAGCGTATACAGAAAGACCCGGAGGTAAGCTACAGTTCGACCATGCCATCATTTGCTACAGTCACGATGGAGCTAACGACTCGTTCGCGCAGATTGTCAGCATCCTCCAAGATCCGGTCATGCAGAGCATCCTGCAGCAAGCCAAGACCGATCCGGCGGCGCTGCAGGACCACATGAAGAACCCGCAGATCCGGACCAAGATTTTCAGATTGGTCAATTCGGGTGTGATTCGTATGGGCAGATAAAAGGTAGGTGTCTTACCTAATGAATGTGCGGTTGTTGCAATGAGGATACACTATGGCTTTGGCTTGCATAGCGATTGTAGCGTTCTGCTGTTGTGCTTAGGCGTAATGTATGCAAATGCAGTTGTTGGACCACATTCGGATCTGGATTGAGAGCGATTAAAGGTTCGAAGGTCCACGGTCACTACGATTTCGTAGCTTAGCCAACGGGAATCTGGGAAGGCGCCGCTGCTGTAAAACTCGTGAATAAACCTAGAAGCACCTTCGAGGAGGAATCGTGAATGCCAACCACATAATTGCGCATTTATTTGGTTGGCTCCAGAAGTCAAGACAGCCTTATCAAAATGGGCAAAATACCTAGGTACTATGTTGACAACCCCATGTTTATACCGTCAACTTTAACCTCGTCACAGCTGAAGGTAATAATTTCCCAGAATCAGCAGATATCAAAAGTAAAAGTCATGACACAATCTCCTTCTTACCAGCAGCACATGGTTGTCTGATAATCGCCAACGGCGCTCTTTACCCGAGGGGCATTCCTTGCATTGCCGCTCAATGCAGACGAGCAGGCGTCCGCATCGTGACCAAAGCGTTGGAGTTTAATCAGCCATGCGGAAGGTAATTGACGATATGTAGAAGTGTGTAGGTTATCCAACGGCTTCTCATAAACAAGTGTCGAAGTCTGTCCCCTGTTTCTTTCAATTGCATACTTGCTAGAGAGACCGCGGCTTGTGATACTGATACCCATCTCCTTCGATTCTATAGACGAGTTGGGAAGTGCGACTCGAAGCCGAATGCTGGCAGGAAGAATCTTGGCACTTCTCTCTGTGTGCACATCATTCCTCATACCCAGCAGCTTTTGCAATCCACCTGAGGCGGTCGAACACATACCTTCCTGGCACTCGCTTTCCATCCGGACGGCAAACGCGCTCACATCACCGG
>QQTW01000731.1_pt1 | contig 21414 bp, 30 predicted proteins | sample 1904831 | NCBI WGS metagenome assembly QQTW01 (sample SAMN09435610, study PRJNA476489) | Subsurface metagenome, whole genome shotgun sequencing project. | reverse complement strand
CAATGGCACCGCGGACATGCAGTCGCTGGACACCAGGTTGCGGGAGAAGCGGTCGACCATCACGTTCCTCGACACCAAGAAGGAGCTGGTCGTGCGGGAGCTGGAGACGCTGTCGCAGCAGCTGGAAGAAACGAAGCGAACCCAGCAGCCGCTGAACTGGGATGTGCTCCGAAACAAGGCGATCCGTGACTTTGCGCAGTCGCTCGAGCAGCTGAAGAGAGATCTGGGGCCGGAGATTGAAGATCTGATGCGGCAGAAGAGCTCGCTCATTGAGGAGACGACCAACCTGACGCGTCTGCGCGATCAGGCGATCCAGGAGACGGAGCAGCTGAACTCGAAGAATGCCCAGCTGGCCGATCTCAACAATGAGCTCACGCAGCAGATTCAGGATCGGTATCGGACTCACCGCGAAGGAGCTTTAGAGAGTCCCCGTCCGCCTCTGAACGGACTTGGACTGTACGGTTCTAAGGAGCGGGCCGACTCGTTCCCGGACACGCGCGAGGTCAAGCATGGGTATGCGTACGGGCCGTCAGCCGGTACCGTCGCGATGGGGTCCACTGATAGCGCGGATGGCGACGGTTCGGTCGTCGCCGCCCCACACGTGGTCGAGATTGGCAAGGGCCGAGCCAAGAAATTCAACTGGAAGAAGGGTGGTCAGTCGGTGGCCAAGGGCGTGTCCAAGGGATTCAAGGGCGCCTTCTCCTCCAACAGCCAGCATCAGTATCAATACCCACGAGATGGATCAGTGCAAGAGGTCGGAATGCCGTACAACCCTGGTAGCGGACCAGCCGACATGGGACCTCAGCCGATGAATCGATCGAATTCAGACATGCCCCGACACGGACTGGGCTTCTTCGGCACGAAGCCGAGCAAGCCGCCGCCAGTGAGGATGCACTCGAGCGGGACCGTGCCGACGGTGGCCGAAGGACCAAGCAGTGCGTATATGTATATATTCCCAGTTGACTGATGTGTACTGACATCCGCAGCGCTGTTTGGATCGGATCTCGCCGAGCGAGCGGATTACGAGCGGCGAGCCATCCCTAGCGTGGTAACGCGCTGCATCGAGGAGGTGGAGATTCGAGGTGAGCTTTGTTTGGATTCATTCGTGCGAGTGCTCAACTAATATCAACCAGGAATGGATGTCGAGGGCATCTACCGCAAGACCGGCGGCAACAGTCAAGTCAAAGCGATTCAAGAAGGGTTCGAGAAGTCGGATGATTACGACATCTCCGATCCCGGACTCGATATCACGGCCGTGACGTCCGTGCTGAAGCAGTACTTCCGCAAGCTGCCAGTTCCCCTGCTCACATTTGAGGCATACGATGGCATGCTGGAAGCCAACAGTACGTTGCTCCGCCCTTTCCCCAATGATAACCACTTGGATCATATATACTGATATGAACAGGTCTCCCCGACGACGAGAAGCGCGTCAACGCCATGCGAGCCACCATTCTCGCACTACCGCCCAAACACCGAGACTGTCTCGAGTTCCTCATCTTCCATCTCGCGCGGGTGGCTACTCGAGAGAAAGAGAATCTGGTACGTCTTTTGTATTACTGCCTGTGATCCGCATCCATCTACTTTTCCTTCTATTCATCATCATCTCATCGACTATCCTCCCTTATTTTCGGTATACATTGACTGACCATCATATAATAGATGTCCCCCCGTAACCTCGCCGTTGTCTTCGCCCCGACCATCATGCGGGATGTCAGTCTCGATCGAGAAATGACGGACATGCACGTCAAGAATCAAGCCGTCCAGTTCCTGATTGAGAACAACAAGGTGATATTCGGAGGGAATTAGTAGCTAATGAAGATTAATCGAGACCTTATGTCTCAGTGGATACCGTATTTGCTAGGCCGTTTAGCTTCTTCTATTATAGCCGTTCGAGAATCAAATGGATTCCTTCTCATCTAACTCTCCAATCCTCTTCCTCTACGTATCCTACTGCGTAGACCGGCCTATTGCGCGGCGAAAAAAACAGAACAGCTTGGCGGTGGCCATTTCATTATCCTTACGACGAAGGAATCTTCATCACGCTTATGACAAAGCCTTGACCTTCATCACACTGATGATGGGTGGTATAACCCCCTTCCCATCGAAGTGATGATGAAGAGTACTCAACTTTCATCACACTGATGATGACGATCCTTGGTGTAGTATACACCACTCTTCCCATTGGCGGTGGCTGCTGAGCTGTTCCATTGATTGTCACTCGCGTTCCTCTATTTGTCTCCATCTTCTTTTTCATAGGTCATCACTGTTTCTGCAAGACAACTAATCGATACTTAGTAAACGAATCGAAAAGAGAAGGATGACAAGCGAGATTCATACTGTGAGCCCATTACTCAAGGGACATAATAGCTGACGTTGTATAGTAAGTTAACAACCTGATGCTTCCAACTACTTTCAAGGAACACTGACTTACTTTGATCCTCGACATAATATCTTTATCTAGTTTCTCCTGTTGCGGGACCCACAACTCGTAAGGAAGGGTATCCTCTGCTCTGCTCGTCATCGTCTCGATAGCTTGAGACCCAGTCCTTTTGGTTGAAGCTGATAACTATCGGGGTGATCTCGAATCCCTTCGATCACATCATCCCGACGGAATGGAGCTTGAAATCTTGACCAATTATTTCTGTATTGCATTGAGCATTATGCAGCTATTTGCATTTAGACTCTGGCACTGGACCATAAAACAAATAGCTCCATTTTTCATATCGTCCGAGCCGAAACGGGCCCGGTTACTTCGCGGTGCTATATTATGGTTGCGTTATTTTACAACGTAAATCTGGCAAGCTGCTGCACGGAAGACAGCACTCAGACGACGCACTCAGAAAAGGGTAGACATTATATTAATAGGGAGAGCTGAATGGAACTTAATTCATTTTAAAAGGTATCCTCGATCAAAGCAGTGCCGCTTCGTCCTTTGACGAGCACAGGACTAGTTGGTTCAATGGCCTCCTCTTCGTCGTCTTCGTCCGGATCATCATCATCTTCTTCATCCTCATTTCCTGCCTGTTCTCTTCTTCGATCATACCCATCCTTCCCCCTTCCGCCTTGATGGCGATCAAGATGGTCATGGAAATCTAACTCCGGACCATTCAAGTCCAGAGTATCTTCGTCGTGATGGTTCTTCGAAGGACGCGGTCGAAGTTGGAGATCAAATGAGGGTAGGTCGTTACTGGTCGTAGTGGTGGAGTTGGCGCCGGCTGTCATTAGGAGATCGGAGACGATCCGTTTGGATGCTTCTTTTGCTGTTTTCATTCATTGATTTGGACATCATCGTCAGCCAAAAGTCACCAGGGTTTGAAGGGGTATATATTGTATATTCTCCGCTCATATCAAATCTTGTGGGATGAGAGTTACCGGTGGAAAGTAGATGTTGACCCAAGTGCGGGATCTGGGTGAAGAATGAAAGAAACGGATCAAACTCACCAGGTGTGCGAAGTAGTCGACTCGGCGGAACTGCGAACTGGATCGTCTTGGGTGGCGACATGCCTTCGATTTCACCCCAGTCGTCATCGTCATCGTCGTCCTCTCCCTCGTCATCATCTGGTTGACTTTGCAAAGGTCCAACATCACCGCCACCGTATCCCTGTCTGGGCGTCTGCAGCACCGATACGCCTTGCTTGTATTCCGGCTTCGGCGTGCGCGGTTTCTTACTCGTTCCAGCTGTCATGGTCGCATTCCGGCGAGTCAACGGCGAGAAGACATCCGGGTTCAATTCAGGTCGAGCAACGTCCGGACTCGACAATGGAGAACTATCCACGGCTGACTTTGCCGGTGCTCTCGGACGAGACTGCACTCCTCGACGAGGGATCTGAGAAGCCGGCGTCTTGTGCGGCGTAGCTTGGATGCGATATGTTTTGTCGAGCACGCGGTGGAGTAGAACATCCCCTCCTCTTCTTGCCCCGTCCCCGCCACCACCACCCGGGCGAGCACGATGGGGAGGTTGACCACCTGGAGTGATCCGGGATATCGCGGGTAACTTGCTCGTTAGGGTGGGGCTGTCTGGTGGCTGTGGCATGCCGATCCCCGGACGAGTGGACAGCATATCCTGGTGTTCCTGTTTTAATGCTTCATACGGAGACGGAAACTCTGCAAAGACCGGCTGAGGGATGGCACGAGTTTTGGCAGCCTTGGTTGATGTCGCTCGAGGTGTGCTATTGATGAGTGAAGGTGAATGTAACATGGAAGGTGAGTCCGCCTGATCGACTGTATCTTGCGGCTGCTCCGTCGGATCCTCATCTCCAGTCATGGTGTGTTGTTGGGTTGACGATAGCACCGTCGTCTCGACATAACTCTCCTCGTCATTCTCTCCTTGTTCCGGCTTGAAATTTTGCACTTCATCTTGCTCCTCGTCTTGTTCCTGGCCTTGCTCGACTCCTCCTCCACGGTCTTCATAGCCAGTCAGCGAGACATTGGCGCTCGCCTCAAAGAATTCCTTCCAGAACTAAACATGCAAGGTAGCATTGTCAGCTTAGGTGCATGTCTAGATCGTGATATGAGGAGCTCAAAAGCATGGCACACCTTGGATCCCTCCCACACCTCTTTTGAATGCTCCGCATACCGCTCGACCACTGGCAGGATACTGGTCGTGACGATGTGGTGTGCCCGACTGAAGTTGTGATCAATCTCTGCATCAATAAACTAAAGTTAGCAGGGCCCGCCCTACAGCGCAACAGGGAAAGATTCGCACCTTGCAAGGTCAGCGTGATGGACTGTTCGAGCTTTTCGAGCTCTTCAGTCAATGACAGATTGCGTGACGAGACCGAGCTTGCACGGGCCATGGTTGGTATGTGTGTTTCTCGACGGAGCAGCTTCACGGCGGAAGATGGAAGGTAAACATAATTAATTGGATGCTGGATATCGCCCTTAATCTACTGGTCGAATTATTTGTCGAACATCGTCAAATCGCGTGGAGCGGGAGCTTGACGCCGCTTACGTAAGCGCGTTGTTGATATATGACTGGTTAATGAACTTCGTCGTCGACTCCATGGTCACGATCCACCGAGCTAAGCAGCATGCCACCTAGGAAACGAGCTCATCCAAGCTCTCGAGATGGCTCCACCCTCTCGGCAGCATCTCTGGCTCCAACTCCGACCATATCCGTGACTGAACATGTCCCAAAGAATGACAGCCATGCGGACGACCTACTGCTCGACCCATGGACGGACGAGCAAGAGGCCTCTCTCTACAAAGCAATCGTCCGGTGGAAACCGGCTGGTGCGTGCAATTATATAGCTTATTACGCTTCATTCATTGCTGATACTACTCAGGAATGCACAAGCACTTCCGGATGATGGCTATCGCACAGTATATGCACGATCATGGCCATACACCGCAGAACGCACCTCACACGGGAACTCCAGGCATCTGGCGCAAGTTGCAAACACTGTATGATCTCGATGCGATCGATGAGGGGGTGTGTAGAGGGTATTTTCTATCAGTGATGATAAGGGCTTATGCCATGTAGGAAGACGCTACCCTTGACCCCGACAATGCGGATGATTCGACGACGCATATCCGGCCTTTCTCGCTTCCGAATGAAGTCTTTGGTGCCTTGATCTTCAATAGACGCTTGGACCCGGATCGGTCGTCCTCGCCGTCGGTGGCAGATAAGCCGCTGCCACCGAGCAAGAGGGTAGGTCGACCGAGTAAGGCCAGTGCTCGGGCACGAGCCAGTACGATCGAAGCCAGTGACGATGGTCGAGGACCAGGAGCAGCAACGCGATCGAGGTATGTCGCACGACATCTACACCCGATGTTGCATGCCGGCCGCTGAGTCGTTCAGGACGAGTACGCGCAACACTCGCAGCTCAATGGGCACTCCTCAGGTCAAGGCCAGCACCGATTCACGGTCAACACTTGCAAAAAAGCGGAAACGAGGTTCACGAGCGGACGAAGCTGAAGAGGAGATCAACGCGACAGAGGGAGAAGCCGACGAGGAGCGCCCCGACGACAGCACTACGGCCGGATCACCGGCCAGGACGACCGGTGGTGCGACTTCAAAGCCGGGTCGAGGTACTGCCAAGCAGAAGGCCGTTCCAGCGAGCTCGGAACTCCGACGGAGCAATCGCAGACGGTAGGATTTGACCACAATTGACTTTAAGTACTTTATCCATGGCATGTTCGACCTCGCTATTCGTTGCATGACTTGATGGTGTTTGGTCTGGCTTTTCGCAACAGCAGTGCTCGATGTATAGATACCCTGATGATTGGCTTCCTTTGCTATACCATCTTTATATATTTTCATGCGCATGTTCATTACCACGCTACAAATTTCTTTGATTATTGTTCATTTCATCCCGTTGTCGAGTATGATGGTGGTTGGGTGGTGCCTGTCAGACGACACGTGGGGGCAACGTCACGTTCCTGACGGTCGAGCCGAGGTTCAACTCCAACCCCGAACCTACCACCAAGGGCCATATATCCCCCTGATCTCCCAACTTCAACCGCTGTCATTCATTTTCTCGTCCAAGATACCCTAGACGCTCCTTGTAATGTTCAATGCAGTCGTGCGAAGTCGGCTATCTAGCGTTCAACGTCTTCCTGGGCTTGCATCCAGCGTGCTAACCAAGGTCTGTCCCTCTATCCCCCCGCACTGACAAGGCTTGAGACTGATTATTACAAGACCATGGCGCCAACAAGAGTGCGTCCTAGCAGTACATCTGCCTTACCCGAAGGTATGTCGAGCTTCAGAAGTGAAATGCGCCTCTCTTATTTATATACCCCAGGATATAGAGAAGATGCGTCTAAAGGACGTATGCTACGCTTTCAAGACTCGCTTCCAAGATTGCCAGTGCCCACACTTCAAGAGACGGCCGAACGCTATCTCAAGTCCGTCCATCCTCTGCTAAGCGCATCCGAGTTTGAAAATACAAAATCGGCAGTGTCCGAATTTATTCGACCGGGCGGGCAAGGGGAGGTGCTACAAAAGCGGCTCATCGCCCGTCGTGAGGATCCTAAACACAAGAACTGGCTTATCGAGTGGTGGAACGATGTGGGATATCTGAGCGTTCGGGATCCCGTCGTGCCATATGTTAGCTACTTCTACTCGCATCGGGACGACCGACGCCGACGGAACCCGGCCAAACGAGCAGCTGCCCTTACGACGGCCGTTCTCGACTTCAAACGCCAAGTGGACACGAACACGCTGGAGCCGGAATACATGAAGAAACTACCACTATCGATGGACCAGTACGAATACATGTTCAATTGCTGCCGAATTCCCGACAAGCCGAGGGACTATCCGCGGAAATATTCACCGGAAGACAACAAGCACATGATTGTGATTCGGAAAAACCAGTTCTTCAAGGTCATGCACGAGGTGAACGGGCAGCAATCGAATACCTCCGAGTTGGAGCAGCAGTTCAAACGTATCTACAATGTGGCGCAGAAGGTGCCGGCAGTGGGTCAACTGACCTCGGAGAATCGAGACGTCTGGGCCGATGTACGTGCTACTGAGCATCTTGATGCGAGAAGAGCTACTAACGTCATGCAGGCTCGCCAAAGGCTCATGAGCGCCCATCCAGTAAACAGAGCGGCGTTGGAGGCGATCGAGTCGGCGTCGTTTGTGGTCTGCCTTGACGATGCCGCGCCTGTAACGCTGGAAGAACGAGCTCACCAGTATTGGCACGGCGACGGTGCTAACCGATGGTTCGACAAGCCGTTGCAATTTATTGTCAATGAAAATGGCACGTCGGGATTCATCGGAGAACATTCAATGATGGACGGGACGCCGACGCATCGTCTGAACGATTATGCCAACATGGTCATCTTCGCCGACCAGCTCGATTTTTCGAATTCCAACGTTCGCTCCGACCTCCCGGAGCCGCAGGTGTTGAAGTTCCACATCTCGAAAGACGTCCAAAAAGACATTTCGCGAGCGGAACGAGACTTTGCCGACGTTATTGGTCTGCACGAGCTCGCCGTGCAAGCCTACCAAGGCTACGGCAAAGGTCTCATCAAGAAATTCAAGTGTTCCCCAGACGCCTACGTACAGATGATCATTCAACTGGCGTACCACAAGATGTTTGGCAAGAATCGTCCGACGTATGAATCGGCCGCCACCCGTCGATTCCAGCAAGGCCGGACCGAGACTTGTCGAACCGTGTCCGACAAGAGCGTGGCGTTCTGCAGCGCCATGGCCGATCCCAACATGGACCCTCGGACCTGTGTCGATATGTTCCGCAAGGCGCTCGATGCGCATGTCCGGTACATCACGCTGGCAACCGACGGCCGGGGTGTGGACCGCCATCTGTTCGGCCTGAAGAAGCTGCTCGGCTCAAACGAAGAACTGCCTTCGATTTACAAGGATCCCGCGTATGCCTACTCGAGCAAGTGGTTCCTCAGCACCAGCCAGCTGTCATCGGAGTACTTCAACGGGTATGGCTGGAGCCAAGTGGTCGATGATGGGTTTGGGATCGCCTACATGATCAATGAGAATAGGTACGCAACATTTCCTGATAGAACGTCGACAAAGCTGACAAGCGAACAGCATCCAATTCAACATTGTCAGCAAAGGCCTGGGAAGCGAGCGTATGTCGTTCTACCTAAACGAGGCCGCGGGCGACATTAGGGATATCTTAATGCCGACATTGGAGGCCCCTCGGGCGAAGCTCTAGATCGAGTTAGGTCCACTTTCCTACGATGGTAGATATCATAGCGAAGATCTCTGTAATTAGTCTCAAAGAATCTTGATTTACGTCTCTATTTCCTCTAGATCCGTTTCTAAAATCTCGTCTTCATTGATGACAATCTCCAGGAGCTGAACTTGGCTTCATTTGACTAACGACGCTTATCTCTTTGACTACGATGGATGTTCTTTCGTCAGGTTGACAATCATATTAGTTCCTCCGTCGGACTGACGACGACATTAACGCCGTCCAATCGTCAAATTGACGGCGATGAGAGCCGCTTCATCAGCCTGACGATGATTCTGAATTTCTCCGTCAGACTTGTGACGAAGGAAGCCGCTTCATCAGGTTGACGATTTTCCAAATTTCCCTGTCGAACTAACGACGATGGCAACGCCGCTTAATTTCTAAACGGACGGCGACGAGAGCTGCTTCGCAGGTCGACGATGACTCCAGGTCCTCCACCGGACTTACGATGATGCAAAACCTAATTCGTCGTCGAACTGATGGCGACGAGAATACAATTTGCTTAACGTCAACAATTCATATTTCCGACTGTGACAGAACGGGAATTGAAACTCGACATACCCCCGGGAGCAGAATGTTCAGGATACAAGCCTCTTCTTGTTTTGGTTTTGATGTTGGCCACCAAAAGATACTAATGTATATTAGCTTGCACTATGGAAATATAGAAAAGAACAGTGGTAGAAACAGGGATGAATACAGCAACATAAACAGCGATAAAATCTCGGATAAAGACAGACATAGAGTCAGAGATGGTGACAGCAATGGAAACAGAAACAGGGACAGGGACAGCGCCAAATACAGCGAACTAGATAGAGACAAGAATAGGGAAAGGGATAGGGATAAGAAAAGGAATAGAAATGGACAATGAGATGGAAACGCAATTGGGGACTTGAGATGGGGATGAGAATAGATAGAGATGGAGATGGCTATAGAAATAGAAATAGGGATGGGGAGAAAGATGCAGATAGTAACAGGGATGGAGATGGAGACGGACTTGGAGATGCAGAGGCACCACCACTCGCACCGCGGGCTTACCTACGGTCCACAAGTAACTTACTTCATTGTACTGACGACGGCGACGGATTCGTCACCGTATGGACGGCACTGATTTCATAATTTCCATCCAACTGATGACGGTGGAAGCTCCATCACCAGACTGGCGACGATGGCAGGTCCGTCACCGTCTGAGCGACGTGATTCCATGTCCCTTATCAAAACAATGGTGTTGGAAGCTCCTTTATCAGACTGGCGACGACAGCAGGTCTAACACCGTGCGGACGACACTAGTCTCATGTCTTTCATCAAAGTGATAATGATGGAAGCTTCCTCACCAAACTGACGACAAAGACATGCACTTTCCTCCGCCGAATGGATGGTGACTAGGTTTTCCCCATCAGACAGGAGATGGTCCCGGTCCTCCATCGATATGATGAAGATGATTGGCTCGCCCACTCATGTGCTTACATAGCACGTGAACCACTTAACGCGTCGACGCGTAAATTGATTTCCCTTGTCGCGTCCCCAAATCTCCCCGCCGTCAACTTCATCCCCACTCTGCGCTAGAGTCGACGACATTCACTGCGCAACAACGCAGCCCCAAAAACACCAATTCAGTCTCAGCTTGTTGTGCGTAACAGCTGTTAATCATGGATGGCCCCAACCTGAACGATGAGGCGGTGCGCGATCGCATTCGCGCAGCTGCCGAGTTCCTCGATCCTAGTATGTTTCCCTCTGCGCCGCTGCATTTACGCTCTACTAACCTTTCGCAGATGACAGACATGCTCGAAGGTTGCTCTAGAAGCAGACTCCAAGAAACTTTTGATGCTGAGATGTTGAGCAGCTACCGCGCGGATATCGTGTTGATGCTGAATCGAAATTCGCGAAGATTGATTGTGAGACTGTTGAATACCACCTGTAGCATCTCCGTTCTAACGTGTTCGATCTAGGTCAGCTTAGATGAGATCCGAGCTCATAGTCGAGAATTGGCAGATGGCCTCGTTCAGAAACCGTTCGACTATGTCGCTGCGTTCGACCAGGCCCTTAAAGATATCGTGTCGACGATTCCCAACAGGCCGGAGCACGAGACTGCCGATGAAACCGTACGTGGAATATTGAGTACCCACTTGCACCTGCTCACGGCATCCAGATGTACTACTGCGCATACGTCGGTAGCTTTGGAGAGTACGCGTGTAATCCTCGAACTCTCAGCTCGTCGCACCTCAACCACCTCGTCTCCCTGGAAGGCATCGTCACGAAATGTTCTCTAGTCCGACCGAAAGTTGTCAAGAGCGTGCATTACAATGAGAAGAAGAACATGTTTCATTTCCGGGAATACAAGGACCAGACGATGACCGCCAATGGCACGGCGACCAGCAGTGTCTATCCACAGGAGGACGAGGAGGGCAATCCGGTACGACCAAAAAAACGTAGAGTTGATAGAACACTGCTAACCCCGTGCATAGTTGATCACTGAGTATGGCTACTGCACATATCGCGATCATCAATCGATAAGTATACAGGAGATGCCGGAACGAGCTCCAGCAGGACAACTACCTCGTGGCGTAGATGTCATCATGGACGACGATCTCGTGGACACAGTCAAGCCTGGCGATCGAATCCAACTCGTGGGAATCTACCGCTCCCTCGGCAACCGCAATGCGAGCAGTGGCAGCTCGACGTTCCGGACGTTGATCATGGCAAATAACGTCATTGCGTTGTCATCCAAGTCCGGCGGCGGCGTGGCGCAAGCAGCCATAACAGACACCGATATTCGGAACATCAACAAGGTCTCCAAGAAGAAAAACGTGTTTGAGCTGCTGTCGCAGTCGCTGGCGCCTAGCATCTACGGACATGACCACATCAAGAAGGCGATACTGTTGATGCTGCTTGGTGGCATGGAGAAGAATCTGGAGAACGGCACACATCTTCGAGGCGACATCAACATTCTGATGGTTGGTGATCCATCTACGGCCAAATCCCAGCTCCTTCGGTTTGTTCTGAATACCGCTCCACTGGCTATTGCGACCACCGGTCGGGGTTCGTCGGGCGTCGGTCTGACAGCCGCCGTCACCTCCGACAAAGAGACTGGCGAACGAAGACTCGAGGCCGGTGCGATGGTGCTTGGCGATCGAGGCGTCGTGTGCATCGACGAGTTTGACAAAATGAGCGACATTGATCGAGTGGCGATCCACGAAGTCATGGAACAACAGACGGTCACCATTGCCAAGGCCGGAATTCATACCACGCTCAACGCGCGATGCAGCGTCATTGCCGCCGCCAATCCCATCTACGGACAGTACGATCCGCACAAAGATCCACACCGCAACATTGCCCTGCCTGACTCACTGCTTTCGCGGTTTGATCTGCTGTTCGTGGTGACGGACGACATTGACGATTTCAGGGATCGGCAAATCTCAGAGCATGTTCTCCGCATGCATCGGTACCGTCAGCCCGGGACGGAAGAGGGTGCGCCCGTCCGCGAACAACAGCACCAAATGCTCGGTGTTGGTTTGGAAGATGAGAGTCAAGCGGGGCGCCCGACGGACGTTTATGAGAAGTATAACGTCATGTTGCACGCGGGCGTGACGGTGACGACCGGACGAGGCTCCGCGCGAAAAGTGGAAGTGCTCAGCATCCCCTTCATCAAGAAGTACCTGCAATACGCGCGTTCTCGAATCAAACCCGCCTTGACCAAGGGAGCAGTCGACCATATTGTGTCAACGTACTCGGCCTTGCGCAATGACGAGCTCGAAGGGAACCAGCGACGGACATCACCCATGACAGCTCGTACGCTGGAGACGCTCATTCGGTTGTCCACCGCACACGCTAAGTCTCGACTATCAAACCGGGTTGAAGAGCGAGACGCCGTTGCCGCGGAGTCCATCTTACGGTACGCTCTGTTCAAAGAAGTGGAGGAAGACGAGCGGCGGAAACGGCGAAAGACAGCGCGTGGAGCCAACTTTGAAGATTCAGGGAGTGGCAGCGATGACGATAATGATGAGGATCAAGACGATAGCGGAGAGCACCGAAGCCGCACCCGGAACGGCACAACGCCTCACTCGTCGCGACGAACCACTCGGCAGTCCCAGGCACGCCAGACTAATGGGGTGGCGGTCAACGGACATCGTCAAGCCCAGGGAGATGAAGATGAGGACGAGGAAGACATCTACACCGCAACCCCCCGCACGCAACGCACACAGGGCAGTCGTACGACGCGAGCAGCAACGGGCGGTGCATCTTCCGGCACCCGCAGCCAAACCCGACCAACGCAATCCGGCTCGCAAGTCTCCTTTGCTTCCTCCCGTCCAGCATCGCAGGTGCTCCAATCCACGCAGACCGACTCGCAGGATCGGACGGACTCGCATCCATCGAACGGGGCACCGCCAGCACCGGAAGTGACTATCACGCCCGCTCGGCTGAATCTGTTCCAGACGACGCTGGGTCAGCTGATTGACACGGCTTTGTTTACAGACGAGACGGCCAATCTAGAGGAATTGCTGGAGGCGGTTAACCAGCGGGTGCGAAATGCCGGTCAGGAAGTGTTTGAGAGGGAAGAAGGGGTAAAGGCGTTGGAGATTATGGATGAGCAGAATAAGATTATGTAAGTCCTCTGCTTTCTCTCTCTGTGTTCCTATTTCTTGAAGCCAGCTGCTAACCATTTCTGGGAATGTAGGTATCCTGGAAGCAATCTTGTCTATAAGATCTGATCTCGCCATTCGACTTTCTGTCTTTGCTTAGGCGTCAATGTGTTCGGTGGTGGTAGTGGTACAGCCTCTAATGTGCGTTGAATGGTAACGTGGACAATGTTGCATGAGCCGGGCCATAGGGATGAATCTTTGAGGGCTGGGAAAGGACCAGAGGGGGGGGGACTACATATCAGCATGGGAAAGCAGCATTCGTGATCGGATCATGTATATCAACGATGTCGTCAAGAACATTCTTCAATGATGCTCTACCATTGAACTTCCAGGGCTAAATAGAACGCTAAGACCAAGTCCACTCCTCCTAAGTGAACTTGAAACACACAGGACAGAACACCTTCTCCTCATAGGGCCAGCAGTTCGACTTGATGCTTTTTGATGATCTGTCCCCCGGGGATGCCGTCAGCATCACCAACTGGTATGATGTCTTATCGTCTCCTTCGGTTTATTTATGACAGTGGAAGCTAATCAATGTAGATCTCATGATAGTGCTTAGCAAGATCCATGCTCATGAGGACATGCATGTAGACACCAGCATCTTCGATGGTGAAGCTTCACAACTCAGATACTGTAAGTCCCGTGAGTCGATTACGACCGCTTCAAGACTGCCGTCGCAACCACGATTGAAAGAAGCAATCGTCATCGTCGCTAATCCAATACGTCCAAGTCCCTGGTCCGAGATAGTCAGCTGTTCCCAACCAAGCCGCCGACGGGATCGATCGAAGAGTCTTGGCTAGAAGTTCATTTCGTACGAAAGTACAATGTCGATTGCACGCCGTGAAGAAATCAAAAGCGTAGAGTCTGGGCAGTCCCAGTTGGATCTGGGTCGTGATTCAACATATCCGGGACCATGGCCCGAGAAGATGAGTATCTTTCTAGTCAGCTGTTCCCAGTCGACGCCGCCGGCCGGATCGAAGAGTCTCGGCTTGAAGCTCAAGAGGTACTTCGTACAAGTCGATTCGAGGCCGGTGTAATGGGTCATGGCCCGAAAGGTGGCTGCTCGCTTGACCAACCACAATGTCAATCCGCAGCAACCGGCGCCATACAAATTCGTCAGCCATTTGCGTGGTGAGTGGGTTACTGTGCGTTACGATTCCCGTGTCACTCACCCCCTGGGTATGGTTCAAAATCTGTTGTGGTTTACGGTCAAGCAAGCGAGCAGCAACCCTCTGGGCCGTGACCCATTACACCCGGCCTCGAATGGTTTCAAGGGAAACGGACCTCCGTTGTACGGTCGGGCGGAATTGAGAGCGGTCCGGTCCGTCGTCACAGCAGCGGACAATAGTAATTCGTCTACCAACTAGACCTGCGGGCGCAGCAGCGAGGTTGTTCAATGTGTAGAACGTCCCAGTAATAGTAGGAACTGTGAATTAAGGAAGTAATCACCGTCCATAACACGGCATATGAAGCCAACTTCTTCCTTTCAACGAAGTAGTCTGTACATGAAGCCAAGATGTAGCGGCACGAATTTGATATTATTTTCACACAATGACCTCCCCTCCATCAATCATTGCCGGTTTCCACTGCTGCGCTTTCAACCCTCCATCTTCGACATCGCTTGGCAGCCGTACATCGAGGGGACTATACAGATACCAACTCTTCAATGCCGCGACTGCGGCCCGAGTTCGTGCTTCGTCGAGACTGCTGCCCGAACCTTCCCCGAGCTTGTCATCTCCGCTGTAGACACCGACGATATAGACCGGATGTCGGCTGTGTCGTCCGGTTTCGCTGATCAATCGTGCCACGGGGCCTTCAAACCCCTCTCTTGCGCAAAGACGACTTAGATCGCGTGTTGGTTCGCGGAAATCGAACAGGGATGAAAATGAGAGATGCCGCGAGAGGACATGGGCGGTGAAGAACGATTTGGCGGCTGAGCGGCCGCAGTGGAGATATACAGCCCCCAGCACGGCACGGGCAAAACGCGTCTGCGCCAAGTCGAGCGTGGAACCACGTGCTTTCCCGACCGCTTCCCCAGCGTGACCACTGACCGGGTCCCCGAACTCGTTATCGTAGACGATGCTCGCGCTGACGCTCTTCCGCCAGTGCGTGTTGTGGGCGTTGGGACGGTTGCTCGCTAGTGGTGCTCGACCGCTGGGGTAGAGCGGTTCGCCGGGAGGGAGGGGCTTGTATTGCAGCAGACCTGGGTCGACCTCGCCACCGGGTTCGGCGGCCGTTTCGACACCCCAGTCTCGGACCAGGGAAGGGAGGGCTTTGGGACCGATGTAGGCGAATAGCGCGGCGAAGAGCACGGGAGTAGGTATCCGCGGGAAGTGGCAGATGATGTGCTCAGTGCAGTGGTACGCCATGAGATCATTGCCGAGCTGGGAGAGCGAGGCATTGTTGAAATGTGGGTTGCTGTCAGCGGAGGAGTCGACGAGGGTGCGTGCGAGCGTTTGCAGAGGAAGACGGGGAGAGAGTGAGAGACGGGCGTGGAGGGCTGCGAGCTTGGCGGATCGTAAGGCCCGCACAGGAGGAGGTGAGGGGAGATGTGCGAAGTTGAGAGAATCATCGAGAGGCGCTGGGCCGGGTAATACGCTGTCTTCATAGTCCGGCGCCAGGGCGGACGCGGTCGATTGGAATCGACGATCTGGAGGTCGCTGTTGTTGGAGACAACTCGTCCGTTGGCGCATCGACAATCGCCAGCCTTGCCATCGTGCTGTCCGAAGACATTGTGCGCGCATTGAACCTCCCGAGATCATCTCTTGCAATCGCGCATCTAGTGTACCATTGTTGGTTCAGGAAGCGATACTGATGATCGTGAGTCGCGTGTCGTCGAAAAAAGATGAAGTCGACCAAAATTGGATTATGTCAGCAGCCGCTGAGCCTCATCTTAATTGGTTAACCACGCGTCTCTAAGTAGACCACATCTTCATCAGCTGATTGAGCTCCAAGTGTGTAATCATGGTATGTAGTCGCCACTCGAGACTCAAAATAATGCACAGCTGATGATGTGGACTACAGGGTGGAGGTCCGAAGATCCCGTAAGCTCACCAATCCCCTTGCCTGATCATGTTTATCTCATCAGAGGTATAACATCGTTCAAGATATCCCAAGCACGTCTGGTCGCCGGCGGGAGGATGGTACTCCCAGCCCGCCAATTGGAAGGCCAACACGGCCATCATGGCCACTGTTGCATTCGGAATCACCGCTTGCGCGTTTATGGTCAGCGCCGATCGAGAAGTCCGGCCGAGGTTCCCCGAAGAAGGTCGCTTCTTTCCAAGTCGATGGTAAGCTTGATATTGTGTCGCTTTCTGAAATGGGTCTTCCTTGGCTGACTGACGACGATGTAGGTGGAGCAGACAGATTGTTGAACACGAGCGGCAAAAGAAGGAGTCGCGATGAACGTTGTCGGCATAGCGGGCTTAGTTTCTGTTTCCGTTCCCCCCATGATACCATCACGGTGATGGGAGGCCGATGGTTGCGTTCCGTGAAGCCGTTCCTTCTCTTGGAGTTCTTCAACTTCTGATATTGCTATCCTTCACTCAAGCGGGTGTCAAAAGCCGAATGAAGCTCAACAGGAATTGTTTTCTTGCCCTTACTTGGCTCCTTCATCCTCCGGACGGTGATGAAGCCAAACCATCCCCTAACGATGACAATCTAGCTTTCCTCCATCATGCTTCGAGTGAAGATCACCTTTACGAGAGAGAGGATGATCAAGAACAGCGAAATCACGGCCAAATCCATCTGGCTATTCTATCAACTATGTACGGATGTGCACGCCATAGATAATGGCACTAATCACGTGACCTTCAGTACCAAAAAAAAATGGGAAGGTCACGTGATGTGTGCCACTACCTATGGCGTGCACATCCGTATGTCATCGTCGGTATCATGGCGGATCCTTTTTTATCAATCAGGCTCTCATAAGAAGATCCAAAGGCTGCCGATCAAGCAATCTTTTTCGGCTGCTCATCGACATGAAACACGGTGAGGAGATGGGGCTCATGCCCTAAGCAATTGTCCTCTCCTCATCATCATCGGGCTTTCCTCGATAGATATCCTCCGATCCGTTGGTTCGCAATCCGCTGCGACCAGTGGCTCCTGTCACTACTCCGTAAATTTGTTGCATCTCTGCTCTGTATCTTTCCCTATTCTTCTGTTGCATGTGGCATCTCATCATCAATGTGGATGAAGATAGGAAGCACCATCTTCACCCGTGCCAACGAGTTTGACCGTCCTCATCGTTGTCAGTTGATTGTTCACGCTGCTCTGACTGCTCAACCTTCTGCGCAGGCCCTTTCTGGTTTCCCTGCTGAGCCTTCTGCTCCACGGCATGACCGAAGCCGTAGAGGTTCCCACAAGCGATTCGTCCAGCTATTTCGCTTGTCTTGAATTTAACGCGTACCTTAACGCGTTCAGCACTCAGTTGACTCCTCAACCATGGACTCGCTCATTCAGGATGAAGAAGTGCGTATGATCAAGGCTATAGCAGCCTATCGAGAAGGTGAAGCCTTGCCAATCAGTAAAGCTGCCCAGGAATGGTCAGTTCCTTACAAGAAGCTCCAGCGACGGTTGAAAGGAGCACGAGCATGACGAATGAATGACGGCCTCAACAAGCACTTCTCACTCATTCAAGAGAAGGTGCTCACCAGCTGGATGGATCTTTTAATTCAATCTGGATTCCCACCCCGTTTGGACTTCTTACGAAATCGTGCCAACACCCTTCTCAACGTCCAACGTGATGATCAAGCTGCTGGACCAACCACGGTGGGCAAGAACTGGCCAAGCAATTTCATCGCACGACATCCTTAATACATAATCTTTGGCAACGCACCTCTCAATCTAGCTCATGCTAGTAGCACCACTGCAGTTATTCTCAATGGATGGTTTCATCGATTCAAAAGTGCGCAGCATAAGTTTGGCATCATTGGCTCAGACATCTACAACGTTGATGAAACTGGCTTTTAAAGAGGTGCAGTCCAACGTACGCGTCTAATCAGCTGGAGAATAACACCAACCGATTGAGTTTATGCGTTGCAATCCAGAAACCGCACCTGGATCACGAACGTTGAACGCATTAGCACCAACGAGCGAGTTCTTCCACCACTCGTGATTTTTTCTGGTCAACTACATCAAAGCACCTGGTATCAGACGTACATTCCAAATGATTGGCATGTGGCGACCAGCGAGAGTGGATGGACCAACGACAACTTGGCAATCAAGTGGCTGGAAGATGTGTGTGATCCAACAACCCGTCCATGGACTGTTGGTACGCATCGGCTTCTCAATATAGATAGACATAGAAGTCATGTGACGGCTGAGTTCATTCTATCTTGCTGGCACCGATAAATTGTGCCTCTCTGCTTCCCTCCACATATCAGTCATCTTTTTCAATCATTGGACGTCAGCTATTTCAGCCCTCCCAAGCATTATCACAGTCTCACTGTTTCTAGACAGTCTTCAACAAGGAGGAGTTTCTTTCAACAAAGTTGAATTCCTCAGTCAATTCTCCATCATTCGAGCGCACGCTTTCCAGTTTAGCAATATCGAGTCAGCGTTCAAGGTAAACAGATTGGTTCTTTTCCATCCTCATGTTGTTCTTTCGCAGCTCCCTCCTCAACCACGTCCAACCACACTTCCTCGCCTCAACAAGATTGTATTAGCCTGCACTCCTTGCACTTTCTGAGAAGTCCAAGTGCTAAGTCAGCATCTACTCTTGAAGTTAAGTCAAGATATCGCCTTGGATCCGTCATTGCAGCCTCTTCACAACCAATTAAACAAGTTGATGAAGGTTATCAAGAGTTCATTCTGTCAAGCAGCGATTCAAGAAAGAGAATTGGCTGAATTGCGCAAGGCTGCTGAGTCTCGAGCCATCAAGACCTCTCAAAGATGCAATTACATCCAAGACGGAGGGCTACTCCGTGTAGAGCGAGCGCTCGAGCTGATCGAGCAAAAGGAAGCCAAAGCAAAAGAGCACGAAGACAAGAGGCAGCAGCGTACAGCCAAACGTGCTGGAGCAACTCAACAGCAAGGGGATAACGGGCAATCGTGATTCATCTATTTACATTGTTGTTTCCTACTCAAATTGCTGTATATAGCCGTTCAGTGGGCTGAGTGCCAATCCATCGGAATCGCAGGACGAATCGCTTGTGCGGACAAACCGCTTGTGGGCACCTCTACTGATCTCCTTGGTGCACGCGTACGCGCCCCGTAACCTTTGTCACCCCAAACCGAATGACTTCCCAACGGACCAGTCGCCACGTGCCCCATGGTAAATCCCAATGCGAAGTTGTTTCCCTGCTGTAGCGTCACATCGTCCGAGGCCGTCGTTTCAACCCACGTGTGCGAGTACGTTCCCCTCACGGCCTTCGTCGCGGCCTCATCGAACCGGCCATCTTTGCGGGCGTTCACGTCTTGAAGGAGCTCGAGGCCGTCACTCTTTTGGCTGTCTTGCTTACGAATCTCTTCGACTTCGATCCGGACGATCCCCTGCAGCACCGGGGCAAACGACGGGATGGTGTTCTCCAGCGCATTGATCAAATAATTCAGGTTGGCAATCGTGTCGTCAAATGTTTTCCGGTTGAAGAAGGCCCACTTGGTCTTCTTGATGAGGCTGGTATCTTTCTGCCGTTGCTTAGTGATTTTGGAGAGCACAAGATGAATGGCTTTGACGTCGCCTTGCAGATTCTGGTCATCGTAGACCCGCCAAGCCTCCGTGCTCGCGAACGCTTTGTCATCTCCTTCCACCCGCGGCAGTCTTGCGGAGTACATCCTCGGACTGTTGAGCAGGTCATGGATCTCGCAGAGCGTCTGACTGGACGGTGCCAATGGACTCCCTCCACCGCGAGAGTTGGAGGCCAAGGAGGTCGATTTTGAGCTGGGCTCGACCATAGTCGGCAGCGAAGGACCGGGCAAACTGAACGTACATGAGACCGTCGACGACGGTGCTGGCCAGGGTGATCAGTCCAGCGACGCCGGTCGCGAGTGCGGCAACTTCCATGGCTGGGGGGGAGGTCTCTGACATACACATATGGAGCGTCTTCTGTTCGACACCTGGGTGTCCCCAATGCCTCTTTTAAAAAGATGATCAAGGCTGGAACTCGGAACGTTTGAGCACCTTGGGTACGCCCAACATTGAAGAAAGTGAGGCTGTCACCACGGTAAGACGGCCCCGCACTCTCAACAGTAAGGATGGGGCACGACATTTGAGGCTGCCCGGCACAGCCGGCAGGCTATATAGGACCATGAGGAAGGGCTGCCTCCTATAGAGGAGAAGGATAGGGCTGTCGTGTAACGTTCATGAACCCCAGCCATTGCTTCTTCGTTTCTGTACCGGCTGTCTAGATAGCTCAGCTAACAAGCAGGCTAGGAGGATGCATCAGGGCCCTTGGACCCGTCTGTCAGCCGACCAAAGCGGCCGGCCCGCTATGACGGCCAGCTCGCTATATAAAGACGTTGCTGTTATATGCATGAGGATCCATCTGGTCGTTCATGATCAAAGTGCCCCTCGAACTTCGTCTGGGAATCCAACCTTTCCCTTATACTGGGGTGTTTCTGGATGTCACCCTTCATCGTGGTCCAATACCAATCGTGAATGAGATGGACTTGCCCAAGTAGAAGCGTCCCGTCACCCTTGGTTGCGAGATGTCTTCTCCGAATCCGCCACCTTCGTCTGACCCCTCTACGTTTGGAAGCAACCCGGCCATACGGACCCCTTTGTTCCAGGTGGACAGCGATGGCAGTGAGCATGGTCACACCTACGGCAATACCACATTGTATGAGGGGGCAGTCTACATCAAGGAAACGTGTATGGCAACCTGACGCATATCTACCATTCGGGTAACTAGCCCACCCTCCGCCCACTCGTTGCATGGGAGCTTAACCACGCCTGTAGAGATGTCGGTGACCGAGGAGGGTCAGATGAAGAGAAAGGTGATGGAGAGTCTGTTTGTCACAGACCCCCCGAGAAGACCGCGCCACACTGGTGGAGAGGAAAGGAGCCCGTGTTCCCGACACTTGCAGCTGGATCCTTGACCACCCAAAGTACCAGGCCTGGCTCGCCGGAGACGAAGGTACGGCATGCTTGAGGATTTCGGGCGACA
>QQTW01000730.1_pt1 | contig 21415 bp, 20 predicted proteins | sample 1904831 | NCBI WGS metagenome assembly QQTW01 (sample SAMN09435610, study PRJNA476489) | Subsurface metagenome, whole genome shotgun sequencing project. | reverse complement strand
GGTCCGACCGGCTTGGGTAAATACCTGATGCGCTCTCCCACTGGTGAAATCATCTTCGGTGGTGAAACAATGCGCTTCTGGGATGTCCGCGCTCCTTGGCTGGAGCCGCTGCGCGGTCCCAATGGTCTAGATTTGGACAAGGTCAAAAACGATATTCAGCCCTGGCAAGCTCGTCGTGCGGCTGAGTATATGACTCATGCTCCTCTGGGTTCTATCAACTCTGTGGGTGGCGTAGCGACCGAGATCAACTCGTTTAACTACGTGTCTCCACGTTCTTGGCTAGCTTCCTTTCACTTTATCTTGTCCTTCTTCTTCCTAGTGGGCCACCTGTGGCACGCAGGTCGTGCAAGAGCAGCTGTTGCTGGCTTTGAGAAAGGCATTAACCGTGAAACCGAGCCAGTGATGGCTATGGGTGATTTAGACTAGGCTACAAAATTAGGTTTCAATCTCGAATATCGAGAATATAGTTTTAGAGGCTCCTGCTTTGACACAGGAGCCTTTTTTTGAGGACAATGCCTGCGAAAACTTAATTAGGTTTGACCATGAGCGACTCTGATCTGACAGATGCCCTAAGATGGACACCTGAAGCCAAGGCTAAGCTGAAGAAGATTCCCTTTTTTGTCCGTGCCCAAGCTGCATCGCGAATTGAACACCTGGCTCGTGCAGCAGATACGGAAGTTGTGACGGTGGAGTTAGTTGAGCAAGCGAGGTTGGAGTTTGGACAGTGAGCGAAGTTAAACAACGGGTTCAGGAATTGCGGCAGCTGGTGCAAAAAGCGAGCTATGCCTACTACGTCCTTGATCTTCCCATCTTGGAAGATGCTGTCTATGATCGGCTGTATCGAGAATTGCAGCAGTTGGAAACTCAGTATCCGGAACTGATTACGCCAGATAGCCCTACTACTCGCGTGGGTGAGAAACCGGCGAGCCAATTTTCCTCAGTCAGACACAATATCCCGCTCTACAGCCTGGAGAATGCCTTTGATGTTGATGAGTTAAAGGCTTGGCAGGAGCGTTGGCGACGCCACGCGCCTAAAACAGACTCGGTTGACTACGTGTGTGAACTGAAAATTGATGGCTCTGCTTTAGCTTTGACCTACGAAAATGGTGTCTTGATACGCGGGGCAACCAGGGGTGATGGGATAACTGGCGAAGACATTACCCAAAATGTGCGAACAATCCGCACGATTCCGCTGCGATTGAATTTAGAAAACCCTCCCACCCGTGTGGAAGTGCGAGGGGAGGCGTTTTTGGCCTTAGAAGTATTTCAACAGATAAATAAAGAGCGTCTAAAAGCTGGTGAAACGCTATTTGCTAATCCCCGCAATGCGGCAGCTGGCACACTACGGCAACTAGACCCCCGAATTGTGGACCAGCGGCGGCTTGATTTCTTTGCCTACACATTGCACATTCCCGGTAGGGATGACGCTAGTATTGCCCGTACCCAATGGGAAGCGCTGGAATTGCTACAGAAGGTGGGGTTTCGAGTCAATCCTCATCGGGCACTGTGTCTATCATTGCAGGAGGTGGCAGCTTATTACGAAAAATGGGATACTGAGCGGCTGAATTTACCTTACATGACAGATGGGGTGGTGGTGAAGCTGAACTCTTTTGCGATCCAGGAACAGCTGGGATTTACGCAGAAGTTTCCCCGTTGGGCTGTAGCGCTTAAGTATGCAGCAGAAGAAGCTCCCACCCGCGTTGAAAACATCTCCGTCAATGTAGGACGAACTGGGGCTCTGACGCCATTGGCAGAAATGCGACCAGTCCAGCTGGCTGGAACGACAGTTTCACGGGCTACATTGCATAACAGCGATCGCATCGCCCAACTGGATATCCGGATTGGCGATACGGTGATTGTTCGTAAGGCTGGTGAGATTATCCCGGAAGTAGTGCGCGTTCTCCCAGAACTCCGTCCAACCGGTACTCAAAGATTCCAGATGCCCGTAAGCTGCCCCGTCTGCCATCAGCCAGTCGTGAGACCTATGGATGAGGCGGTGACGAGGTGCGTCAATGCTTCTTGCCCAGCTATCCTTAAGGCTGCGCTTCAACATTGGGTTAGCCGTGATGCGCTGGATATCAACGGCATGGGAGAAAAGCTCGTGCAACAGTTAGTTGATCGAGAGTTAGTGCATTCAGTTGCAGACCTTTACGATTTAACTACTGACCGGTTGGGGAAATTAGAGCGAATGGGTCAAAAGTTAGCTGAGAAATTGGTGGACGCGATCGCGAGATCTAAAACCCAACCCTGGTCACGAGTCTTGTACGGACTAGGAATTCGTCATGTTGGTAGTGTAAACGCCCAACTGTTAACCCAGCGGTTTTCGGCAGTAGAGCAGTTGGCACTTGCAGAACCTGAGGCGATCGCAACTGTTTACGGCATTGGCTCTGAAATTGCCCAATCTGTGTACCAGTGGTTCCGCATTCCTGCTAATCAAACCTTGATTCCCCGACTCAGAGCAGCTGGCTTGCAGCTGGCGGGTGAAGTGGAGACCACAAACACAATTTCTGGTAATCAGTCGTTGAGTAACAAAACCTTTGTGATTACTGGTACGCTGCCTACGCTAAAGCGGGATGAGGCAAAAGCGCTGATTCAAAAAGCCGGTGGTAAGGTGACAGATTCAGTCAGCAAAAAAACAAATTATCTAGTTGTAGGAGAAGATGCAGGCTCTAAGCTGGAAAAAGCTCAATCTTTAGAGATTCCCTGTCTTTCGGAAGCTGAGTTTTTGGATTTGTTAAAGTGAATAATCCCCAGAGAACGCTATTATGACGGGGGTGGTGTTATCCTTGCTGAGTTTAACTAGTAGCTCAAGAACTTTGTGAAATATTTCTTTCTGACTGATGGATGGACAGTTGGCAGAGTCTGGGCATCAGATGGCTTGTGGAACGAAACGTCTTGGCGACGCAGCCCTGATATTGAGCGAACGAACGTTTGTCTTGTAGAAGAAAGCGAAAAGTTGTGGCTCTACCGAGTTGAAGATGATGTTTTGACCATTGAGGTTAAGCCGACCGCTCCTACCCAAGTTGACCCAGCGGCTAAGGCCATTGGTCAAGTTGTACTAAAACGCCTAATGAGTGCTGATCAGGTCATCGAGCGACTGGGTACAGCAGAAGCTATGTGCCAAATGAAAAGCCCCCAATCTGTTGTTCACTAAGAAGGTGTGTGAAGACAATAAGAGCAGGAAAATAAAAAGGTCGTGTAAAAACGTTACGGATATGGAGCAAAGCGTAATATAGCTTGCAATTGGGTCAGCCATATAGTTACAATTTTTTAATAATTCTCATTTTTGTTTTGCGATAGCAACGTTGATGCCTTAGCATACGCATTGCTAACCCGCAAGCACTGTCTGACTCAAAAGAGACAGCAGTCGAAATGGTCAATATCTACCAATAACAGAAAGTTGCCTTGTGGACACAAATTATCTAGGAGGAGCCTAGTCAATGGGACTACCCTGGTACCGAGTACACACAGTTGTCCTGAATGATCCAGGTCGGCTGATTTCTGTACACTTAATGCATACTGCCCTAGTGGCAGGCTGGGCTGGTTCGATGGCTCTGTACGAACTGGCGATTTTTGACCCTAGCGATCCAGTTCTTAATCCAATGTGGCGGCAAGGAATGTTCGTGCTGCCATTTATGACAAGATTGGGCGTTACCCAATCTTGGGGTGGTTGGAGTATTACCGGCGGTCCCGCAATAGATCCGGGTGTATGGTCATTTGAAGGCGTTGCTGCCGCTCATATCATCCTTTCCGGGCTGTTGTTCCTAGCTTCCGTCTGGCACTGGGTTTACTGGGATTTGGAACTATTTAGAGACCCCCGCACCGGCGAACCCGCTCTAGACTTGCCAAAAATGTTTGGCATCCACCTATTTTTGTCGGGTCTGCTGTGCTTTGGCTTTGGTGCTTTTCACCTGACAGGACTATTTGGCCCTGGTATGTGGGTTTCTGACCCCTACGGCTTAACAGGCAGCGTACAACCTGTTGCACCGGAGTGGGGACCAGCTGGCTTTAACCCCTTCAACCCTGGTGGCGTCGTTGCTCACCACATCGCGGCGGGACTTGTAGGAATTATTGCAGGTTTATTTCACCTGACAGTTCGACCTCCCGAAAGGCTCTACAAAGCCTTGCGGATGGGGAATATTGAAACCGTACTTTCCAGCAGTATTGCAGCGGTTTTCTTCGCAGCATTTATTGTGGCTGGTACGATGTGGTATGGTCATGCCACCACACCAATTGAATTGTTCGGCCCCACTCGCTATCAGTGGGATCAGCACTATTTCCAACAGGAAATGGACCGACGCGCTCAAGCTAATATTGCCGAAGGTATAAGTCCGTCTGTAGCTTGGACGGGGATTCCAGAGAAACTCGCCTTCTATGACTACATTGGTAACAACCCTGCTAAAGGCGGTTTGTTCCGGGTAGGTCCGATGAATAAAGGGGATGGGGTTGCCCAATCATGGCTAGGTCACGCGGTTTTTAGAGATGGTGATGGTCGGGAATTGACAGTTCGTCGTCTACCTAACTTCTTTGAAACCTTCCCAGTGATCTTGACCGACAAAGATGGTGTTGTTCGTGCGGATATTCCCTTCCGTCGGGCAGAATCGAAGTACAGCTTCGAACAAGCGGGTGTCAACGTCAGCTTCTATGGCGGTTCCTTAGATGGCAAGACGTTTGACGATCCAGCCGATGTGAAGAAATATGCTCGCCGTGCCCAACTGGGTGAGGTCTTTGAATTTGACCGCGAAACCTTGAACTCTGATGGTGTGTTCCGCACTAGTCCCAGAGGTTGGTTTACCTACGGACACGCCGTATTTGCTCTGCTGTTCTTTTTTGGTCACATCTGGCATGGCTCTCGGACGCTATTCCGGGATGTATTTGCTGGTGTTGATCCAGAGATGGATGAAGAGCAGGTCGAGTGGGGTGTCTTCCAGAAAGTGGGTGACCGGTCAAGCCGTCGGAAAGAAGCGGTCTAAACCTTTCTTTTTTCCTGGCTCGTGTTAAGAACGGTCAAACAACTACTTTGGCAGTAATGACACAGCAGTTTGTTAAGCCGTTCTTTTCTTTTAATTGGTAAACTATCATTATTAGCTTGATGATAAGGAAATTTTGATATGGAAAGCGTTGCTTACATCTTGATTCTTGCTTTGGCGATAGGAACCCTTTTCTTTGCGATCGCTTTTCGGGAACCACCTCGGATTACTAAGAAGTAAATTGCTTCTTAACAGCTGTAATTACAAGGGTTGAATTCATTTTCGAGCCGCTGCTACCTCATTGGTGGCAGCGGACATTCGCGTTTTCACCCCTGACTTGCTTCTCATGAGTCAACTTGTTGAAGGACTTTCCCAAATGCGATGTCCTTACTGCCAGCATCCAGATAACCGCGTGCTTGAGTCACGCTCGACGGAAGCAGGACAAAGTATCCGGCGGCGAAGGGAATGTTTAGATTGCCAACGTCGCTTCACCACCTACGAACGTATCGAGTTTGTACCAATTACGGTACTCAAGCAGAACGGGGATCGGGAGTCGTTTGACCGTTCAAAATTACTCCGGGGAATTGTGACAGCTTGTCGGAAAACGGGAATTTCTGCCATGCAACTAGAGGCACTGGTGGATGAAGTCGAATCTGCTCTCCAAGAGCGAGCCCTACGAGAGGTCACCAGCTTGGAAATTGGTGAATTAGTTCTGCAGCAGCTCAGAGCGCTCAGCGAAGTTGCGTATGTGCGTTTTGCTTCTGTCTATCGCCAATTCCGAAGTATTGGAGATTTTGTAGAGACATTAGATGATCTTTCTCGTCCAGACGAAACCGCTGCCGAGACTAAAACAGTAACTCCTACTAATTCAGAACAATCCCCGTCAGCGTATGAGTTTACCCACTCTTAGCGCTCAGTTATTAATGATGGGTCTGGACACTCATATGTTAAGATGCAACTCTCCTACGCTAGGATGAGAGAAAGATGTAGGTGTAGATTGCCTATCACCGGCTTGCATATACATCGTTTAGGAGGCAAAACCTTACGGAGACTAATCCCAGGAAACAACCAGCATGGTCAATCAGAAATTAACTGTTACAGAAATTGGATTTACTCACGATGATTTTGCTGCTCTGCTCGACAAGTACGACTATCACTTTAGTCCAGGTGATATTGTAGCTGGTACAGTGTTTAGTATCGAGCCGAGGGGCGCTCTGATTGACATTGGTGCTAAAACAGCGGCTTATATTCCGATTCAGGAAATGTCGATCAACCGGGTAGATGCCCCGGAAGAAGTTTTACAATCAAACGAAACACGGGAATTCTTCATCCTTACCGATGAAAATGAAGATGGGCAGCTAACGCTTTCAATTCGCCGCATCGAGTATATGCGCGCTTGGGAGCGGGTACGGCAACTACAAACAGAAGACGCAACTGTGCGCTCCGCTGTCTTTGCTACTAATCGTGGTGGGGCGTTAGTACGGATTGAGGGATTACGTGGCTTTATTCCCGGTTCTCACATCAGCACCCGCAAGCCGAAAGAGGACTTGGTAGGTGAAGAACTGCCGCTGAAATTCCTGGAAGTAGACGAAGACCGCAACCGCCTTGTTCTCAGCCACCGCAGAGCGCTAGTTGAACGTAAGATGAACCGGTTGGAAGTCGGTGAGGTGGTCATTGGTACTGTTCGCGGGATCAAACCTTACGGTGCTTTCATCGATATTGGCGGTGTGAGTGGTCTGTTGCACATTTCTGAAATCTCTCACGACCATATTGACACTCCCCATAGTGTCTTCAATGTCAATGATGAAGTGAAAGTCATGATCATTGATTTGGATGCCGAGCGAGGTCGTATTTCCCTCTCTACCAAACAGTTAGAGCCAGAACCGGGAGATATGATCAAAGATCGCCAGCTGGTCTACGATAAGGCCGAAGAAATGGCGGCTAGGTACCGGGAACAGATGCGAGTCAAACAGCAAGGCGGCATTGCAACTCCTGAAGGTGAAGCGTCAGATGAGGTATTTGAGGATATACCGCCAGCCGTTGATGCCGAAGAGGATATACCGCCAGCCGTTGAAACCGAAGAGGATGCACCCCTAGCTGTTGAAACCGAAGAGGATGCACCCCTAGCTGTTGATGCCGAAGAGGATATACCGCCAGCTGTTGATGCCGAAGAGGATGCACCCCTAGCTGTTGATGCCGAAGAGGATATACCGCCAGCTGTTGAAACCGAAGAGGATGCACCCCTAGCTGTTCAAGCGGTTGAAGAGGTTTAGAGCTGCCTATGTAGAGGGAGCAGTTAGGCAGAGGGTGTTTCCTCTCCTGCTCTCTTCAGTGACAAAGAGGGAAAACCCTCTTTTTTTGTCGTTGAGTGAGGTGGTATTCCTTGGTAACTATTCAATGTAGGAACGTTAAGTTTTCCAATATTCAGGCGATTATCTTTGATAAAGACGGCACGCTAGAAGATTCGGAAGCATATTTGCGTAACCTAGGACAAAAGCGATCGCGGATTATCGATGCCCAGATTCCAGGAGTTGGCGATCCACTTTCCATGGCGTTTGGTATTCAAGGTGGGACATTAGATCCAACTGGATTGTTAGCGGTGGCTAGCCGTCATGAAACCGAAATTGCCGCAGCGGCTTATATTGCTGAGACTGGGCGGGGGTGGTTAGATTGCTTAGCGATCGCACGTCGTGCCTTTGAAGAAGCAGACCAATATATCGGCACTGCACCTTCACCTCTGTTTGTTGGTAGTCTAGAGGTACTGAAATACCTGTCCGAATCTGGACTGAAACTAGGAATTCTATCAGCAGCTTCAACCGAACGGGTAAAGGCTTTTGTGGCTCGCTATCAGCTAGGAGATTACGTCCAACTGCAAATGGGAGTAGATCAAGGCCCCAGCAAACCCGATCCAGCTTTATTTTTACAAGCTTGCCAAACGCTGGGAGTAGAACCCAGTACTACCTTAATGGTAGGAGATTCATCCGGTGATATAGAAATGGCACGTAGGGCTGGGGCAGCTGGTTGTATTGGGATTCGCTGGGTAAGATCTGATTCCTCTTTGACTATGAAGGGGAGATCGGTAGCGCACCTACAAACAGCGGACATAGTGATCGAGCAACTCGATGAAATCCAAGTTTTGGGACCTTGATCCAGCCTGCCGAGCAGCTGTTCTATACCAGAAACGATAAAACCCTTTATATCTAAAGGTGGACAATATATTAAGGATTGGCATATACTAACCGAAATTTTACTTAAACATTTCTGTAGCTCAGCCACCCTTAGGAGGAATTGCTTTTGTCCCGTCACTACCTATTTACCTCCGAATCTGTTACCGAAGGCCATCCAGACAAAATTTGCGATCAGATCTCAGACACCATTCTAGATGCCCTACTGGCACAAGATCCCAGCAGCCGTGTTGCTGCAGAAGTGGTTGTTAACACAGGCTTAGTAGTGATTACCGGTGAAATTACTACCAAAGCCCAAGTCAATTATGCCAATTTGGTTCGTAAGAAAATAGCAGAAATTGGCTACACTGACGCCGTCAATGGCTTTTGTTCCAATAGCTGTTCAGTCCTAGTGGCTTTGGATGAACAATCTCCTGATATTGCTCAGGGAGTTGACACCGCCCAGGAAAGCAAACAAGATAGCGAAGAAAAATTTGACTCCATTGGTGCTGGCGATCAGGGTCTAATGTTTGGTTTTGCCTGTAACGAGACACCGGAGCTGATGCCCTTACCCATTAGTCTCGCCCACAGGCTGGCTCGCCGACTAGCCGCAGTCCGCAAAATGGGTCAGTTGCCATACCTGCGCCCGGATGGCAAAACTCAAGTAACCATCGCTTACGAAGACGGACGACCCGTAAGTATTGATACTATCCTGATTTCTACTCAACACACAGCTAGCATCGGTGACATCACAGAACAGGCAGAAGTTCAAGCCAAAATCAAAGAAGACCTCTGGACAGCAGTGGTACAACCGGTGTTTGCGGATGATGATATTCAGCCTGACGACCAGACACGCTTTTTAGTTAACCCCACCGGCAAATTCGTCGTTGGTGGTCCCCAGGGAGACTCTGGACTTACGGGGCGGAAAATTATTGTCGATACCTATGGTGGCTACTCGCGGCATGGCGGTGGCGCATTTTCTGGGAAAGATCCGACAAAGGTAGACCGCAGTGCTGCCTATGCTAGTCGCTATGTTGCCAAAAATATAGTGGCAGCTGGTTTGGCGGACAAGTGCGAAGTCCAGCTCAGTTATGCAATCGGGGTAGCGCGACCAGTTAGCATTTTGGTAGAAACATTTGGCACTGGCAAAATCGATGACGAGCAATTGCTGGAGTTGGTGCTCCAGCATTTTGAACTGCGTCCAGCTGGGATTATCCAGGCGTTTAACTTGCAAGGAGTGCCATCTGAACGGGGTGGACGCTTTTATCAAGATGTCGCTGCTTACGGTCATTTTGGACGCAGTGACTTAAACCTGCCTTGGGAGCAGACAGATAAGGCAGCACTGTTGAAGGAAGCATTGGCTAAAACAGTTTCGGACCCTGTGACGATCTCGTAGGCAAGACTCGATTCACGATTTCCCCAGTTGTTTTAGCCGAGTCATGCGCAAAGGCTGAACAATTGGGGTTCATCGTTTGTGAAAGTATAGTCAGATAGTGACACTTTTGCCTTGATCGCAATCTTGATAAACATGACCACAACCACTGACTTTCTTAGCCAACTCAACCCCTCTCAGCGCCAAGCTGTAGAACATTTTTGTGGTCCCCTGTTAGTTATTGCTGGGGCAGGTTCCGGTAAAACAAGGGCGCTGACATGTAGGATTGCGAATCTAGTTCTCAAACACCGAGTTAATCCGGAAAACATTCTAGCTGTTACCTTTACAAACAAGGCAGCACGGGAGATGAAAGAGCGCATCCAGAAGCTATTTGCCGAACAACTGGCAATTCAGGAATATGGTCAGCCTTTTGGGGCGTTGGCAGCAATTGAGCAGACTCGGTTGCAAGCGCGTATCTACAAATCCATCATCAAAGACCTGTGGATCGGCACCTTCCACAGCCTCTTATCTCGCATCCTCCGGTTTGATATTGAAAAATACCAAGATGAAAAAGGACACAGGTGGAACCGTAACTTTTCCATCTTTGACGAATCCGATGCCCAGAGTCTAGTTAAAGAAATTGTCGTCAAACAACTGAACCTGGATGACAAAAAGTTTGAACCGCGTTCTGTCCGCTACGCCATTAGCAACGCTAAAAACCAAGGCTTATCACCCCAAGACTTCGAGAAAGAGCAACCAAATTATCGCGGACGGGTAATTGCTGAAGTTTACAATCACTACCAAAATGCCCTGGCAAAGAATAACGCCCTCGACTTCGATGACCTCATCCTAGTACCTGTTCAGCTATTTCAGCAGAACGAACAAGTATTAGGCTACTGGCACCGGCGATTTCATCACATATTGGTAGACGAGTATCAAGATACTAATCGAATTCAGTATGACTTAATTCGCCTGTTGACAACAAACGGGGAAACGAGAAAAAGTGAATGGGATTGGCGCAATCGCTCGGTTTTTGTGGTGGGTGATGCTGATCAATCAATATATTCATTCCGCATGGCAGACTTCACCATACTGTTGGAATTTCAACAAGACTTTGGCGACGGCTTACCGGATGAAGACACCCGCACAATGGTGAAGCTGGAGGAAAACTACCGCTCCAGGGAGAACATTCTGGAAGTGGCTAACCAGCTGATTGAGTACAACACACAACGTATTGATAAAGTCCTCAAGCCGACACGCGGAGCCGGTGAGCTGATTTATTGTTTCAAAGCCGACGATGAAATCGCCGAAGCTGAGTTTGTAGTTAACCAACTCCGTACATTGGAACGTCAGCATTCAGAGTTGAACTGGGGCAGTTTTGCTGTTCTTTATCGTACCAATGCTCAGTCTCGTCCCTTTGAAGAATCTCTAGTGCGCTTGGGGATTCCTTACACAATTGTTGGAGGTCTGAAATTCTATGACCGTAAAGAAATTAAAGATGTAATTGCATACTTGCGGAGTATTGTCAATCCTTTTGATACTGTCAGTTTCCTGCGAGTGATTAATACCCCGCGTCGCGGCATTGGGAAAGCTACCATTGACAGTCTAATTAATGCCGCCCAGGAATTAAGCTTGCCTTTGTGGGAAATCCTCAGCGACGAAACATCCGTTAAGACACTGGCTGGACGCTCAGCCAAAGGTGTTATTAGCTTTGCCCAACTTATTCGTAACTGGCAAGAACAAGTGGACACTGTTCCACCCTCAGCGATTGTTCAAGGAGTCATGGAAGACTCTGGTTATATTCAAGAATTGAGAAACCAGGGTACCGACGAGAGCTTGGATCGGGTGCAAAACCTCCAGGAACTATACAACGCTGTGCGGCAATTTGAAGAAGAGAACGAAGACGCCACCTTGGGAGGCTTCCTTACCAGTACCGCTTTGACTTCCGATCTGGATAACTTGAAAGAGGGGCAAACAGCCGTTTCGCTATTAACACTACACGCTTCTAAAGGACTAGAATTTCCTGTCGTGTTTCTGGTAGGGCTGGAGCAGGGGCTATTTCCCAACTTCCGCTCCCTAGATAACCCAGCTTCCTTAGAGGAGGAGCGCCGCCTTTGTTATGTCGGTATTACTCGCGCTCAAGAACGGTTGTATCTTTCTCATGCACGTGAGCGTCGCCTGTACGGTTCTCGTGAGCCTGCCGTTCGTTCTCAGTTTCTGACAGAATTACCTGAAGAATTACTCTCCTCTAGCCAGCCTACAGTTCGTTCTAGCAATCAGCAATCCGGTACACAACGATCTCAGAGTCGAGGTAGCCAAGACACAGGTCGAAGCGTATTTACAAGTCAAGCGCAAACCTGGATGGTGGGCGATCGCATTCTTCACAAAGCCTTCGGCATTGGTGAAATCACTCACATTTTTGGTTCAGGCAACAAAATTTCTCTAGCAATTAAGTTTCCCAGTCTTGGTCAAAAAATCATTGACCCCAAGATTGCCCAACTTCAACGCGTGGAATAGATCACTTGTGGAAGGATTCCTAAATTTAAACAAGCCAGTTGGATTTACTTCCCATGACTGCGTAGCGCGGGTAAGGCGGTTGGTGCGTCTTAAGCGTGTGGGACATGGGGGAACTTTAGATCCAGCTGCTACCGGCGTTTTACCCATTGCTTTGGGCAAGGCGACTCGGCTATTGCAGTACCTCCGACAAGATAAGGCTTACCAGGCAACGATTAAGCTGGGTATTAGTACCACAACGGATGATCTTGAAGGAGAAATCATCGCTCAAGCGCCAGCATCTGGGTTGAACTTGGAGCAAGTTGCATCAGCACTTAAGTTGTTTGAAGGAAAGATTCAGCAGGTGCCGCCTAGCTACAGCGCGATTCAGGTGCAGGGGAAACGTTTATACGATTTAGCAAGGGCTGGTGAGAAGGTGGAAGTTCCGGCGCGAATAGTGGAAGTCTTCAAAATTGAAATTTTGGATTGGCGAGCAGGAGATTTTCCTGAGTTGAATGTAGCGATCGCATGCGGTTCTGGAACTTATATTCGGGCGATCGCGCGTGATTTAGGTGCCGCCTTACAAACTGGTGGTACCCTTGCTGCTCTGAGCCGGACACAAAGCAGTGGCTTCAGATTGGTAGATAGCCTCACATTTGATGAATTAGAAGCTCAGTTGCAACAAGGAACCTTTCACCCCGTTCCACCAGATGCCGCATTACAGCATCTAGGAGCTGTTACTTTACTAGCAGCAGATGCCCAGAAATGGTGTCAAGGTCAGCGTATTCCCTGGAATGACACTGATATAAACTCGCCCTTGCGGCTTTACGGAGAAGGAAATCGCTTTTTAGGGATCGCTCAGCTGTTTAACTCAGCTCCAGGGCAGCTACTAATTCCCCAAATGGTTTTTGAACCAATAATTGATGGAGACCTAAATACCCTTACTCCTGTGCAAATGAACTCGCCGCCGAAGTTAACCCCAGACGACGAGTAAATAATGTTGACCTTGTCCGATAGTCTACAAACCCAGCTCTTAATTAGACCATATCAATTGCTAGCAATATTAGAGAACGCACTAGACTTGCGGTTTCGCACTTTGTTTGTGAGCTGAGATATGGCACCCCAAGCTCCTAGCGCCAAGAGCCCCAATCCTGGAGAGAATTCAAAGGGAACGGGGGTAGCTGAACCTAATTGAATGTTATCAATTGAACTGTTGATACTACCGTCCCCTGCCGCAGCTAATGATGAAAACACTTCTATTTCATTAAAGGAGGAGGTACCTGTAAATCCGTAGAAGTTATTGGTAGCCGCAGTTGACGTTGAAGTAGTAAAGCTCTCTACAGTTACTCCATTCAGCAATGCAGTGAAAGTTGTTGCTGATAGTACTCCACCTGTTGGAGCATATGAAAATGCCGCAGATGTCTGAGGCGTAGTAAATAAAACACTAAAGGGATCAAAGATTGTGGTCGTGCCCGCAGAAGGGTTAGTGTTAAAGTTACGTAAACTCGGTCCACTTTGGTTAGGTACGTTGGCAGGGCTAGCGCTCCTATAAAACAAATTGGGTGAGAAAGTTACTCCAAACGAAGCGTATTGATTTGTAATGGACGCACTACCAGTGTTAGGGGGAGGGGTGGGGGGAGTAAATTCCGAAAAAGTAACAGTGTTATTAGGATTACTAATTCCAGTACTACTAATGATAGCGATTGCTTGTGCTTTACCAACCGTTCCGACGACAATTGCTGCTCCAGCGGTAATCACTGAGAGCTTTTGCAAAATACTCATAAAACTAATTCCTCAAGCAGGTAAGAAGTTGACATGAATCCATAATTAAGCAAAAAGAGTTGTGCAACAAAGGAGTGGAGAAAAATTAAAACGTAACTACTTCAGCTCGGACATGAATTGCCCAACTGTAGAATCAAATTAACTTTACATAAGAATTTAACCCTACGTGTTTTCCGTCAATAACCGAGATATTACTGAAATCTTTCCCACTGCCATCCGCTGCGTGCGTACAACTACGTAAGCGCAAACACTTGACGGGATGACAACAGAGGCTATGCTATTGACAGAAGCAACGCTCTAGCACTCAAACCTCGTTCAGCATGCAGGCGTTAATGAGATTAATCTCATTAGTTTGCCTTGTTAAGCAAAGCTGCTACCAAAATTCGCATCAATTGTTCCAAGTCTTCTGTTACCCGATAGCTATTCAAACCTTGCTCAATTAGCTTGGTTTTTCTGTGCAGCACTCCGAATTGCCATGAAATACCGGTTGTAACTGCACCTACTAAATTCGGCTGTGTGGAAATGTCTGTTGAATCTTGCCACTGATCCAACGCAATTAATTCAGATGCTAACTGCGTAAAGCCGTTAGTTAGGTCTTCTTGTTTAGGTTTAATTACTAACAATTGAGACTCGGTTCTCAAAAGATAGGCAAGTAAACCTTGTAGTTGCTCAGTAACTTTAATCGGATATTCAATCCGTAATTGTGCGCGTGTATAGTGGACGACATCTACAACGACAGGTGCAATTAATACTTCCCTTCGTGCAGTTTCATTCGCCAAGTTAACGTAAGGAAGTAACTTCTCGATCCGGTCTCTTGTATCTTGAAGACGGTCAAGCTCTCCTGAATATAGAGGTAAATCTAGACGCCCTCACCTCAAAGAATAGCCAAACTCCTCCACTAATTTGTCAACTTCCGCCTTCAGGTCAAAAATTCTGCTGAAGGTATAGGATTGATTTGGGTTGAGTAGGGACATCTAAAAATACCCTCTACAACGAAACTCAAAATTCATTTCTATTTGTACCCATGTTACTTAAACAACGTATTGCATTTTATTTAGAAGATATTGAAACGCCGGCAGGGAGAGTTATTAATTTAATCATCACAGGACTGGTTCTATTATCTTCAGCTATTTTTGTTGCAGATACATACTTGATCTCAAATTCTATACGTATTAAGTTACATGTTGTAGACACTGTAATTTTACTAATCTTTTCTTTGGAGTATTTGCTACGCTTTTGGGGCGCTGACAACAAAATAAAATATATCTTTAGTATCTATTCACTAATTGACTTAATGGCAATTTTACCAGTCTTTTTAGGAGGAATAGACATTAGCTTTATCCGTATACTTCGTTGGTTCCGAATTTTGCGACTAATCAGATTTCTAGAAGGTAGAACATTGTTCGGTCGCATTAGTACTGAAGATAGCGTAATCTTTGCTCGCATACTATATACTCTATTTGCAATTATTTTTGTTTATTCAGGCTTAATTTATCAAGTTGAACACCCTGTCAATCCTAAAGTTTTCAGAACTTTTTTGGATGCGGTCTATTTCTCTGTTGTAACAATGACAACCGTTGGATTTGGGGATGTTACGCCGATTTCAGAAGGAGGTCGCTTAATGACAGTCCTGATGATTTTGACGGGTATTGCCCTTATTCCTTGGCAATTGGGTGATTTGATTAGGCGATTGGTCAAAACTGCCAACCAGGTAGAGAAGCTTTGTCCTACTTGTGGTTTATCCTTCCACGATGCCGACGCTCAGTTCTGCAAGCTCTGTGGTACAAAATTGGAGAACGCTAAAAAAGATTTTCTGTGATGAACTTCCGCCTCGGTTGTGCTGTCTGGTCTTACAAAGGTTGGGTTGGTGACTTCTATCCGGAAGGAAGTCGTCCGAGTGAGTTTCTACATCTCTATAGCCAGCGCCTCACTACCGTTGAAGGCAATACTACCTTCTACGCAATACCCGAACAGGATACTGTAGCGCGATGGTTAGCAGAAACACCCCCCGGCTTTGAATTTTGCCTCAAGCTACCACGAGAGCTGACTCATCAAGGCTTGCTACAGCCATCTATTCCCGGTGCATTAAGTTTTCTAGAGCAGATGCGAGGTTTAGGCGATCGCCTTGGACCAATCTTTGCTCAACTACCACCGCGTTACGGACCTGATTTACTGGACGACCTTACAACTTTCTTAAGCGCTTGGCCTCGTAGTGAGGCACCATTAGCCTTAGAAGTCCGTCATCCCGACTGGTTTCAAGAACCCTATGCCAGCCAACTCACAAAAGTTCTGGAACAGCTAGAGGTAGGTCGTGTTTTGTTAGATACCCGCCCTATTTATAGTGGACCAGACGACCCACAAGTCAATAGTGAACGACGCAAACCCAATCTACCCCTCCAGTTGAGTGTTACTGCGCCCTTTAGTCTGATTCGCTTCATCAGTCATCCAAATCGGCAGTTTAATCAGTCTTTTTTGGAAGAGTGGGTTAAATTTGTTGATCACTACCTAAACCAGGGTACACGCCTTTATTTTTTCGTTCACTGTCCAATTGAAGAGCGATCGCCTGGCACGGCACGCTACTTCCAACAGCTATTATCACAGCAGGGTGTTCCAACACCCCTCCTTCCCTGGAACAGCATTGCCCAGTCCCCCACACAGCTCAGTCTGTTTTAAATCATCTGGGGTGTCCAAGTGGGACCATGACAACGCGGACCATCCGGCGTCCAGATAAGTTTGTCCAAAAACATCTGCCGTGCCGACATATCCGTTCCCCAGGCATGGTAGACGATGTACTCAGTTTCACCATTAGGGGCGAGAACCATTGAGTTGTGACCAGGACCCAGAACATGACCGGGAACAGACCTCAGCACACGCGGTCCTGCCTCGTTGCCCGCGTCGGAGTAAGGTCCCAGCACGCTATCCGCAACTCCATAGTCCACACCGTAGCTCTCGGTTTCCCAGCGTCCACCGCTGTAAAAGCAGTAGTACTGTCCCGCATGTTTACGGACGCTAGGACCTTCTAAAGTGTGCCAATCAAAGATTTCACCGTACATCAAGCGATTTGCTTTAAATCGCTGCCAATCGGAGCGGGCACGCAAAACGACCTTCCCTTCCCCAACCAGTTTCGTCATGCCTTGTAGTCGGTCTACCATCAGTGCCGTTCCAGCGCGCACACCGCCTTCAGTATCTAAAAAATCACGGGCGTAGAATAAATACCATTGCCCGTCGTCATCACAGAATGGATGCGGATCAATAGCGAAAGGGCAGTCCGATTCTAGCAGCTGTCCAACATCCTGATATGGTCCCAACGGCTCTTCACTTGTAGCGACACGCAGTTGATGATTCTTATCCTCGTGCCCCACTGAGTAGTAGAGGTAGAACTTACCATCACAGTGAGCAACTTCAGGTGCCCAGAAATTATTACCAAGGGCAGGGTCAGGACGCAGCAGCGCGTTACCGGCAAAATGCCAGTTCAGCAAATCGTTAGAGCGCAGCAGAGGAAAGATGGCTACATCCGCAATTTCTTCCTCTTCTCCATACGCCTCCGCCGCACCAGTCCCGACTGCATAGTATATGCCCTCGTACTCCCAGACAAATGGGTCAGCGAAATAACCTTCATAAACTGGATTGGTATAGGTTCGCGTTTCTTTAACGGCTTGAGGCGTCAGCTCACTATGAGTCATCGTCGATTAAACTTTGTGTCTTTGTTATCAAGCTGAGACAATTTCTAGTACTTAAAATTCACGTAAGTTTCAGCCTTTTCCTCCGGCAACCGCTCCACAACCTGGCACCGCAGTAACTGTCTCACCTGCTCCGGTAAGCTTTCATAATAGTCCTGCTGGAGAGTCAAATCCACTTTCGGTGTGTGTAGCCAATGCATCGCATAGCCCATGACCACCATTGGTCGTGGTTCACTTGTCTGGTTCGGTGAACCTCGGTGCAGCGCTAAGGGTGTCCGGATCATGACATCCCCCGGCATCATATGAAAAGACTCTATCGGAATCTCACCAGTCGCGATTTTCAGCAACCCCTCATCGCGTGGCAAAACGTGCGTGCCACGAGCCATCTGGAAAGGGCCGTTTTCTGCCGTTACTTCTACAAGCGGGAAATTGACTGCCAGGGCATAGAGTGGTGTTACCACCTGATCTGAAAACAGAGGGCGATAGTCCCGGTGAATTTCCTGATAATTCGAGCCCTGCAACGGAACATCAACCCCTAACTGAACCATCACGTATTCCTGTGGAAACACGCGATTGAGGACACCCAAAATCACCGGATTAGCAAAAACGTCTGTATTGGCAAACGGAGGAACCCAAGGCAAAGTGAGATAGTAACGGGCTTGTTCACGGGGAGCCAACCCGCCTGGTCGGTTTTGGCGCTCTCGGAATAAAGAATCAAACGCTTGTGCCCACTCCTCAACCAGTCTCCTATCAAAAAGACCGTGGATAACACAAATGCCGTCTCGATTCAGTTCTTCTGCCAGCCGATCCAGGTCAGTAGCCGTGAAGGTAGGCTTATCTATAGTTTGAGTCATCTTCCTGTAAACTCCAATACATAACCCCTCGTGCTTCCATAAAGGTAATTTGATAAGTTGTGTGTCTAATTCCTTTCTGGTAGTGCTAAAAGTTAAACTCTCAGCAAGAGCAAGTCATGTTTTTTTCTAAAATAATGAAATTTTCTCCTTCTATATTTTAGCCAGTGTTCCTATGCCAAAAAGTTAAACTTAAAGCTATTTAACATTAGTAAAATACCCTTTCTCCCCTTGGCGCTCTTGGCACCTTGGCGGTACCAAAAGCTAATTGAAACTAGAAATTCAGAGCAACACCTCAGCCGTGAAGCCGTTCAGGTTCAGGCACCTTATACTTCGCCGCTGATTGAGGTAAATCTGAATGGCTGAAAAACCTGAAATAAACGGAGACACAGAACTCCTTCACCGGAAATAGTAGATAAGTGAGAGGATTAATTGTGACGATAATATTGCGGAAATCGCGTTTGGCTAATGCCACAATCTGCCGTGCTACCCAGTCACTGGACATAACTCCAATCGGATTGAGAGAACTCTTAAACGGCCCCAGAACTAATTTACGCACCACGCAAGGAGCATCCAAACGGCGTAGCGTAACCAAATCCCCCAAACTCCGCTTGGAGAGTTCGTATAGTGGGCTAAAAGCGGGGCTGACTTCCGCTTCAGAGGTGTTGACCCACACTTCTTTACGGGCCATATTCTCGTTAGTCCGGATGGTGGTAAAAAAGAGTTCTAGCAGTCGCCACGTGGAGAAGGTATTGACTTCGTAAGACTGAGCGATCGCTGTTGGCGTTCTTGTGCCCCTAACATTAATGCCATGATTGAGGACAAGAATATCTACATTCTCTAACAGCTCAGCCAGTTTTGCCTCTTCACCTACCCGCCAGTTAATCGTCTTCACGCAGAGCGTTTCCCCATTTACTGTCAGAGTAACAGGCTCTGACTTTGAACTAAGCGCTACCACCTTCGCACCGGCTTGATGCAGATGCAGTAGAAGCGATCGCCCCAGCGCTCCGGAGGCTCCCGTCACAGCAACTGTCTTTCCTTTCAACGCCAGTGCTGTGCCCATCAATTTGTCCACTAAAGTCAAAGTACTGCAATAGTAGGCATGGTCGTTATCAAAATGATGCCGCCAGTGATAAGACCGATTTACCAACCAGCGAGCTGGGGGAGCGGTAAACGGACCAGGCAGGTGAGTTGCATCGGTTGCCTGTCGTGCCCAATTACTGCCACTGCCACGCGCTATACAGCTAACCAGAAAGATCAAAGTGTAGAGCGTTCCTGCCAAAGCTGCCCACTGGCAAACAGGCATCAACTGGGAGCATGCCCACCACACGAAGAGCGTGAAAAGCAACATCACTAGGCATTCGGGCAGATCGTTACGCCACTGTGCCTGGGCATAAATTTTGGCATTTGCAACTGTTAAATCCCGGCGAAAAACGCGATGGTGCCACACATGCTGCCGATATAGTAGCGGCCAGCGATGGGCTAAGACATGAAAAGAATCTCGCACCAGTTCTGCCCATAAGATGGACCCTACTCCCCAAGCCGTGTTTGCAACCCAAAAAAACTGCATATCTCCTCTCACCCAGACTCCAAAACCATTTTGAACCATTAGGTGAAGCGATTGCCGGTAATAATTTAACCCTCTTATTACCGGGCTATGATTGCTAAGTTCATAAAAATGAAGATGGAACCATAGTCTCAAAAGCCCCAAACAAAATAAGGTGGGCATTGCCCACCCTATTAATAGCTCTCTACAAAAGCTAAAATCCTAACCTAATAGTTCCTTTGCCTTCGCCAGCACGTTTTCTACCGTGAAGCCGAATTTTTCCATCATGACGGGTCCTGGAGCTGAAGAACCAAAGGTATCAATACTGACCGAGGCTCCCTCACTGCCTGTGTAACGGCACCAGCCAAAGCTAGTTCCTGCTTCCACCGCCAGTCGCTTTTTGACAGCTTTGGGCAATACGGATTCCCGATAATCTGCACCTTGCTTTTCGAACGCCTCCCAACAGGGCATCGAAACCACACGCACATTCTTGCCCTCACCCCGCAACTGATCAGCTGCTTTGACGCAAAGTCAGTCACTGATAAGCCCTCTTTGATTAAGGTTCGGACAATAATCGGTTATGGTTCACCCAACAAAGCCGATAGCCATGACGCCCACGGTGCAGCTCTCGGTGCGTCGGAAGTGCAGGCTACTCGCGAGAACCTAGGTTGGGAATACGAGCCGTTTGTTGTTCCAGATGACGCTCTTAATCATTGGCGCAAAGCAATTGATCGTGGGGCAAAACTAGAAGAAGAGTGGAATCAACTCTTTGCCCGTTACAAGGAACAATATCCTCAAGAAGCCGCAAATCTAGATCGGATGCATGAGGCTATTCTGCCAGAAGGATGGGATTCGGTTCTACCCACCTACAAGCCAGAGGATAAGGCGGAAGCTACACGTGTTCACTCTGGCAAAGTACTTAATGCTCTGGCTGGCGTTATTCCCGAACTCATCGGTGGTTCTGCCGATCTTGCTCCTTCTAACAATACCTTGCTGAAGTCTTCAGGAGATTTTCAGAAGGGTCATTACGAAAATCGGAATGTCCGGTTTGGGGTACGTGAACATGGCATGGCTGCCATTTGCAATGGACTAGCAGTGCATGGGACAGGTCTGATTCCCTACTGTGCTACCTTTTTAGTCTTTACCGACTATATGCGAGGAGCAATGCGCCTCTCTGCTTTATCGGAAGCAGGTGTGATTTATGTTATGACTCACGACTCGATCCAGCTGGGTGAGGATGGTCCGACGCACCAGCCGATTGAACACATAGCCTCTCTACGGGCGATGCCTGACATATGGGTATTCCGCCCTGCTGATGGCAATGAAACATCTGGTGCTTACAAGGTGGCGATCGAAAACCGGACAATACCTTCGGTGTTAGCGCTATCTCGGCTAGCACAACCCAATCTGCCTAACACTTCGATCGAAGGTGTGACCAAAGGTGCTTACATCTTGTCAGATAGCGATGGTACGCCTGATTTGATTTTGATTGGAACGGGTAGCGAAACCCAACTTTGCGTCAAAGCAGCTGATCAGTTGCGGGGTGAGGGCAAGAAT